>OHKL01000679.1_pt1 | contig 17542 bp, 14 predicted proteins | sample 1568721 | NCBI WGS metagenome assembly OHKL01 (sample SAMEA3879543, study PRJEB24766) | human gut metagenome | biome: human-associated habitat; feature: feces | place: USA | collected 1985/1987 | reverse complement strand
TTGGCTCTGCATCGTGCAGAGCCTTTGGGCATACACGCCCGGCGTCCGTGCCGGGCTAATTGTGGGGCTGCCGCCCTCATCCCGCTTGGGGCAACGCCCCAAACCCCATAAAACATCATTTTATGTTACTTAGTCGCTTTATCGAGCGCCTGAGAAATATCCGCAATAATATCGTTTATATCCTCGATACCGATAGTAAGTCTTACCGTACCCTCGCTTATTCCTGCGGCTACGAGCTGTTCGGGAGATAACTGGCTGTGCGTTGTCGAAGCGGGGTGGATAACCTGACTTCTTACATCGCCGACATTAGCTACTATCTGTAAAAGCTCAAGGCTGTTCATGAACTTTTCGCCTGCAGGCTTGCCGCCCTTGATAACGAATGTGAACACACCGCCTGCGCCCTTGGGACAATACTTTTTGCAAAGCTCGTAATACTTGTTTGAGGGCAGTGCAGGATAATTTACCTTTTCAACGGCAGGGTGGGCTTCAAGGAATTTTGCTACTGCAAGTGCGTTTTCGCAATGGCGCTGCATACGCAGAGCAAGCGTTTCCATACCTGTAAGGCAGGTGTGAGCCGCAGACGCTGAAAGGCAGGCACCTATATCTCTTGTTATGAGCGCACGGAGTCTTGAGATGAATGCCATTTCTCCGAGGTCGGCAAACACTACACCGTGATAGGATACGTCAGGCTCGTTGAAAAGCGGGAATCTGGGATTGCCCTTGAAAGTGAACTTTCCGCTGTCGACTACAACACCCGCCATTACACTGCCGTGACCGCCCAGAAACTTTGTTGCGGAGTGGATAACAAGGTCAGCGCCCCACTCTATAGGTCTGCAAAGATAGGGTGTCGTGAAGGTGCTGTCTACTACAAACGGGATGCCGTGCTTGTGGGCTATCTTGCCGATCTCTTCGATATCCGCTACGTTTGCGTTGGGGTTGCCGATAAGCTCGGTGAAGAACAGCCTTGTCTTGTCGGTTACGGCATTTTCCCAGGCGGAAAGGTCATCGGGGTCAACAAACTTTACCGTGATGCCCATTCTCTTTAATGTGATTCCAAGCAGGTTTATCGCACCGCCGTAGATGTTTATGGACGAAACAAGCTCGTCACCCTCACTGCAGAGGTTTATTATAGTATTGAATATAGCGGCATGTCCGGACGCAAACGAGAGTGCCGCAACACCGCCGTCCATAGCTGTTACCTTACGTTCAAGAATATCGCAGGTGGGATTCTGTAGTCTTGAGTAGATGTTGCCCGGCTCTTTAAGTTCAAAGAGCGTTCTTGCGTGTTCGGCATCCTTGAACACATAGGCATTTGTTTCGTACAGGGGCGGAGTTACCGACATTGTAGCTTCGTCCGTTTCATAGCCTGCGTGAACCGCAAGCGTTTCTATTGAATAACTGTTCATTTTTATCCTTCCTTTTACATCAGCGTTAAATACCCTGTTATACACGGGGAATAAGGTAATTCTACCACATTTTTCTTTGTTTGTCTATAGAAATATTTTATCAGCAGGCCTTTATCGCTCAGCCGCAATATTGACACCGATTATTCCGCCGATACAACCGCACACTGCAGAGCTTATCAGCTTAGGCAGAAATTCCGTTCCGGTAAATCCGCCGGATATAAGTGTGACGGCAAAGCAAAGGGCGAACATTGCAAGGCCGCCGAGCGTCCCCCACGCAAAGCCGTTTTTCCCTCTGCCGCCGCCGAAGAACATTCCGCAGACGACAGCGGATGCGCCGAGCGAAACATACGCCATTACGCTGTCTGCTCCCGAAGGAGCATCGGCAATATTAAACAAAAATGCACCGATAACGGTAAAAACCGCCGCTGTCACTGTTCCGGCTACAGCTCCTTTCACAAAAGGTCTGAGCTTCTTTATCGCCGCTTTGTAACTTCTGCGTTTTACCATAGCGTTACCTGCTTTCGTTTTTTAGTACAAATATATGTTGCGGAAGGGTGCTTTATTACTTTGTCCGGAAAGTGCGGATGTGGGATGAATGGCGGAGACTTTGGAAAAAGTCTTTTAATAGATGTGCTTCTTATTGTATCATCCGGCTTTTACTATGATAGCAAGCTAACGATAGTTCTGTTTGTCGGATAGCACTTCTCGGGTTCGCTATTCGAATCGATGCACCTGTCAATATGAACGAGGGAAAGAACCAAAGAGACTAGGGCAAGGGACTTGACAGCCCCTCTCCCTATCTCTTAGGTTCTCTCCCTCGTGGCTCCCTCTTTCCTTACTCACACCCCCACCCCGTCGGGGTGTTGGCTAAACTCGAATAACCACCTGAACATTGTATATCTTGTCAATGCAGGGACGCTTAACGCTACACGTCCGCATATTAGTACATATATCTCAGGTTAGTAGCGTTTTTTTGAAAGGTCAATGTTAGTGCAGTTGTAATGATGCACTCACGAAATTATTAATAACTTGTCGATACAGAAAGTGTTAGCGGCGGTGTTGGTAATATATTTCACAGTGCAGTTATAATAGCAATCGGTTTTTGAAAAATGACGGTACAGCGGTTCTGCCGTCATTTTGCATAATCGGAATGTAAAATTGCAAGAAAATATTCTGCAAGTTTCATTTAAAAAACTTGCAGAAATGTATTGACAACACCGCAAACCCGTGATATAATTACAACTGTAGTCAAAACGGCTGCAGGCAATTAACGAAACAAAGCTGTTTCAGATGGCGGTAAATTTGAAGCAAACGTTTCATTTTACTGCAAATACTCCTTGAATTTACGGTTAATTTACAAAATACCGCAGATTTGCAGGTCGATTCATCTGTTGCCTGCTGTTTTTGTCCCCAAAAATGAAATTATCGGATTCAAAACGTCCAAAAAACGTTCAGAAACAAACAGACACCGAACAGGAGTGAGCTTATGCTGGAAAAAGAAGGTCAGGTCAGAATCCCCGCCGGTTGTGCTATCTCAGGCTTTATAAGCAGGGACGGCAACAGAATATGCGGTGACAAGATAGTAAAGTCTATATCTTATATGCACGACAGGTCAAACGGTCTGGGCGGCGGATTTGCAGGATACGGAATCTATCCGGAGTACAAGGATCAGTACGCATTCCATATTTTCTACGATTCAAACGAGGCAAGGGTGGAAACCGAGCGTTTTCTTGACAAGCATTTTGACGTGGTGAACCTTTCCCGTATCCCCACGAGAAAGCACCCGAATATTACAAACGAGCCGCTGATATGGAGATATTTTGTGAATCCCCTGCCGACAAAGCTCACCGAAAGTCAGCTTGACGAAAGAGAGTTTGTCGCTCAGTGCGTTATCAACATAAACGACAAGATAAACGGTTCTTACGTTTTCTCAAGCGGTAAGAATATGGGCGTATTCAAGGCGGTAGGATACCCTGAGGATGTCGGAGAGTTCTACAGACTTGAGGAATACGCAGGATATGCCTGGACAGCGCACGGCAGATACCCCACGAACACTCCGGGCTGGTGGGGCGGTGCTCATCCGTTTGCACTGCTTGATTATACCATAGTACATAACGGTGAGATCTCTTCCTACGACGCAAACAGAAGATATATTGAAATGTACGGCTACAAATGCAACCTGCTTACAGATACAGAGGTAATCACATATATAATAGACTTCCTCAACAGAAAACAGAAGCTGTGTCTTGAAGATATAGCGAAGATAATCGCCGCTCCTTTCTGGAGCGAGATAGACTCGGATAAGTACAGCGAGAGCGAAAGGCAGAAGCTGAAATACTTCAGAAACGTATTCTCAAGCCTGCTGATAACAGGACCGTTCTCGATAATCCTCGGCTTTGACGGAGGCCTTATGGCACTCAACGACAGACTTAAGCTGCGTTCAATGGTTGCCGCAGAAAAGGGCGATATGGTTTACCTTGCGAGCGAGGAATGTGCGATAAGAGCCATCTGTCCCGTTGTTGACCGTATCTGGTCACCGAGAGGCGGAGAGCCTATCATCGTCAAGCTGAACGAAAAGAAGTAAGAAAGGGAGCGGTAACAGTGGCACTTAATTATTTTCAGCCTTTATTTGATGTTATAAGAGATAAGGACCGTTGCATAAAATGTCAGGCGTGTGCAAGACAGTGTTCAAACGAGGTACACAGATATGACGCAGATCTTGATATGATGATCTCGGACAGCCAGCAGTGCGTTGACTGCCAGAGATGCGTATGTATCTGTCCTACGGGCGCATTGAAGATAGTAGATAACCCCAACAAGTTCAGGAACAACTCCAACTGGAGCCAGCAGATAATGACGGAGGTCTACAAGCAGGCGGAAACGGGCGGCGTTCTTCTTTCGGCAATGGGTAACCCGAAGGAATATCCCGTTTACTGGGACAAGATACTGCTCAACGCTTCTCAGGTAACGAATCCGCCTATCGACCCTCTGCGTGAGCCTATGGAAACAAAGGTATTCCTCGGAAAGAAGCCGAAGAACGTTTCTTTCAACGAGGATGGCAGTGTAAAGACGGAAACGACACCTACACTTGAGCTTTCGACACCTATCATGTTCTCGGCTATGTCATACGGCTCTATCAGCCGTAATGCTCACGAGAGCCTCGCAAGAGCGGCTACGGAGCTTGGCATATTCTACAACACGGGCGAGGGCGGTCTGCACAAGGACTTCTATCAGTACGGCCCCAACACTATAGTACAGGTCGCATCGGGACGTTTCGGCGTATTCAAGGATTATCTTGAAACAGGCGCGGCAATAGAAATCAAGATGGGTCAGGGTGCAAAGCCCGGTATCGGCGGACATCTCCCCGGAGCAAAAATTCTTGAGGATGTTTCAAGAACCAGAATGATCCCTATGGGAACGGACGCTATCTCCCCTGCCCCCCACCACGATATATATTCGATAGAGGACTTACGTCAGCTTGTTCTTTCACTGAAAGAGGCTACAGAGTACAAAAAGCCCGTCATCGTAAAGATCGCCGCCGTTCATAACGTTGCCGCTATCGCTTCGGGTATTGCACGCTCGGGTGCGGACATTATCGCAATAGACGGTTACAGAGGAGGTACGGGTGCGGCTCCCACAAGAATAAGAGATAATGTCGGTATCCCGATTGAGCTTGCACTCGCAAGCGTTGACCAGCGTCTGCGTGACGAGGGTATCAGAAACGAGGTTTCTGTAGTAGTCGCAGGCTCTATCCGTTCAAGCTCGGACGTGGTAAAGGCTATCGCACTCGGTGCGGACGCTTGTTATATCGGCACTGCCGCTCTGCTGGCGCTCGGCTGTCACCTTTGCAGAAGCTGTCAGACAGGCAAGTGCAACTGGGGTATCGCAACACAGCGCCCCGACCTTGTAAAGCGTCTTAACCCCAACATCGGTTATCAGCGTCTTGTAAATCTTGTTCATGCGTGGGATCACGAGATCAAGGAAATGATGGGCGGTATGGGCATCAACTCCGTAGAGGCTCTCAAGGGCAACAGACTTATGCTCAGAGGTATCGGCCTTAACGAAAAAGAGCTTGAGATACTCGGCATACAGCACGCAGGTCAGTGATAAAGGAGAAGTAAAATGAAAAGAGTTTACGTTAACGAGGACTGGTGCCTTGCGTGCCATCTGTGCGAATATTACTGTGCCGCCGCAAACAGCGGAGCCGAAAATATGATAAAGGCTTTTGCAAACGGCAAAAAGCCGATACCGAGAATAAAGGTCGAGGAAGGCAGCGGAATAAATTTTGCCGTGCAGTGCCGTCACTGTGAAACTCCTCTTTGCGTAAAGAACTGTATAACAGGCGCTTTATCGCAGAAGGACGGCGTTATTTCGTGTGACGAGAGCCGTTGTGTAGGCTGCTACACCTGCGTGCTTGCCTGTCCTTACGGCTGTATCGTAACAAGCGAGGATTCAAAGGTCATACAGAAATGCGACCTTTGTATGAAGAACAACAACGGCGAGCCTGCCTGTGTAAAGGGCTGTCCGAACAAGGCTATCGTCCTTGAGGAAAGATAAGGAGGAGCGAAATGAAAAAGTATGTTATCATAGGAAACTCCGCCGCCGCAATAGGTGCGGTACAGGAAATACGCTCGATTGACAGGGACGGCAGTATAACGATAATCACGGACGAGGCATATCACACATATTCAAGACCGCTTATAAGCTACTGGCTTGAGGGCAAGGTCGCCGACGACAAGATATACTACAGAGAGCCTGATTTCTACGAGAAGAACAATGTAAAAACCATCTTCTCGGTGCGTGCCGAGAAAATCGAAAACGGCTGTGTGGTACTTGACAACGGAGAGAAAGTACAGTATGATAAGTTATTAGTAGCAACGGGTTCAAAACCGTTTGTTCCTCCGATGAAGGACATTGATAAAGTCGAGAACAAGTTCACATTCATGACGTGGGACAGTGCAAAGGCTATCCGTGAAAAAGTCACAGCCGGCACAAAGGTACTTATAATAGGTGCAGGTCTTATCGGTCTTAAATGTGCGGAGGCACTTCATCATCTGAATGCCGATATTACTGTAGTTGACCTTGCGGACAGGATACTCCCGAGTATTCTTGATGTCCGTGCAGGCGAGATAATGCAGAAGCATATCGAGGATAAAGGAACGAAATTTATCCTCGGCACAAGCGTTGAGCAGTTCTCAAAAAACAGTGCGAAGCTGACAAACGGCGAAACGGTGGATTTTGATATTCTTGTAATAGCTGTCGGCGTAAGGCCTAACACAGAGCTTGTAAGCGATGCGGGCGGCAAGGTTGAAAAGGGTATAATAACCGACCTTCACCAGCAGACAACGATCGACAACGTTTATGCCGCAGGCGACTGCACAGTAAGCCACGATTGTTCGTCAAATACCGACAGGATACTCGCACTTCTGCCTAACGCATTTATGCAGGGCGAGGTCGCAGGTAAAAATATGGCAGGCGAGGAAACGCTTTATCTGAACGCTATACCGATGAATGCCATAGGCTTCTACGGTCTGCATATCATAACAGCCGGAAACTATGACGGCGATGAGGACATTACCGAGGATGCAGACAAGGAAATCTACAAGAAGCTGGTATTCAAGGACGGTCTGCTGAAGGGCTTCATCCTTATGGGCGACGTAGCAAGAGCAGGTATCTATACCTCTATGATAAAGGAGCAGATACCGCTTACCGAGGTAGATCTCGATCTTCTCAGGGATAAGCCGCAGATGATGATGTTCGGCAAGGCAAGACGTGAAGAAAAGCTCGCAGGCAAAAAGCACTGATGATGTCCTTAATGTCTGCAATAACGGAGGATAAGCCATGACAGTATTAAATGCTAACGAAATAGGTTATTACGACCTTAATAAAAAGATAGTCGAATGTGACGACAACGATATAACGATAACCGACGCTATGGGACAGCGTTATATCGGCTGCGGTGTTGCGGGCAAGACGATAACGGTTGAGGGAACTCCCGGAAACGCTCTGGGCGCATATCTTGACGGAAGCACTATCATAGTACACGGCAACGGTCAGGACGCTATCGGGGACACAATGAACAACGGCGAAATATTCATTCACGGAAATTGCGGTGATACGACAGGATATGCGATGCGTTCAGGCAAGATATTCGTAAAGGGCAACGCAGGCTACCGTGTAGGAATACATATGAAGGAATACCACGAATTCTATCCGAAAATAATCATCGGCGGCAAGGTCGGAGATTTTCTGGGCGAATATCAGGCAGGCGGAATAATAATCGTTCTCGGCATAGGCTGTGACGGCAAAGCGCCGATAGGCTCGTTCTGCGGAACGGGAATGCACGGCGGTCATATGTATATAAGAAGCGACGAAGCGCCTAAGGGTCTTCCCGTACAGGTTTCGTGCGAGGTCGCAGACGACAGTGACAAGGCTGATATAAGAGAATATGTCGATGAATTCGCAAAGAATTTCGGATATAACACAAACGATCTGTTAAAGGGCAGATTCTACAAGCTGTCACCGAATACGGCAAGCCCGTACAAGCAGCTTTACACGCATAACTGACAACAGACGAAAATAGATATAGATAAAGCGGCTTCGCTATCGTAATACACACGGTACGAGGGTGTTCAATACCACGAAAGAGGGTGTCGGAATGAATGTACTTATAGCAGGCAAAACGAGCGAAATCTGCGACAGCATAGCAGGACTTCTGATTGAGCTTGACTGCGACAACATCTCGACTTTCACAAGCGGTGCTATCGTAAGAGGCGTAGACATATCAAGGTTTGACAGCGTCATCATCTCCACTCCCCTTTCGGACGAATTCGGGCTTGATCTTGTCGCAGATATAGCAAAAGACGCAAAAAACGGCGTAGTGGTGCTTGCCAAGCACGAGATTGCCGACGAGGTGCAGAAAAAGATACGGTTTACCGGTGCATTCGTTCTCCCAAGACCCTTCAACAAGGCTATGCTTATACAGACAATAAAGCTTGCCGAGGTAGCTCATATCGGAATGGCAAAGCTGGAGGAGGAAAACCGCCAGCTGTCACAGCAGTTATCGGATATGAAGATAGTAAACCGTGCAAAGTCAATGCTTATGCAGTATCTGAATCTGACGGAGGAACAGGCGCACAGGCATATTCAAAAGCAGGCAATGGATCTGAGAAAGACGCAAAGAACCGTTGCAGAGGATATATTAAAGACGTATCAGAACACAAAGGAAGAAGAATAAACGGCGAACGCAGGGTGTATGCTCTGCGTTCTTTTATTTTCAAAGCGGTTATCTGCGGCAGGCAGGGGCGACAGGCAGAGGCGGCAGACACTTTGGTAAGTTCCAGTAATGCAATATTTATCCATTAAAAAATCAGCCATATATTGACATTTAGCATTTTACTCACTTTTCACAATTTTGTTACAAAAGGCTCACAAACGGCTTTACTACGGCAAATGCCGATACAGAGCGGATTTGTGCGGATTTTATTCGATACTGTTATATAGATAATTATATACCGATATTCCTAAAATATATTTTACAATTACGACTCAGTGTGTTAAAATAATAACGAACAAAAGAAAGAAGTCCTGTAACACAAATACATAACGCAGGGCGTACAATGATAACAGCTAAATATAGATTAATAACGGCTATAAGCCGAACAGGAGGAATTTCACATGAGATTTACATTACCAAGAGATGTTTATCACGGCAAGGGCGCACTTGAGGCATTAAAGAGCTTTAAGGGCAAGAAGGCAATGATCGTCGTTGGCGGCGGTTCGATGAAGCGTTTCGGCTTCTTACAGAAGGCTGAGGCTTATCTTAAGGAAGCAGGCATGGAGGTTGAGCTCTTTGAGAATGTAGAACCTGATCCTTCTGTTGAAACAGTTATGAAGGGTGCAGACGCAATGCTCAAGTTCCAGCCCGACTGGATCGTAGCAATAGGCGGCGGTTCTCCTATCGACGCAGCTAAGGCTATGTGGATAAAGTACGAGTACCCCGACTGCACATTTGAAGATATGTGTAAGGTATTCGGTATTCCCGAACTCAGAAAGAAAGCTCACTTCTGCGCTATTTCTTCTACATCGGGTACAGCTACTGAAGTTACCGCATTCTCGATCATCACAGATTACCACAAGGGTATCAAGTATCCTATCGCTGACTTCGAGATTACTCCCGATGTTGCTATCGTTGATCCCGACCTTGCAGAAACAATGCCTCAGAAGCTCGTAGCACATACAGGTATGGACGCTATGACACACGCTATTGAAGCATACGTTTCAACAGCTAACTGCGACTTTACAGATCCTCTTGCGCTTCACGCAATCAAGATGATCCAGAACGACCTCGTTGGTTCTTACAACGGCGATATGGCTAAGCGTGATGCAATGCACAACGCACAGTGTCTCGCAGGTATGGCATTCTCGAATGCTCTGCTCGGTATCGTTCACTCAATGGCTCACAAGACAGGTGCCGCATTCGCTGATTACGGCGCACACATCATACACGGTGCCGCAAACGCTATGTATCTTCCTAAGGTTATCGCATTCAACGCAAAGGACGAAACAGCTAAGAAGCGTTACGGCGTAATCGCTGACTTTATGGGTCTTGGCGGTGCAAATGACGACGAAAAGGTAAAGCTCCTCATCGCTTATCTGCGTAAGATGAATGACGAACTGAAGATTCCTCACTGCATCAAGAACTACGGCGCAGACAGCTATCCTACAGAAAACGGTTTCGTTCCCGAAAACGTATTCCTGGAGAGATTACCTGAGATCGCTAAGAATGCTATCGCAGACGCTTGCACAGGTTCTAACCCTCGTATTCCTACACAGGAAGAGATGGAGAAGCTGCTTAAGTGCTGCTACTACGATACAGAAGTTGATTTCTGATATTTCTGAGATCGCAGCTGCTAAATTCGATTTCATCTATTTATATAGCCTCTGAATTATAACCCAAAGGAAAGCCCCTTGTACCACCCCCTAAGGTACAAGGGGCTTTTCCGTGGCGGGCGGCAGTGTGCCGCTTCAAATTCGCCTTTCTGTATGTTTGAGATTGGCGTAACAACGATGTACGGCGAGTGCCTTACGGCACACCCTTTTAACGTTTCTTCTGAGCAGAAATAGGAAAAGGTGATTGTGATTAACGTCAGATAAATATATAGTTGATTTATACAGCAACGTTTAATTCTGCCCTTTGGCGGGCGGAAATGTGCCGCTTCAAATTCGCCGTTCTGACGGTTGGCGGATTGCGTAAGTTGCATTATCGGCGGATAGCAATGTATGGCTTCAGATTTACTTTTTGTGATGAAATTTGCCCGTCATTAAAGGACATTCCCCACGATACATACACCTGCGTTTCAAGATTTTTCACATTTCTTTCATCGCCCGTTATTATATGATTCATAAAAAGGGGGTATACTATAGTCACAGTCAGAGGAAAGGATTCCGACGACCGAAATCAGCCGATAGGTTTCGGCTTGAAAAATATCGTGCCGACAAGCACGGTTAACATAACAGGAGCCGGCAAGACGGCAACAGCCGCCCCATACATGCTCCGCCTAAGTACAACGAAAGTTTTCATATATACCTCTCTATTATTCAAGCAAAACCGCTCTGTGATGCAGGGCGGTTTTTGCTATGTGTTTGTGCGGTTGACATTCCGAAAGAATAGGTGTATTATACAAATTGTAAGGAGGTTGTTATTATGGCAGGTTTTAATGAAAATGCAGATAAAAAGATTAAAATTAGCAGTAAGCCAAATGCGGTAACCATAGAAGCAATAAAAGAAGTTCAACAAATGAAATCCGGTGCTGTCACCGATAAAACCTCTTATGATGACGTAGATAAGATGATAAGCGATATACTTGACTGATACAAAACCGCTCTGTGACGCAGGGCGGTTTTTGCTTTTAGCAAAGCCGACAATTAATATTGTAAATTTTACACAAACGCACTACAAAATTTCTCAGCAAAATTATAAAAAAGTTTTCAAAAAGGCTAAAGTTTAGAAAAACAAGTGCCGATATAATAAATGTAAGGGTCACAGAGCCCTGTGCGGAGGCGGAGATAACTTCCGCAGTGTTTTGCAAAACAAACACCAAATGACTTTAGCTTAGCGCAAAGCAAGGTCACACTAACAAAAACAAGTCCCTATAAGGGCAACGACTTCCGAAAAGGATTTCGGGAGTACATTCAAGGAGGAAAACAAAATGGCAGGTATGGTAGTACAGCATAACTTAAATGCGATCAATGCTAACAACAAGATGAACATCAACGTTTCAGGTACAAAGAAGGCAACTGAGAAGTTATCTTCCGGTTATCAGATCAACCGTGCAGGTGATAACGCTGCAGGTCTGGCTATATCTGAAAAGATGCGTTCACAGATCCGTGGTCTTTCACAGGCTACAAAGAATGCCAACGACGGTATCTCTCTTATCCAGACAGCTGAAGGCGGCTTAAACGAAACTCACTCAATTCTTCAGAGAATGAGAGAGCTTGCAGTTCAGTCAGCTAACGGTACATATCAGGATAATACAGACCGTGAAGCTATCCAGCTCGAAGTTGACGCACTCAAGAGCGAAATCGACAGAATCGCTTCTTCTACAGAGTACAACGGCATGAAGCTCCTCGATGGTTCACTCGGCGGCTCAAAGGCTGTTACAGAATTCGGCGCTAAGTATGGTGTTGTAGATGCTGCATCAACAGATTTAGCAGGTTCAATCCTCACTTCTAATGTTGCAGGTGCTAAGGTTACTATAGCTTTAAGTGCAACAAAGGGCGGCGAAGCTGCTACATGGGCAGCTGACGGTAAGGAACTCGTTCTTAACCTCGTTGAGAATGAAACTTATTCTCAGGACGATATTGATAAGTTAATCGCTAACGCTGACAGCCGCAAGGCAGACGGTATTGTTGCTGACTTATCTCTCAAGCTCAAGAACGGCGTTATGAGTGCAACAAAAGCTGAATCGACAAATGAAACAGTTGCAGGTGTACGTGCTTCTGCAGCCGCTAAGGATATTCCTGCAGATCTTCTTACTTCTGCAATTTCCGGTTTTGGCGATCAGATTGCTATAACATCAAACAGCTATGGTGCAGATACTCGTAAGATCAGTATCGTAACAGATGCACAGGCCGGCAAGGAAAATGTTACAACAACTAAAGCTGATACAGCAGGTGCTAAGGACGGCGAGTTTGTAATTCACCTCTCAACAGGTAAGGAATATACAGAACGTGACATTCAGGATCTGTTAAAGGCTGAAGGTCTTGACTATTCTATCGCTATTACAGATAAGAATGCACCCGATGGTGACGTTTCTGTTAAGTTTGACGTTAAAACCGATGATGCTACTAAGTATCAGTTTACAATGGCAAACGGTGCCGGTATCGGTAAGGAGGAAGTTGCTACAACAGGCAAGGGTCTTACATTCCAGATCGGTGCTAACGGCGTTGAGGATCAGAGAGTTACTCTGAACGTTAACGATATGTCTTCTACTGCTATAGGCGTTGCTAACGCTGACGTTTCTACTCAGGATGCTGCAAACAAGGCTATCGACATGGTAGACGCTGCCGTAAAGACAGTATCTATGCAGAGAGCTGGTCTTGGTGCTCTTCAGAACAGACTTGAGTACACAGTTAACAACCTGACAACAACAAACGAGAACCTGACAGCAGCTGAATCTCAGATTAGAGATACAGATATGGCTACAGAGATGATCAACTACACTAAGAATAACATTCTTCAGCAGGCATCTCAGGCTATGCTCGCTCAGGCTAACCAGCAGCCTCAGGCTATTCTCCAGTTACTCCAGTAATCTGAGAACAGCGTGAGTTTCAGGGCTTAATATTTATAAATTAATGACTTGATGAGTTCGCCCCCGTGAAAACGGGGGCGGATTTTATTTTTGTGGGAAGTGGGGCTGTCGAACTCACAACACGAAAAGCGGGTGGGATAGTGCGGGTTTGGAAGGGTTGGTGTGGGGCGAGGGGATGTAGCAATCCCTCCGTCTTGACGGCAAAAAGGTTTGGTGATAAAAAGGGCGTGGATATCGCAATTAAAACGCAACAAAGCAACAGTTTGTGTTTTGCCGTCAATCCACCTCCCTTTGACAAGGGAGGCAAGTGTGATAGTGCTTTTCGTGCGATAGTGCGGTTTTGCGAGGGTTTGGTGCGGAATGAGAGATTGTTAACGGAGGTGTCAGAGAAACGGAAAGGGTACGGTAAGTGTGACAATCCCTCCGGTAGTCGCCCGAATTTTTTCGGCGACAGCACCTCACCTTTGACAAGGGGCGGTAAGAATGTGGTGCGAAGCGAGGGGGGCTAGCAATCCCTCCGTCTTGACGGCAGAAAGGTTTGGTGAATAAAAAAGGTGGACGTGGCACAAGCGGAAAGCAAAAATATAAAGGCTTGTGCCTTGCCGTCAAGCCACCTCCCCTTTTTCGAGGGGAGGCAAGGGTGTTGGCGATTTTCGAGGGATAGTGCGGAAAATCTAATTGATGGTGGGGATGGGGCAATCCCCACCATAGTTGGCTCGGCTTGACCGAGCAACAGAACCTCACCCTTTTAAATGTTATAGGGTAACAACGTAATGATGGTGCTAAGGGAAAACAATCCCCACCGTCTTGACGGCAAAAAGTATAGCAATTTTGGTAACAGTCCGGTAAATTACAAAATGAAGATTATGTAGAATAACGGTTTTGCGATGCCGTCAAGCCACCTCCCCTTTTTCGAGGGGAGGCAAGGGTGATGGTGCAAAGCAAGGCAAGGATGCCAGAAATGAACGCCCAAAGGCTTTAAGCACGGATGCTTACAAGTGGTCGCAAAAAGTCGGTATGCAAGGATGCATAAAGTCAGCCACACTTAGTCGCTGCAGGACGCAGCGACACTGATGGCTGACGAGGCAGTGACGCACCGACCGCAAACGACCACGATTGCACGGACGCAAAGCCAACAAAGCGTTCATTTAAAGGCAAGGGTGTTGGTGGTTTTCAAGGGATAGTGCTGATTTGGAAGGGTTGGTATGGGGCGAGGGACGGTGTTACAATCCCTCCGATAGCCGCCCGAATTTTTTGGGCGACAGCACCTCACCTTTGACAAGGGAGGCAAGGATATAGTGCTTTTCGAGGGATAGTGCGGGTTTGGAAGGTCAATGTCAGTGCAGTTGTACCGGTATACTCACGAAATTATTAATGCGTTGTCGGTACGGAAAGTATTTTCGGCGGTGTTGGTGATACGTTTTACGGTACAGCCATAATGAATAGGATTTCAGCAGAATAAAACCACGATTCTTTTTGCGGAATCGTGGTTTTTTCAGCTTGGGGGAAAGTCTGTTTTTTATAAAGCAGTGAGCATTCTCTATCCTTATCAGAACACTTTACCGTGCTTATGCACGGGATAATCCGCTTATGCGGATTATATAACGTAATCGTCCGCCGCATTCTCCATATCGCTGTCTATCAGGTCCTGTAATGTCACACTGTCAAGATACTCGTTTATGACCTTGTACAGCCCCTGCCATAACGATAATGTGGCGCAATGCTCGCTCCTGTCGCATTCAACTACTCCGCTTTCAAGGCAGGCAACAGGCGCAAGAGAGCCTTCAGTAAGCCGTAATATATCTCCTACGGTGTATTTGTCGGGAGCTTTAGCAAGACGGTATCCACCCTGAAAGCCTCTGTTGGTACGCAGTATGTCCGACTTATTGAGCATCGGAACGATCTGCTCAAGATATTTCTTTGAAACGCCCTGCCGCTGTGCTATTTCTTTCAGCGGAATGTAACCGTCGCCCTGATGCTCGGCAAGGTCAATGAGCATTCTTAATACATAACGTCCTTTTGTCGAAATCTTCATATTATTGTCCTTTCTTTATCGCTTTTTTAAAATACCGAAATCTATCCGAAATCTGACCGTCATTTCTAAATACTATAATACCATATTTTTAGTAGGTTTTCAAGTGGTTTTCCTGTTTTTTTAATCAATTCTGAAATTATGCAGAAATGGCCGTATAATGACCTGTTGTTGTGCATTAAGGTTATAACTTTAATTACTTAATTTTACTGCCCAAAATAGCGAAAAAGCGAGGTATTGCTGGTTTGACTTGTGATAATGCACAGCTTTTAAAAAAGAAGTTTGTATACTCTGCTCTTATTTTGAAATTGTGAGCTTTTTTTGACCTTTTTACAGTTTTTTTGCTTGCAGGCGGTCATAAAATGTGATAAAATTATCTTATATGGAAAATGGGAATAAGAAAAGGAGGCGGGAAAATGGTTGAAGAGGTCAGAGGGTATCTTTCCGATATGATAGATGCCATCGCTACAAAACGTTATGATGACCTTCAACAGATTACCGAATTTGCTCCTGCTGCAAAAGCATTGCACATTTCGAGAATTGTTCGCACATTGAACTACGGCGGAAGATTGAGCGAAACTCTTATTTATAAAGACAGCTCTATCTACCCTTTACACAATAAGAAATATGAGCGTGAAAACACAAGCTGCAGTCTGACTTATGAGTTTTATACCGATGTGGATTTTGAAACTCTGACAGATGAGCAGGAACAGCTATTTGAGCATATGACCAATCTTCTGGCTATCATTTGCACCTGCACGCTGAATATTCACGTTGAAAAGCTGATCGACCATATCGACCGTGACAGCGGAATACCGAACTCGAAGGGCTTCCGTGCTTTTATTGAGGAAGTAAAGGAAAACGGAGTTCTCTCTGACTATGCGGTCATAAGAGCCAATATCAAGGGCTGTAATACTCTTAACACCATCTTCGGCTATCAGGCAACAACAGAGATAATCCAGAGATTTGCCAGAACGCTTAACAAGACGATGTACAGCGATGAGATATGCAGTCGCTCAGGCAGTGATAACTTCTGTCTGATGGTCAAAAAGAGCCACCTTAAAGCTCACCTTAAGAACTTTGCCAAGACACCTGTCAACTTCTATTACGGCAAGGAAAAGACAGTGTATGAGATAGCACTCAGAGCCGGTATAGTAATGCTTGACGACAGCACAGAGGATATTGACACTATTCTTGCCCGTGCGGAAACCTGCATTGATATTGCAAAGCGTCGTGCGGATACGGATTTTGTTTATTACGATCTTGATACAATTAACCGTGAAAAACAGCTTACCCTGCTTGAGAGCGGTATGCCGCAGGCTTTGGCGGACGGAGAGTTCGTTGTTTATTTTCAGCCTAAGGTACGGGTGGATACAAGAACGCTTGTAGGTGCTGAAGCACTTATAAGATGGATGCGTGACGGCAAGGTTATTTCGCCTGCCGACTTTATCCCTATAGCAGAGCGAACCGGTTTTATAATGAAGCTGGATATGTTCGTTTTAGAGCATACCTGTGCGATGATAAAGCAGTGGCAGGAAAACGGTAAACGTACAGTTCCCGTATCGGTGAACTTCTCAAAGATACATCTGCGTTTCCCTCACCTTGCGGAAAAGATAATGAATGTTATAAACAGTTACGGGATTGAGCCGCATTATCTTGAGGTAGAGTTTACAGAAACCGCATATACAGACGATTTCAACGCAATAAAGCAGGCTATAATCGACCTTAAGAGCTACGGTCTGATGGTTTCTATGGACGACTTCGGAACAGGCTATTCTTCGCTTGCTCTGCTGAAGGATCTCGACTTTGATATACTGAAGCTCGACAAATCACTTGCAGGCTCGGACGATGACGCAAGAGGTCAGGTAGTGCTTGAAAATATTCTGCATATGGCGCAGGAGCTTAGCATGACTACCGTCTGCGAGGGCGTCGAGGATAAGAATATCGTTGATAATCTGAGGAATATGGGCTGTAATATCATACAAGGTTACTATTTTGACAAGCCCCTGCCCGAATCGGAGTTTGCGTCAAGGCTTGAAAGCCCGATTTATGAAAATAAATAAGCATAAAAACCGCTGTGGAGCTTCACGGCGGTTTTTTGATGTAAAACAACAGCCACGGCGAAAGCTGTGGCTGTTTAGTTTGTAGAAAAAGTTTGTATTTATAAAAATAGAGCAAATTCTCTATCCCTATCCCCAAACCCCTTCCCCTCGGGAAGGGGCTGAGTGTGGGGCTAGGTAGATTATAATATCAAGTGCAACACAAAAAATATGGACATCATACTCACTTTC
>OHKL01000678.1_pt1 | contig 17588 bp, 13 predicted proteins | sample 1568721 | NCBI WGS metagenome assembly OHKL01 (sample SAMEA3879543, study PRJEB24766) | human gut metagenome | biome: human-associated habitat; feature: feces | place: USA | collected 1985/1987 | reverse complement strand
GGCTTTGCGCATAAAAAAAGGTTGTGCCAGCATTTTGACACAACCTCTTTTTTATTTGATGTATTTTCTCCTAAGAAGAAAAACTACTTGGCAGTTTCCTTCTTGGTTGTTGTGGCTTTCTTCGCAGCAGGTTTCTTTTCAGCTGTTTTCTTTGTAGCAGCAGGAGTTTTAGCTTTGGCAGTAGCAGCTTTAACCTTTGCCTCAGCAGTCTTTTCTTTTTCCAGTTTAGCCTGCAACTTTTCCACCTCTTTGTGTAATTCGTCTATCTCGTCACCCTGATTCTTGATAGTCGTCAGCAAGGCATTCAGTTCCTCATTATCTATATCCATCGGATAAAGAGATTCTACCCGTTTGATGAAATCACCTAAAATATTCATATAGTTAGTAAAAGCATCATAAGGAGACTCATAGATTCCCCTGTTCAATCTAATACCACTATTCTTCGTCGTCATGAAACGGAAATTATTACTTGCCTGCAAATAATCCCAATCCTGCTTGATACGGCGATCATCGGATAAATGAACGCGTTCGGCAATACTATACAATTTATTGAAAGCTTCACGCTGCATACAGTTGCCCAACCAGCAACTGGTATCTCTTTCCTCATCTACCCAGGACATTGGATACGGAACATCCAGTTGAGATACAGATTTCAATTTAGTGATAACCTCCGTCGGTGTAGAGAAAGTAATACCTTTATCCTTTGCACAAGCAGGCAACGCTTTCAGGAATTCCAGTATATTGGAAGAAAGCGGCTGTGACATTCCCAATGCACTAAGTTCCATAAAGATGTTGATAACCTGTTCTTCTTGTGGCAGAGCATCAATCCAACCAATATACTTATCGGCAAACAGTGGATATTCATTCCATTCGGAATTAGAGAAGCGCAAACTGATATCATCTGAAAGCTTGAAATCACGCAACAACAGTTTCAGGTTCTGGTTATAGCTGCAATGATACACATAGTGCGGACTCTTCCATCCTAAAATATGTTTTGCACCTTCAGTCAGCATACCCTTAAAGCCCATACTTGCCACCAATCCTCCTATTTCATCAGAGTAAATCAGACTGGAGTTACGGAATACTTTCGGTGCTTTACCGAACATTTGTTTCATCTTAGCACTCTGGCGCTTCACTTCTTCCTTGAAACAATCTTCATTTGCCAAAGAAGAAAGGCCGTGAGAATAAGGTTCGGCCAAGAACTCGCAACAACCTGTATCATTCAACTGGTGTAGCAGGTCAATCACAGCCGGCGCGTGGATTTCCAATTGTTCCAAAGCAACACCGGAAATAGACAAAGCCACCTTGAATGCACCGCCGGAATTTTTCGCCATTTCAATGAGGGTGCTCAATGCCGGAATATAGGAACGTTCGGCAACTTCGTTGATACTGTATTCGTTGGCATAATCATCATAATAATAATGATTCGTACCTATATCAAAGAAACGATAGCGTTTCAGGTGAATGATTTGATGGATCTCAAAATAAAGACAGATCGTTCTCATATCTATATTGTTTTATTGTTATCTATTATATTGTTTAATAACCTCTTCGTAGATGCGGCGCACTTTCAGTCCCACATCTTCCCACTTAATAGCATCCACTTCTTTCTTACCTTCATCACGCAAATACTCGTAAAGGTCAGGATAAGTGCAAATAGCATAGATTGCATCTGCCATAGCATGAATATCCCAGTAGTCAGTCTTGATGCACTTATCTAATATCTCGGCACAGCCGGATTGCTTAGAAATAATAGTCGGTACACTACATTGCATAGCCTCCAAAGGAGAAATACCAAAGGGTTCGGAAACAGACGGCATAATGTACACATCACTTGCTTTCAACATTTCGTACACCTGGCTTCCTTTCATGAAACCTGGAAAATGGAAACGGTCGGCAATACCTCGTTCGGCCACCAAACGGATCATCTGATCCATCATATCACCACTACCTGCCATCACAAAACGGATATTGCGTGTACGGTGTAATACCATAGCAGCAGCTTCCACAAAATATTCCGGCCCCTTCTGCATGGTTATGCGACCTAAGAAAGTCACAACTTTTTCATTCGGCTTCTTCTGCGGTACAATATCCTGTATCTCTTGTGAAAGCGGAGAAACGGCATTGTGCACGGTAGATACCTTGCGGGGATCCTGAAAATATTTATTAATAACCGTCTGACGAGTCAACTCACTCACACACATAATATGGTCAGCATTATCCATACCATTCTTTTCTATGGCATACACAGTAGGATTCACATTTCCACGACTACGGTCGAAGTCGGTGGCATGCACATGGATTACCAACGGCTTACCGGATACCTGTTTGGCATGAATACCTGCCGGATAGGTCAGCCAGTCGTGTGAATGGATGATCTCAAACTCCTGCTGGCGTGCTACCACACCGGCCACAATGGAATAGTTATTTATCTCTTCATGTAAATTAGCTGGATAACGCCCGGAAAACTCGATGCAACCGAGATCATTCGTATTCAGATAATTAAAATCGGCATAAATATGATCGCGCAAATCATAATAGAGTTGGGGGTTCATATAAGAACCTACACGTCCCTGAACATAATCCCAGTTTACATCACGCCACACTACCGGAGTGCTATTCATGCCAATGATGCGTAAGAAGCTCTGATCTTCATCGCCCCATGGCCTTGGAATACAGAAAGTAATTTCCATATCTTCCTGCTGGGACATCCCCTTCGTCAGACCGTAGCTGGCAGTTCCCAAGCCACCTAAGATATGCGGGGGGAACTCCCATCCAAACATTAAAACTTTCATTTTCGTTCCTCCTCTTATAAATTATACTTAGACAACAATTTCAGGATGCGCAGTATTTCGGCCACATTCATGGCAAAAGACACTGCACCGCGACCTCTGAACGGTGGATTACCATCGAAGAGTTCGGGGAGCGAACCGATACAATGACTCGTCATCTCATCTTCAAAACCAATCAGATAACGCTCCACGAATGATACACCGCTCATCTTGTAAATACGCAGGTACGCCTCCATATAGAAGCCCATAAGCCACGGCCAAGCTGTACCCTGGTGATAAGCATAATCTCTCTGAATCTGAGGACCGACATAGTTCGGATTATATCCTCCACTCTTCGGACTGAGAGTACGCAACCCTTTCGGAGTAAGCAACTCTTTCGTCACGATATCAAGCACCTGCTTTTTCTGTGCCCGATCCAGCGGGGAATAATCGAAGGCAACGGTAAATATCATATTGGGACGGACGCTCCAGTCCATCATAAATCCATCCACATAATCGAACAGATAACCACACTCATTACGGAATACCTCTACAAAAGACTTTCCGGTTACTTCCGCCTGCGCATCCAGTTCGTCCGCCAGATGTACATTGCCATCTTCACGAACCAGATCGGCTATGAAACGGAGTGCGTTATACCACAAAGAGTTCACTTCCACAATGTATCCCGTACGCGGGGTTACAGGACGACCATTCACCGTAGAATTCATCCAGGTGATAGCCTTCTCCGTCCCGTTGGCATACAGTAAGCCATTTTCGTGCAGGAAGAGATTATCATGTTTACGGCTACGGATATAGTCCATGATATCCTCCAGCAAACGACCATATTTCTGGCAGCATTGCTCACGTGAGGTCTCCTTAGCATACTGCTGTAAAGCCCATACAGCCCACAACAATACATCCGGATCTTCCATCTCATATATTTTATAACTCGATGGTTCTCCACTGATAAACTCCCGGATAGCTTTTTCGGCAGTCACCATAACATCTTCAAACTCATCTTGTTCATCCACTGCCAACGTCAAGCCGGGCAAAGAAACGAACAAATCACGGGCACGACACTTAAACCAGGGATATCCCGCTAATACATAGTGGTTCTCCCCCTGTTTATTGTGGAACTGGTGTGCCGAGTTTTGCAGACAGTGATAGAAACTGTCGCGCGGTGTACGGTCAGCAACTTCCGCCTCAAAAGTTTGTTTTAGTTTACGCGGAGAAATTTCGGAAATGCCGGCAGAGAAAACGATACTTTCTCCTTTCTTTATATCTACTTCGAAATAACCGGGAACATACAGGTCTTCATTGAAGTCATATCCTCGCTCCTGTTCTTTAGGATACTCGATGCCACGATACCAATCCGGCTGATAATGGAATTCATTCTTCTTGTTCAGTTGCATGAAAAGTTCGGGATAGCCGGGATACATACAGGTTTTCACACCATTTTCTACCAATTGGTAGTCACGGTTCGCCTGCGGATTTTCGTGCGTATATTCTCGTACACTGCGAAAGGCCAAAAAGGGGCGGAAACGAAGTGTGGTTGCCGAATGGGCATCTACCAAGGTATAGCGAATCAGAATCCTATTCTCATGATGTACAAAAATCTTTTCCTTACGGAGGATAACACCTCCTACACGGTAAGTTGTTGCCGGGATATGCTCGCAATCGAATTCACGGATATACTTATGCCCGTTAGGACTAAAATGGTCTCCCTGATATTTATGCAACCCCAGATTAAACTCCGCACCGTGCTGAATTACCGTTTCATCTAAAGAAGATAGCAGCACATGATTTTCATCGTCAAGATTGGGGACGGGAATCACCAACAGTCCGTGATATTTGCGTGTGTTACAATCTACAATCGTTGTACAATGATAGGCTCCTGACTTATTTGTCCGGAGTATCTCCCTTGGTAAAGATTCCTCCAGATTGATCATCAGAGTCTTGTCAAATCGTAAATAACTCATAGTTGTGCATTATTTAAAGGTTAATTGTTCAGGTATCATGTTCCATACCTCGCATGCTATGCCTACGGGTATGGTACTGATGCCAAAAATACAAATTAAAGACAATACGCAAAATAAAAAGTTCATTTATTTTCGTTTTTTACTTAAATATTCGTAGCATTGTACCAAAATAACAGAAACCAGTAAGAAAGATGAAGCAAGATGTACGCCGGATAGCCCTGGCAGCAGTTATACCGTTATTCCTCATTTTTATTCTTTACTTGCTAAAGTTCCTTGAAGTCGGTATGGACTGGGATTTCAGGAGGTTAGGTGTGTACCCTATGGAACAAAGAGGGGTATTCGGTATCTTTGCGCACCCGTTAGTACACGGCAGTTTGAAGCATCTGTTAGCAAACACTTTGCCGTTATTCTTTCTGTCGTGGTGTTTGTTCTACTTTTACCGGCACATTGCTTCCTATATATTCTTTGCCATCTGGATAGGCTGCGGCGCACTCACCTTTCTTATAGGTAAACCGGGATGGCACATCGGAGCCAGCGGCATCATCTACGGCCTGGCCTTCTTCCTTTTTTTCAGCGGTATCTTGCGAAAGCATGTACCATTGATTGCCATCTCCTTATTAGTTACCTTTCTATATGGCGGGCTTATCTGGAATATGTTCCCATTCTTTGCCAAAGAAACCACCTCATGGGAAGGACACCTCAGCGGAGCGATAGCCGGCACTATCTGTGCCATAGCATTCATGGAATATGGACCTCAACGACCGGACCCGTTTGCAGATGAGGAAGAAACACCCGATGAAGAGTCCGGCGAAGAGGGGAAGGAATATGAGGAAGAAGCAAATACAGAAGTAAAGGTAGACTGCAATAAACCGGAAGAAGATTCGGCATCATAGTTTGCAAAACATAGAAACAAAGAATGGTACACTCATATCAATGAGTAAGCCATGGAAAATAGCTATAGGCACCATCTCTTTCCCGGAATAGCGGGTAATTACAGGCAATATCACATCCATTGAATTGACACCAGCGGCTGATATAGGTGCCAATCTGCCGAAGTATCGTACCAATAGCGGTGCACCCAGCAGAGCCATCATTTCCCTGAATATATTAGCTAACAGAGCAATTGTCCCCAACTCCGTAGCCAGCTGAAGCCCTATTGAAGCTTCCTTGAACTGCGTTATCAGCACAGAAGAAAGAGAATAATAAGCAAAACCACTCCCCACCGCCATACAGTCAAATATACTCCAACGGCTAAGCAGAAGACTGGCCAGAGCCGAGAAAAGCAGAGTTCCACCAATAGTAGCCAACGGAATCAGCAAGAACTTCAGACGGAGCTGAGAAATCATGCTCTTCAGTTCCTTATTGGAACCAATACTGATGCCGATCTGGAACATCAACGCATACAATATATAGATAGACATATTACCTGTCTTCAAATCCACCGGGAGATATCCCAAAGCTCCCAAAAGGCATCCGCCCACAAAAAATCCCAATACAATCAAACTATCTTTCATACCTTTTTCTTTTTAGAAGTGAAAAACAATTTTAATACAAGCCATGAAGCCAAAATGCTGCCTACAGTAGCAGATAAAGCCAATAAGGCTGCCTGCCATCCAAAAGAGAACAGATTATCTACAATCAGTCTGTTGGACCCTATAGTGACGCCCAAAACAAACAGTAACAAAAATACTGTATAAGATATGGATACCTCCACTTTGCGCAAAAACGAGATACGACGCAAACCATAACCGATTATTATGCCTAAGATCATCAGGCCAAGTATTTTAAACATATCAACTCTAGTTTAGATCATACGCGGGGCAACAACCTGCCGGACAGAGGAGCTTATTCCTTCGCTCACACTGGCAAGTATGCAACAACAACCGCAATTACAAAATAATTAGTAACTGAAAAATAGAATACCGGTATTATTGTATCCGGCAAAAAAGAAAAATAATGTAGGATAACTTAGATGAAACCGCTAAACCAATGTACATGCACGACACTACAGCAACAGATTTGTTCGTTCTGCAGCAATCGTTTCAGAGGATTATATGTACATAAATGTTTCATCATTGTCTTGAATTTGGGTGCAAAGGTATAGCTTTGCTGCATATTTTCCAAATATATATTCAATTAAATATTAATTGTTTGAAAATAAGAACGAGAATGTCTATATATTCAAGCTAATAATGACAGATTCAAGACATATAAATACAATAAAAGCGTTAATATCAATCACATACATGTCTATATAAAAACATTTTATAGATCATTTATTATCTTGAAATTTGCAACAAGATCATCAATGAACTATAATTATGAAAAACCGCAATCTATTACTAAATTTATTCTTTTATGTATTTGCATTTATATTTTGCACAGCAATTAATGCAAATAATTCTGAGAGAATTGTCATTTTAAAAGGCAAGTACCAAGGAGTTAAACCCAAATTCCACACTGAAGAAATACCTATATCCGTATCTCTAATAGACAATACATATATTAGTATACAGACACTACACACAATTAATCAAGTATCTATTTCTATATATAAAAACGGAAAGCTTATAGAAACAACAACACAAATACTTGAAGCATTTTCAACAGAATACTTATCACTGCCAGAAGAGGTTACAGGTTTATATTCTTTATTTATTAGTACTCCAGAAGAAATTAATCTCTACGGAGAATTTAGAATAGAATAATCACTCAAACTAATATAAAAAGATTCCATAGTTTAGTTAGTAAAACAGTCTTCAATATTTGGAAGGATATGTCTCAAGTGCAAATCTTGATGGAATCTTTTTTCTATTACTCTCTCTTTATGGAAACTAATACTACCAAACGCGCATTTCTAAAACAGTTATTCACGAGCGGAATTATTTGTCTATTTAATCCTTTACAACTGCTTGCAAAAGAAAATAAAGACAATACTCCAACAATCTCTGTTATAGATGTAAACCAACTCAAAAAAGAAGCCAAAGCTGCTTTTTACAAACACGATTTTACAAGATCAGCTCAAATCTATCATCAATTAATAGAGATTGCCCCCAAAGACATCACATGCTACGATGGACTTAAAAAAGTATATGGAGCTAATCAGAATACATTAGAAATAGTCAAACTATATAAGAACGGATATAGTATTAACCCTGAAAATACAGATTTTGCTGTTCGATATGCCCGAGCTTTAGTGTCTCTCGCAACAGGAAACTGCAAGCATGAACAATTATATCGAGATGAATATAAAAGTACAAACTTATTTGAAGAAGCGATTTCCATCTATAATAAAGCCATCATACAAACTCCCCAAAATGTAAACCTACGTACAGGTTTAAACTATATTATCACTGCATACAATCGAAGAAATTATCAATTACAAAAAAGCCAAAGTGAACTAATTGTTATTTCTGAGGAAACTCTCAATAACGCACATTCTTTTTTAGCGGAATACACGCCTAATCCCATAAATACTTTCAAAAAAACTCCCTCCAAAAAGCAGGATTACTCAGCCTTTATATATAGAGTAGCAAACAAAAAACGGCGTAATCTATACACAAATATAGAAAAGAAAGTTCGAGAAGAAAATATAGCGCGGATGAAACGACGCGAAGGAGAAAGAATTGTAAAAAGCCTATTGAAGGAACAAGATTTGGCAGGACTCTTCGCTATCTCATCGCTTCTCTTAACAGAAAAGAGTCAAACAACCCATTTTATTGGTTTATTAAAAAAGAAAATTAAGCTACAGCTATTCAGAACCTATATCTTAGCCATTTACGATAAATTCACTGCACAAAAACAAGATTTCTGGAGTCTCATAGGGAAAGGTGCTTTGCATTATAAATGTGACTCTAATTCTAAAAACTCACTCAAATACTACTTGCAGGCAGAGCAGAATATGTTAGTCTATAGTGCGCAGCGTATTGCCTCCGTTTATGGTGGACAAGCAAGATGCTATCAATCAATAGGTTCACTAAAAGAGAGTGAAGCAGCACTACGCAAAGGATTAGAGTTATTAGGTACCAATAACGCAGCTTTATCCTTAATGATACTATACGCCCAGAATTATGTATTGCAAGGAAAATATGCAGACGCTATAAGTATGATGCAATATATTGCGGGAAAGAATAAAGATTTTGAAACAAAGCAGGATGCTGCGTTTCCTTATTTATATTCTTTAAATCCAGATTGGAATACGCATCAAGTTACTACTATTCCTATTACTCTAAAACACCCAGGAGAACATTTAAAAGTTTTATATGCTTTAGCGAAAATGCAATCTGAGAATTTAGATCAAGAAGGGCTTACACAAACTTTTATATGGATTAACGAAATCAATCCTAATGATCGTTTTTTAACTAAAAGACAAGCACTTAATATATAATGATATGAAACGACAAGCTTTTAATAAAGGAATTATATTTATGATTTCCTGCCTATATTGCATATCTGGCTATGCTCAAAATGGCACTTTAATCATTTCTGAAATATTTTATGACTCTCCACTAAATGAGTGGATGACAGGAAAAGGGGCAGAAAGGAATGCTTGTCATGAAGGAGGAGAATATATTGAACTATACAATCCCACTTTAGAATCTGTCAATATTTCAAACTGGAGAGTGTATGGTACAAATCGTTGGGAAGAACAATATAAATTTCCGGAAGGTACCATTATCGCTCCAAAAGAATTAATTCTATTATCATTTAACGCCAAACAAAAAAATGCAGCCGATCCCCTAAAGACTGTATTTAGCAGTTTACCTAATGGAAGAATTTTTTATCACACCAATATAATACTAAGTAATGTGGGGGAATCCATAACCATCCTGGACAATAAACTAAAAATCAGAGACATTTATGCCGGTTCTCCTATGAATAGAGCACCCTACTACAGATGGGATCACGATGCCAGCAATGGAGAGGGATCAAGAAACAAACCTTATAAATCTATTCAAAGAACAAGGATTCGAAAACCCTGGAACGAAGATGTTTTTTATAACTCATCAGACTACACTGTCAGCCAAGCAACTCCACTCAGCTTAAACCCGGAATTTCCTCTCCAGGAATTTCAAAATTGGACAGATTACTCAACAGAGCCTCCAGCACCTGCCAATGTAAATTATGGTTCCACAATGTACGGAGTAAGCCAAGTAAGCTCTTCTGGAGCTGCTATACACAACATACCCTTAATCTTTCCTGAAGGATTAGCAGGAATGACTCCTCAATTAGCAATTACCTATAATAGTATGACACGTGAAGGTATATTAGGCCCTAAATGGGGAATAAGTGGTTTATCTTGTATTACAAAAACCAATAAAACTAAATATTTCGATAAGAAGTGTCAAGACGTTACTTTTTTACCCAATGAAGATGGACTAGCTTTGGACGGAATAAGACTAGCTTTATTAAAAGATAATACTTATCGTTTAGAGAATGATCCATATTCTATTATCACATACAATGAAGAAGATAAAACATTTACACTACAGACTAAGGATGGTACAAAAATCACCTACGGAGTAAAACATCGGCAAAGCCCTGACATATGGAATATAAGGATAATTGAAGACAAAAACGGAAACTATATAAAATTCTATTATTGGCACGAGGTTGGAGAGTTAGATGCATTAATAAAAATAAGTTATACCAAAAATTCTAATGCCTCAATAAACCCTGTTACGCCTTATAATATCATCTTTTCATACAATAAAAACAACAGTAATAGCTACACCTATTATGCTGGCAGAAAAGTACGACGTAGTGATAAGCTTGCATCAATAGAAGTCAGATATGGTGATACCAAAATAAAAGAATATTCTTTTATTTATAATGGCGGTAGCGGTAAGTTATCAGAAATTAAAGAATCTCTCGATGAAGGCAAAACCGCCGCCTCCATAAATATAACATGGGATAATAACAATAGTGTTTCCCTCAATTCATTCTCAGGAAAACCTTTGGAAGGAAACGCTGCACTATTTATTGGTGACTTTATGGGAAAAGGCTACAAACAAACATTGTTCAGAGTTGGAAACACTTCAACATTTAAAGTTAGTTCAATTAGCACAGCTTACTTCAGCGTAACGAACTTACCTACCAATGCTAATTTCAAGAATTCAACTGTGGCGGATGTGAATGGAGATGGTAGAGATGACTTATTATTAGTAGTCGGAGACAACTGTCAGGTATACATTTCAACCGGTTCAGGATTTGTACTTAAAAAGACAATTTCCATTTCCGGTGCTATAAATAACAGTAAAGAAACAAAAATTATCACCGGAGATTTCAATGGAGACGGAACTAATGAATTTGGCTACATTACTCGTTCTGGAAGCACTTTATATTTTAAATGCTACACATTAGCAAACAACGTTATAACAGGACGTTCTGCAGCCTTACCTAGTTCTAATAATCCAGACTGGTATATAGGAGATTTTAATGGAGATGGAGAAACCGACATAGCATTTTACATATCAGGAAAAATGTATATAGCCTACCATATAATGGGAGCTAATGGACAATCCCCTTATACCTCAGCTCCATTTGCCATGAGCAGGACCAATCTGTATACCGCCGATTTTAACAATGACGGAAGAACCGATTTCTTAGACAAAATATCAGGAACTCAATATAAGAGATATTTCTCCAAAAACAACGGATTTGATGCCGAAGAGACTAAAAATCTAAGAACTTTTGCACATTATGATTATAAAATGGGCGGGGCAGGAGCTACCAAACATGCATGTACTTATGATTTCGTATTAACCGATCTATATGGAAATGGTAATCCACAAATTGTTCAATTATGCTACGTCAATAAGCCACAAGGAGGAATTTTCACACAATATTATACCAGTAATCCTTGGACTGGAACAAATGAATCTATAAATGAAGTTACCATAGTCAATCCCAAACCAGGTGCAACTATTCCTCAAGCGGCCCAAAATGCAGTACATTGGATTAGTATACGTAATGAATCTGGCATAAGAATAAAAGAGTTTACCAATGCAGAGGGAATCTCTGTCATTGCAGATTTACTCGGAACATCTACAGAGCAGATTGTTGCACAAATAAGTGACGGGTCAGGAAAATATATAAACACATCAAATTATTTCGATAAACAAGTTACGCAAATTACAAACAATGGCCTGAAACGAACAGACAAGTTTACATATATACTATTGACTAAATTTAGTGGTTACAAATGTACACTGCCCGCTTACACTAATACAGCAAGTACTACTATACGGAATTTCATTGCACCCATAAAAGTTGTTAGAACTATGTCTTCCACAAATGGTAAAGGTGGTTTTCAAGAGACCTCCTTTCAATATAAAAACATGAAATTGCATACACAAGGAAAAGGATTATTAGGATTCGAAAATGTTACATCTTTTAGCAACAATATCTTCATACAAGATACATATACCGCAGACAATTATGGAAATTTACATTTAACCCAAAAGAGGACTATTAAGGGCAACACTACAATTGATAATACTACATCATATAGCTATGAACAACCAAGCATCTTATTCTCATCCTTACAATCAGGTTTATGCTATGTTAATTTGTTAGCAAGTGAAAGCACAATAGACAATCTCAGAAATTATTCCATAAAGAATACTTATACTTATGACAACTGGGGTATGCTGACACAACATAAAGCTATTAACGCTACCGGTACAACCACGGATAAAACTACTACCATAAACTTTGAATACACAACTGGTGCTACCGGAAAACCTGATAGGATAACAAGTATCAGTACACTTGTCGCAGCAGCAGGGCAAAAAGATTCAAAACGTAGAAAGAACTTTAAATATGATACAGCAGGAAACATAATAGAAGAAGTATATCTTGCAAATGCATCTGCCGAATTAACCTCAACTTATACATACGACAATGGCTTTCTAAAAAAAATAACCAATAAAGATAAGAATGGTACGCAGCGAACCATTGAATATACATACGATTCTCAAAGACGTTTCATAACTTCCATTCAAAACTCCGGAGTAAGAATAACAAGAAGTTACGACGAGGTATATGGCTATTTATTGAAAGAAACCAATAGTACTACAAATCAATCCGTGAGTTACACTTATGATGCTTTTGGACGTGTATCATCTATAACAGATCCATTCAATATAAAACAAACTATTACCACCGGATGGGCTTCTTCAGCAGGCATTACCGCTCCAAGCAACGCCATTAGTTTCATAAAGAGACAACGTCCTAACACGCCTTGGATAGTAGAATTCTATGATGCATTAGGAAGAAAACTACAAACTGCTACAGAAACATTCAGCGGAATTTCCAAAGTAGATTACAATTACACAGCAAAAGGGCAGTTGGAAAGCCAAACTATGCCCTATTATAGCAGTTCTGACAGAAATAATATCATTATTCAATATGACGATTATGGACGCCCTTTATCCCGTACACAAGGTACAGCAAGCATCACCTACAGCTACAATCAGAACAAGGTAACACAAACAAATTCTGCCGGACAAAGCACCATACAAGAAATAAATTCATTGGGAGATATCACAAAAGTTACCGATCAAGAAAATAAAAGTATCTCATACACGTACTCAACAGCAAAATCAGCAGGACTTGTAAGCAAAATCAACACCGACAACAGCACCGTATCATTTACTCATGATGATTTTGGTAGAAAAACAGGTATGACTGACAGCAACGCAGGTAGTATGAATTACGTTTATAACGGTTTCAATGAATTGACTTCGCAGATTAATGCAAAAAAGGACACAACACTTTTAGCATACAATAACTTAGGAAGAGTTATCAAGCGTACACGAAAAGCCGAAGTCACCACATACACATACAATACCAAAGGGCAACTTACAAACATAGCACACCCTAATGGTAATAGTGCATACACTTACAATGATAAGGGGCAAATACTAAGTCTGACCGAGAATATATTAGGGAAATCATATACAACTTCGTTCACCTATAGTAGCACTACAGGGCAAAAACTAACAATGACTTATCCATCTGGATTCAGCATCAAATACATATATGATACCAACAATGGAATTCTCAAAGAGATTGTCCGCAATGATAATAACAAATCAATCTGGAAACTGGAAAGAGTTAATGCAGCTGGACAAGCCGCTTCTTACCTGCATGGTAATGGACGGAGAACGACCATTGCTTATGATAATTATGACCGTCCTTCCAATATTCGTACCAGCAACAATGTGCAAGCACTGTCATATACTTATGACGATAATACAGGTAATATGTTGTCACGTAAAGACTCCCTTAAAAAATTGACGGAGAACTTTACGTATGACTTGACAAACAGGTTAACCAGTTATCAAGTTGGTAGTAGTACTAAATATACATTGGGGTATGACGGTGGTAATATTACCAACAAAAGTGATATTGGTAACTATTATTATAAGGGAAGTAAAAAACATGCAGTAGATTCTATCCGAATCACTGTAAATAACCTATCTTTGCCCGTAGAAGATATAACCTATACCATGTTTAATAAAATTTCAACTATCAGCCAAGGAACACGACGCATCACATTCACCTATGGTGCCGACGACCAGCGCCGTTCTATGAAAAGTTACAACGGTACGGCCGTGACTTCTGAAAAAATATATAGTGGTGATTACGAAAAAGAAACAGTAAATGGGCTGATAACTGAACGTCACTATATCTCTACTCCTTCCGGTATAACAGCTGTATTGATCACGACCAATGGTGCAAAGAATATGTACTATCTATGCAAAGATCACCAGCAAAGTATAACAGCACTGATGGATGAAAGCGGAACTATACGTGAGCAATATGCTTATGACGCATGGGGCAAACGGCGCAACCCCACTAACTGGAGCTATTCTAATGTACCCACGCCAACATATCTGGAACGAGGCTATACAATGCATGAGCATATTTCATCCACAGGTTTAATCAACATGAATGGACGTGTATACGACCCCATGCTAGCACGTGTATTAAGCCCTGACAATTTACTACCGAATATGTATTCCCAATCCGGATTAAACAGATATGCATACTGCCATAATAACCCACTTATGTATTCAGACCCCGATGGAAATAATCCCATAATAGCTTGGATTGGCGGAGCCTTCATAATGTTAGGAAAGTTGTATCATGATGGAAAAAAATCCAATCATGGAGAAGCCAATCCTTTCAAATGGGACTATTCAAAAATGAACTATGTAATAGGATTTTCTACAGGAGGAGGAAATTCTGGTGTATATGCGGGGGCAGGTTGGAACAATGATTTTGCTTTTGCAGCTGGATACAATGGAAGAGATTACTCTATTGGCTATGTACAAAATGGGCAGACACATATGGCACCATTTAGGGATAGAGCGGATGAGGCATTGCAACAGGCAAGTAAAAAAATAGACGAGACTGTTAATATTATAAAAGAATATGATGAACAATATTACAATTTTAGACAAAAATATGGTATTGACGAAATAATGGAAATAGCAGATGCTCTAAATAACTTTATCAATAATATAAAACTAGACAACTTCATTAAAGCCATTGATGCTGCCCATACATCTTCAGATGTAATACAAGACAGAAAATCTCTAAATGAAGTAATAATAGAGCATATCCCTGCCGCTCTTGAAGTAGCAGGCAAATATATACCTAAAATTAGAACATATAGCCCAGGAGTAGGCATAGCATCTCAAATGGGTTATTATTGGTATAAAGGTGGAGTATGGCTATCGGAATACTTTTCTGAATTTGAGATACAATTTAGAAAGACATTTTATAATCCCAACCCTATAAATTTTGCATTTTAGATTATGAAAATATATACAACACACATTTTTAAAATCTTGTTTTCACCAACAACTTGGATATTTATAATTTGGTTACATCTACCAATTCTGTGGGGATGGATTTGGACAGATAATATTTATTGGTTAATGTTTCACATTCCAACTGGCATAGGAGGAGCTATCACGTACTTTGAAAAAACATATCGTTTTTATCTTTATGACAAAAATACCCGGCTATACATAGACTGGAAAAATAAAAGGATGGAGTACAATAAAGGAAATGTTTCGGTTCTGTTTACATTTGATGATATAGAGCAAATAGTAAATATGCAAAGAATTCTCCCACCTTTCTTCTATTGCATCATGTTGAAGAATGGAGATAGATTCTATATATCGACCCTAATTCTTCCGAATCTAAAGAAAGACCTCAAAAAGCATGAAAAGCATATAGAAAAAACATTATTCTTCAATCATGACCGCAAACCACCTGTATTAATTAGTAAAAATAAATTCATATGATATTACTTAAAATAAATATTTGGAAATTAGCGCTATACCATATTATGCCATGGGTTATTTTAATGGTAACAACTCTTATTGCATGGATATTTGGTATACTACATCCCAGTTATTACATATATATAGCTGCAGTTTTTATAGCTTACTATTTAGGATTTAAGCCATTAAATTATGTTCTTGACATGTGGAATTACGATAGATGGAGTATAATCATTATGGATGATTCTGAAAAAGAAATCATTTACAAGCCTTACAAAGATCTCAGTATTGAATACAAATTTCATTATGAAGATATTGCCACTTTTCAGAAGTATAAAAACGGATATAGCTTATATCAACAGCTATACTTCTATCGGATTGTCTTAAAAAACGGAGAAGAATATTATTTTTCAAGTTTATTGGTTGGGAAGTTGGAAAAAGTCATAGATACCGTACCTTGTACATATATGAAAAATTCATCCTTCATTTATGTATTGGGATATATCTAAAAAGATAGAGAAAAGTTAATGAAAAATAAGACATTCATAGTCAACAGCCCTATAATATGGCTTAAAATAACAGCTTTAGGATTACTGTCACTAATTATAATAGGAATTTCTCTTTCCATAAAAGACACAATGAGAACTCCTTATTTCATTGTTATAATTATTTCAATTATAGTTTTATTATCACTTACTCTAATTCAATCTTGTATTCTGCAATATCAATATATGCAATTTGACAAGCAAACAAAAATCATTATTGATTACCATTCAGAAGAAATCACATACATAAGAAATAATGTTTATTTAGAGTTTAAAACAAGTGACATTACCAACTTTCATAAAGTGCGAAATGAAAATTCAAGGAGAATTCAAGAATTTTACTACCTGATTTATATAAGAGACCAAAAGGTGCCACTAATCATAACCTGTGTACTATCCAGTTATTTAGAAAAGTACATAAAAAAGAAATGCCATAGCAAAATTGCAAACTCTATGTTTCTTGATAAAGACAAATATGACATTCTCCTTAATGATTTAACAATCATGAGACCATTATTGAAATAAAGAAAATGTATTAGATATTAATTCACGAGAAAAAAGAGATTCATTAATATTTCCCCAGATAATTAGTAACAAAACACCAATCCACATGGAAACAATCCTTATCCTATTTTTTGCTATTATCAATGTAGGTCCCTTTGCACAAAGTAATCAAGCTATCACAAGTTATTTCAAATTATGAAAAGGCTATCAAAAATATAGATCAACAGAAAAACGCTAATGGAACACTTTTATATATAAATTTCCCATTTTAAAAAGAACAATTATGATCGAAGAAAAACTTATAACATTCAAAACCAACGAAAAGATGTTCAAGAGGCAACTCTATTACAAAATCTTTTTGTTGCTAATCATCAGTATTTGGTTATGTTATTTAGGAATTGGTACAATACAAAATCCGAATCCTGCTCCAGAAGAATATGGAGCTTTAGTATTACTTTGTTGCGTTATTTTCTATTGGAGAATCAC
>OHKL01000674.1_pt1 | contig 17646 bp, 18 predicted proteins | sample 1568721 | NCBI WGS metagenome assembly OHKL01 (sample SAMEA3879543, study PRJEB24766) | human gut metagenome | biome: human-associated habitat; feature: feces | place: USA | collected 1985/1987 | reverse complement strand
TGGTTCCCTGGTCGGGGTGGTATATTCCCAGCAGCAGCTTCATCAATGTGGACTTGCCGGCGCCGTTTTCTCCCAAAAGAGCGTGTACAGTCCCCGGGCGTACCTGCAGCCGTGCGTTTTTAAGGGCCTGCACCCCGGAAAACGACTTGTCAATGTTCAGCATTTCCAGCAGGTATTCATTTTGTTCCATATCCCGCCTCCTCAATTCGTTGTATGCCCTGTTGCTAAATAGAGAGATTTTCACCTATCAGTGCGCCGCAGAGACCCTCTCCCTGATACTCTCGGTGCCTCAAGATCCATTTGCTTACGCCACAAAGTGCCCCGGCACAATCCTCATCGATCAACGGCGCATTCACACCGGCAGGCAAAATCACAACCGCTTTGAATGCACCGTCCGCTCCTGCGCCGCACGGTGCAAAGTGCAGAGTCGATGAGTATAGCTCCACTGCCGTGCCGGCAGGCAGGAAAAACGCCTGCACTTTTTCTGTATGATAGGTTCCTTTTTCATCTATATCATACCGATGGCCCAAAAGCAATACCAGGTCGGTAACAGCGATATTTACTTCTGAGCAAGCATGGTACTCCAATGCATTTAGCTTTCTGTTATGCCCGGCGCAGTAACCGGCCTGGATCGGCAGGCAGCCAAAGGTCTGCACCTGAATGTGCTCCGTGTCGCTAAGCGTTTGCAGTGCCGGGTCCATTGGAATATACTCCACCTCTTTCGGGATGGCGCGGTCCTTCAAAAGCGCCGCATAGCAGCTTCCCCTCACCTCGGCCACGATACGCCCATACGGGAGAAACTCCGGGCTGCTTATCGGAATAATCTGCATGGCACACACTTCACATAACCTGTCCGCCGGTGATCTTGATAGACTGCCCGGTGCAATAGGACGCTTTTTCAGACGCATAAAAATCCAGCACATTGGCAACATCCTGGAACTCACAGCCTCGCTTTAGGGGAACCTTGTCAATGTATGTCTGCACCACCTGATCCTCGGGGATGCCTAATTTTTTGGCATAGCTGGGGATCAGGCTTTGGAACATATCGGAATACAGGAGGTTGCCCAGCATCAGAGAATTCACGGTATCCTTGCACGCGAATGCCAGCGCAATGCCCGCGATGTAATAGAGGGCATTTGCAATGGTATTTTCAATCACACATCGCTGTGTGAATTTAATCAGGGCAAGCTGTTACTCCATTTAACGATACCTTTTGAAAAAAAGCCAAAGACCAACTTGCCGAGCGACAATCTCAAGTACTACCGTCAGCGGAAACAGATGACAACAAGGCAGTTGGCGGAAAAGCTGGATATTGTGCCAGCGACTGTTGTGATGTATGAAAGCGGAAAGCATCCCATCCCTTACGATGTAGCTATCAAACTGGCAGATGTTTTGAAAATCGAAGCAGCTTTGTTCTATGATGATTTTTCCCGTTTCCTTGCCGTACCTTATACCGAAGCACTAAAGAGTGTTAGAATGGCTCTGGGGCTGTCACAGAAGGCTTTTGCCGAGCAAATAGAAGTTATACCCAGTTACTACTATAAGCTCGAAGAAGGTAATCGCAGGCCGTCACGAAAGGTTTATCAGAAGATATGTGCTGCGCTCGAAGCGACCGGTCGACAAACTTCACTTTTATGGGAGCAACCATTACAATGAAAGTGAAAAAACGATTGGAGGAGTGACTATGGCACAGAATTTGACTTATACCCGTTGCGGTGATTATCTCATCCCTGATATTCAGTTGAGCCACATAAGCGATAAACCGCTTGGAAAATACGGCAGGATGCGCAGAGCATTTCTTGCGGAAAATAATCCAATGCTCTTGGATGACATGATTCTGACGGAAACTTTGTTCCCGCACCTGTGGGAGATCGACGAAACAGCTCACCGTAGAGTGGAACAGATAATGACTGAGCTTCTGGAGAAAAATCCGGCTCCGGATAAGTCAACCCAACAGCTTGCTTGGGTGCAGCACATGAGTAGTCTAAAAGCACAGGCGGAGGAAATTGTTAATGCAGAACTGATTTTTTGCTAACAGAATATAGAATTTTTACTTAGGGCTGACTGTAACAGGTCAGCCTTATTTCTTTGATGGGACAATTCTTGAATTGTGTTTATGGCAGTCTCAGAATTGTGCTTTTGACAATTCAAGAACTGTCAAAAGCACAATGTAACTATACTGATAATAACAATAATGATTATAGTGATACTGATCCCTTCCTATCCGATTTGAAGAATATGATGAGATTGGAAAACACTATCTTTTTGTCCGATTTCTCAAATGACAATACAATGAACAACAGTATTTTGATTACTACCAAGAAATATTTGATGTTTATCAAGAAATACTTGATTGATATCCATGGATATTGTATAATGCTGTTCATGGAGGTGATTCCTAATGAGTATAAGTTACAATAAGCTCTGGAAACTGCTTATTGATTGCAATATGAACAAGAGTGAGCTAAGGGAACGAGCAAAAATAAGCACAAATGCGATTGCAAAGATGGGAAAGAATGAACCCGTCTCAATGGATACAATGGATAAAATTTGTAAAGCGTTACATTGCAATATTGGTGATGTAATGGACTTTGTTTCGGATAATGAAACGCTTTCTTAATGTCCGATAATTTTGACATTGTATCTTGTAGAATATATTTCCCCTGACTTTAGAAAAGTTTGTACTTCTAAGATAACAGGGACAATAGTGATGGAGAAATAATTATGAACGCAGAAACTAATATTCTGTCTATGACAGATTTACAACATACCGCACTAATAAGCGGAAACAAAGCGATGCAGTTGCTGGAGCTATCCAGACATTCCTTTGAAAAAGTAGTAAAAGAAGGCTTACTTACCGTTATACATGAAGGCGGGAAAAAGTATTATCAGATAGGTGAAATCGAAACATTTATGGGAACTGATACTTATCAAGAGCTTGTAAATGGCGTGGTTGATGCAAGAAACAACTTAAACGATTTGACCGGAAAAGATTGGCTTCCTCAGACCAAGAGTTTCTTTTACCAAAAAGGTCTTGGTGCAAATCATCCGGAAGCACAAATTGAAAAACTTCACCCGGCTCCCTATTCATTCCAAGATATAGGACAATTAGTGAACTTTTTTACCAAGCAAGGAATGAATGTTCTTGATCCCTTTGGCGGAGTAGGTTCTACAGCCAAAGCTTGCGAAGTAAACGGTAGAATTTGTACAAGCATTGAACTTTCTCCTGTATGGCATGAATTGTCAATTAAGAGACTGGAGACCGAGGTTGGTGAAGGAAGTAGCAAAAAACATCACTTTATAAATGGCGACTCATGCGAAGAACTTTTGAAGATTGCTTCTGAGTCAATGGATTTTATGGTTACAAGTCCTCCATATTGGGGAATTCTGAACAAACAAGATCAGAAGGTTAAAAAGAATCGTGTTGCAAATAATCTTGAAACAAAATATTCGGAAAGCGAAGAAGATTTAGGAAATGTTGAAAACTATGATGAGTTTCTGGAAATTCTGGTTAATAAAGTGTTCCTCCAGTGTGCCAGAACCCTTAAATATGGAAAGTACATGGCAATCGTGGTTTCTGATTTTAGAGATAAATCGGAATACATAAGTTTTCATAGTGATTTGATTCATGAATTAAATAAGGCTGGTATTCCTGGTGGCGGTATATTAAAACTCCAAGGAACAAAAATATTGCTTCAGAACCACAAAAGTCTGTTGCCGTATGGTTATCCTTTTGCTTATGTAGAAAATATACATCACCAATATGTCTTGATTTTTAGAAAGGAGAAGAAATGATTACAAGTAATCTAACGGGTGTTGTTTGCGGTAATTCAGACGTTCTTCTCGACCAGCTTATTGATGAAGGTGTTCATTTTGACTTAATCCTTACAGATCCGCCATACAATATTAATAAGGATTTCGGCAACAAAAGCGATTGCCTACCTTTGGATGAATTTATCGCTATAACAGCCGAACGAATGGCTAAAATCAAAAAGCTACTTGAGCCCCAAGGAAGCGTACTTTGGTTTGGTATCCACGATTATATTGGCTTTGTTCAAGTTGCTATGTACAATGCAGGCTTGCATTATCGTAGAATGAACATTTGGCATTATGAAAACGGATTTTCTCGTTCAAAGAAGGAACCCGCTACCCACTACGAGCCATTCTTGTGGTTTTCAAACAATCCGAAAAAATGGACGTACAATGTGGATGATGTTCGTATGCCATATAAAAGCACAGAACGGTTGAAATCCCCTGTGAAATACAAAGCTGCCGATGGTACTACAAAAATATGGCAGCCGAATCCTAAAGGTGCAATGCGTGGAGATGTATGGGATTTTCCAACATTGGCAGGAAAACGCTTTGAAAAAGAAAAAACACAACATCCAACTCAAAAGCCTGAATCACTCATCATGGAACTGATTAAGGCATTTTGTCCGAAAGATGGTGAAGGACACTATAATGGAACGATTTTGGATCCGTTTCACGGTTCTGGTACATTGGGAGTATGCTGCGAGAAGCTTAATGCTGAAGGACATCACATAAAATGGCTTGGTATAGAACTTGAACAGCAGTGGTGTGATATTGCTGAACAGAGAATTGCCGATATAGAAAAATAATTTCAGAATTTTAAATTTAGTCGATTTATGCAAAAAAGGTCATCTTGAGAGATGGCCTTTTTTGTTGTATAATTAAATATTAACAATGAAATCTGCTTCTGATGGAGGAATAAATTATGATTAGATTCAGAAATCCAGGAACTCAATATACTACTCAGGTGCAGGTGTTTAGAGAGTTATACAAAGAGTACAAAGATGCACCGAGTTTCGATTTAGATGATATGGCTGCAACTATCGCCAAAACGAAGCTGATGACTGCGTATGGTTATGCCGGAGATGCAGCATTGGCTTTGAGTAATACCGAAAATGATAGCCTTAATTCCACCAAAATGAACGCTAAAATGTATGCAGAAGTGTTTCGTTTGTTGGGATGGGTTACTTCTGCTGGAGACAATTCGTATCCACTGGTGTTTACCTACATTGGTGAACATGCAGCTTTGGCAGATGATGTGTTACCACTATATGAGCAGTGCGTACTGGGAATCAACAATCCCCAAGAAATAATGGATGTCAAATACGACGAAAAGGTTCGTTTCTTCAAGGCTACATTGTTCTCATTGCAGGATTTAGGCGGGATTATGTATAAGCATGAGCTATGCCTTGGGCCTATGTCTATTGATGATTTAGATAAGTCACAGTACAACAGAATGATCACTTATTTAAAGAAACTGAGAGGTTCTTATGGGCGCTATCAAGATGCTTATCAAGCATTATGTGACGATTTAGGTGTAAAACCGACACTTCCGGATAACTCAACACGCTTACCAATCGCATTTATGAAAACGTGTGGATGGGTTGAAAGCCAGCGTACACGAAAACTGTATCCACCTAAATCCCTGGAATGCCTTTGCTTAACACAGCATGGTGCTGATTTGGCTGACAGCCTTCGTGAGGTAAAAGATTTGCGTATGGATGAGTATTACAGCTATTCAGAACACACTCGCAATTCATTGATTCGTTTGGGGGTGTATTCAATGCTTTTGCGTGCAGGCTATGATACTTCACCCGTTCAAGAAACAATGCGGCAAGATCAAGTTGTGTGTGCTGATGTTCTTAATGGAAAGGAACTCCTTTTTTCTCCTTACCAAACGCTGCACCGTTCTGTTGTGGATGAAGCGTTGGGGATTCATAGAGAAATTGCAGGCACACAGACACATACAGATGTATTGCCAGACATAAAACGAACAGATGCGAATGTCAATAATATATGCTTGACAATTTCTACCAATGGCGCACATTCCACTTCTGATGTGGAAGTAAATAGCTTTGTCCAGCAAGTATTGGATGCAAAGAGTGTCGGTGAACGAAAGAAGGATATTATTGATAAAATCTTTGACGACAGCATAACGGATACACAGACAAAATTTTATCCACTTGTAGCAATGCTGTTTCGAGTAATGGGCTTGGATTGTCAGGCATCCAGACCTGGCGATAACGGTGCTCGTTGGGATGCAATCATTGTCGATTCGGAGGAAAGTATTCCTATTGAAATCAAGTCTCCTACTGAAGAGCAGCATCTTTCTTTAAAAGCAATCCGCCAAGCGCTCGAAAATAAAGTGATTCTTTTATCAAGAGGGACGCATCCTACTTTGCCAGAGACAACTTCTTTAGCGGTTGGATATTACCTACCAAATGACAGAGCTGAGGTTACCAATCTTATGAGTGATTTCAAGACTGCGTTTGGCTACAATATCGGCATTATAGACTTGAAAACACTGCTTACAATAGCTGTTACCATTGTGTATGATGAAAAAACCTTTGATATTTCTGAACTAAACCGATTGGAGGGATTTGCAAATGCCACTTTTAACTAAAGCAAAACAGCGCACCGTTATCTCTGCTTTGCGTGATTCCAATGTTCGAGATATTGAGCAAAATTATAATGAGCCTGCAAAGCTATGGTGTAACGAAAAATGGATAACAGCAGCGTGTCTTAGATGCTCCGATCAGCGCTGTATAAGGTGTATTGATGCTGAAATCAGCTGTGGCTCTTTTAGTGATTTTCCGTATGAGCGAAATCTAAATGTGTGCCCTTTTGATGCGATTAAATGGAACTTTGAAAAAGAACTGCCTGAAATAGAGAATGGCAAATGCATCGGCTGTGGTCTATGTGCTGCTCGTTGTCCTGTAGGTGCTATTTTTAAGGCGGATAATAAAATGAAAGTTTCCGCTCCGGAGTCAGACGATTACATTGATCTGCCCATCAATTACGAGAATCTTGTAAAGCATAAGTATTTTGTTCAGGAAGTGGACAAAATCTATTGGAACCACCAATTTCAAAAGGAAAGCGACCGCATTATGGGAGAAATTTACGAAAAAATTTCTCACTATGATGGGCGTTCAATGGTTCCTAATGTATTGGTTAGAAATCTGATTATTGCCTTAAATCATGAATGTGCTATCAGCAGAGCCGGCGATATTTATACGAGAATGGATGCTGTCTATTCCAGTAAAATTAAGCCTAAGTGCAGCGGTGTAGTTGAAATCGAATTTGGTAGGGACACTTTGGAGGCATCCAGAGGTATTTTGGATGACATAGCTGTTATGCATTCCAGAAATAATTTGGGCAAAAAGGATAACGCAGCCCTTGTTGTGTGCCTTTCTTTCCCAAACAAACGTCAAGGATATTTCCAGGTAATAAAAGATATACACCGGGTCTTGGATCTCAAGATACAGACCATATCACTGGGGGCATTACTGTTGTTAGTGTGGAACGGGGCAGCTGTAAACTTCCTTTCCCGTGAGTTCTATGTTGATTTTGATAATCTAAGCATTCGTGGCATTACTGAGTTCAGATTGAATAGGCATGTGCTCTTGAGCGAAGGTAAGCTTGGTATATTGGAACCTGAAAAATAGTCACTTTGCAAAGCAAGCAATCTGTTGATAAACATTGCTTGCTTTGCTTATATAATTCGTTTGATTGGAGGAAAAAATATGATGCAAATCGACAGTGCAATACTGGCTACCGACAAAGTGATCTGTAAAAATATCAGTAGATTTGATGACTCAGAACGTGGGTTATTGAGCCAGAATATTTTGGCTCAATTACGCAATTTTGTTGAATATATTGCAGATAAAGTATATGCTGGCGGCTCAGACCTCGATCCCAATAATTATGCTCTAAATGTTGAAGCGTTGAAGCATTTGCAAACAAGAGGAGACCTCCGTTTTTTACACCAATTTCATGAGCTTCTTCAAAAGTCGGTGTCTCATTATACTTTAGATGAAAATGGTTCTGAGAGACTAATGCTGAAGTATTATGAGTATCTTCTGAAAATAAAAATCTTTCTTAATGATACATATGGGCTTCATGTTCTGGATAATATTGAGGATTTTCCCTTGGATACGGATACAGAACTGTCAGAGTATCATGAGAAAATTGTAGAAAAGATTTGTTATCCAAGCCCAGGATGTTCAACAAGCACATATTCAGATAGATACTATATCCAAAAAATTAAGCCATTCTTTGTGAATCAGCGAATATACTATGAAGTTACATTTACTGCGGCGAACAGTAAAATGAGCAAATTTGACCGAGTAATCGCCTTTTCACGTTATGAAATACTAAGTAACTATGCGGTGAAACTGTCGATTCGTAATGATTCGATCAATGTTTTAGGAAAAGATATGACCATCCAAGTTATCGACGGCTGGAATGTATCAATACGCCCCTGTGAATTAGATAACTTTGCAGATATTATCGGAGATCATTCTAAAATCAATGCTGGGACAAAAGAGTATACCGAATTGATGCGATTTCTAACGGAAATAAAAATGCCGCTATCAGAGCTGGTTGTATGCTCGGAACAGTATTATAGTTTTGTGAAAAATCAGATTACGAGTCAGACAAGAACGTCTCATATCTTCGATGTACTTGATCAGTGTAGGGAGCTAATCTTATCCAACAAGCCTGGATGCAACATTCTTAAATATCTACTGTACCATTTGAATAACAGAATTATCAAGTGGCAACGTTGGAATGATGGCTGCCCGCTGTTGTCGGGGCTAAATTTAAGTTATGGATGTATTCCATTTGATAAAATGCCGTTTTGTACGTCATTGAGAAACCACAACCCACGCATATATGATTTGCTGGACTGCCTATCGGAAAAAGATAGAGAACATGAGCTGTTCGCACGCCAAATCCAAAATAACACAGAAATAGAAGGGATGTTGTTCACAGCCAAAAAGGATATAGTAGGTTTTGATAATATTGATGCGTTGATTAGTACATACAATCGCAAGCTATATCTTCCCAAACACGAACACAGAAAGCTGATGACTTTTCATGATTTTGTGTACATCAAAGGATATGCGGATGATAGCGCATTCATAATTCAAAAATTACGAGATCTGACGACAAGCGGAATTGCACAATATACTGGCTCTGTTGATTCTTGGATGAACAAAGGCTCATATTCTATTGATTCTCCAGAGAAAAGAGAAGCATTGCGAAATATGTTTGCAAAATCGCAAGTTGCGCTTATTTATGGTTCAGCAGGAACGGGGAAATCCACGCTAATCAATCATATTTCGAACTTCTTTTCCAAACAGAAAAAGCTGTATTTGGCGAATACGCATCCAGCAGTAGACAATATGCGCAGGAGAGTAACCGCCAGCAACAGAGAGTTTAATACAATCGCAAGCTTTATTTCCGAAAAGAATCAGCACATAGAATGTGATGTTCTTATTATTGATGAGTGCAGTACGGTGAGTAATTCTGATATGCGAAAAGTGTTAGAAAAGGCTACGTTCAAGCTTTTGGTTCTTGTCGGAGATGTTTATCAGATTGAATCAATCTATTTTGGAAACTGGTTTGATATTGCACGCAATTTCATTTCCAAAGACTCTATCTTTGAACTAACACATCCATATAGAACACAAAATAGAAACCTTCTGACTGTTTGGGAAAGAGTTCGTAATCTGGACATTGCAATTTTGGAGCCTATGGTTAAGAGCAAATATTCCGTCCGTCTGGATGAATCAATTTTCTCCCATGCAGAGGAGGATGAAATTATTCTCTGCTTGAATTACGACGGATTGTACGGAATTAACAACATCAATCGCTTCTTACAGAACAGTAATCCGAGTCCGGCAATTCAGTGGGGCATCGGTTTGTATAAAGTTGGCGATCCCGTATTGTTTAATGAATCAGACCGCTTCTCTCCATTGATTCACAACAATTCGAAGGGGCGTATTGTAGGTATTACCACAGAGGAACTGAAAATTTGGTTCGAAATCGAATTGGATTGTGCGATCAATGAATTGGATGCGTGGGGATATGATTTTGAATTGATGGATGTATCTGAAAGCGGAAATTCTATAATCAAATTCAGCGTCGATAAATATAGAAGCACAGATGAAGATGATGATTATTCTGACACGGTCGTTCCATTTCAGGTTGCTTATGCGGTATCTATCCATAAAGCTCAAGGTTTGGAATATCGTTCTGTGAAAATTGTAATCACTAACGAAACAGAGGAACGCATTACACACAATATTTTCTATACTGCAATCACTCGTGCAAAAGAAAATCTAAAAATCTATTGGAGCCCGGAAACAGAAAAAAGTGTATTGGGGAGATTGGAAGTTAGAGATTCCAGACGAGATGCCAATTTGCTAAAGCAGCTATATTCTCTGTAATTTGCATGGTGTATTTTTGTATTAAACTTGTCTGCAACACCCTAACATTTTTCAGGGGAGTTGCAGATTACATAGGCTAATAGAAACCTCATTATACAAAGCGCACTGATTGCTTTTTCTGAATTTTCTATAAAATAATGATAAGAAAAGCGTTCAGAATGAACGAGTAGCCATCAATGAAATTGGTGTCAAAGGGTTCCGAGGATGCTTCACCGGCAAGCCATTTTTAGAAAATGACCGAAGGGCGATTTTTCAAAAATGAGGAAAGTGGTACCGCTTTCCCCTGCTTGCCAAGTTGTTTCCGGACCTTTTGAACCAGTTGCATTTGATGTCGATGGGTACCAGGGAGATTTCCCTGACAAGTTATTTTGCAAATTGAGCCGAAGGAGAAAATGCAAAAATGAGCAAAGTGCTATAACTTTGCCCTGCTTGCCAGTTTTCTTCGCACAATATGACTTGTGCCCAACTTGGGTACAAGTGCGGATTAACTTCTGCTCAAATTGGGCAGAAGTCGAATTCGGAACTTCCGCCCAATTCGGGTGGAGGTGTACCGGCTTTTTATTACCAACTTGGGAATAATTTTGCCCATATATTATGAGCGTTACAAATTGGCAAGCAGTGCAAACCTGTACAGGTTTACTCATTTTCTTGATTTCCCCTCTGGGTCAATCTTCGTAAATTGCTTGTTGGGGAAGCATCCCCAATCCCTTTTGAACGCCACCTGTGGTGTCGGCTGCGCATTCATCCTGAATACTTTTACTTACTGACTTCTGCGCAATTTGCATAGAAGTTCAATTTTCCATAAACGAAAAAATGAAAACATGGGAGAAGTTGTCCCTGATTATTTATGTGATGTGTGACAATTCACTTCCCGACAATTTGTCAGGAAGTCTTGTGGGCAATTCGCCCACAAGTAACGAAAGTGCCAATGGTCGGATACAACTTCATCCCAAGTTGGGATGAAAAACTTCGTGCCAACTTGACACAAAGTTAAAAATGCAGGAAACAGAAAAACGAAAATCACTTCGACATAATTTGTGTAGAAGTTGAAAGTCTAGGTTTTATGCTTGTGGACAGGTTGGCCACAAGACAGCTCAGGTACTTTCTGAAAATCAACTTCGTCCCAAGTTGGGATGAAGTGCTACGGTGCAACTTGCACCAAAGTAAAGCGTGGAGATTTTGTATTATAAATTCCTGATGAGGTGTATGGAATTTCATAAGCTTGATGATACTTCTGGACAATTTGTCCAGAAGTATCATCAAGCGTCAATTGGAAAATCAAAAATATCTTTGCTGCAACTTTCGGTAAAATGAAAATCTGTTATTAGCTGCTTGTTCCTGAATTGGGAATAATCTTTTTGGCGAAATTGACATGATTGCGTGTTTCGACATTTCATGCTATGATAGTTACAGATGAAAATTAAATACTGCTTCATACAAGATTTTATTGATGGGTAAGCCCCATATTTATACAAACATATTTTAGTCAGTCCGAACTGTCGGAGCTGTTACATGGAAGCATCAAGTCAGATACAGAATCTTTTGTGTCTGTTATTGTTGCATCTGTGTAGCAGCTTTTTTCATTATCTGACTTTGGACCAAGTTGGTCCGAGGTCGGAACCACAGACAGAAACGGAGGGAACTATTTGATTGCAATAATTCACAGAGGACAAAAATTCAAAGAAACTATGGAAGCCTTTCAGCAGAAACGAGCGGAATTTATCGCACAGGAAATCAGAAATTTCGATGCAGAAACCTTGTATGTGTTTCTGGAATGGATTCGTGGCAACGACCACAAACTTGATAGAATAACCGGGATGGCGGTATGATATGAGCGGAGGTGACTACCCATGAAGAAACAGAGAAAAGTTGAAAAAGATAACCGTGGCGTTGCGATATACGCCCGTAAATCTCGTATCACCAACAAGGGTGACAGCATCGGTGTTCAGTTCAAACAATGTGCGGATTACGCCAAAAAGGAATTGGGATTGGATGAGGAGTACGAATTCCTGCAATATGAAGATAAAGGACTCAGCGGATATTTTTCAGACAGACCGGATTTTCAAAGAATGCTGCATGATGTGCAGGACGGAAAAATCAAAGCAATCGTATGTTACAAGCTGGATCGTGTCGGCAGAAAAACAGCCGACCTAATCCGCCTGATGGATTTCTTGGAAATGTACCATGTTAATCTCTTGATTTGCTCCAATGGTATCAATACTGCCAGCGGACTATATAAAATCTTTATTCAGATATTCGCTGTCATTGCAGAATTTGAAAGAGATACTCTGACAGAAAGAATTGTAGACAATATGATGGAACTTGCAAAGGACGGACGATGGCTCGGCGGCAATACACCTATGGGATTTACTGTCCGTCGTGTAACAACCGGAAGTGGTAAGGGAAAATCAGCATACAGCTACTTAGAAAGTCTGCCGGAAGAAAAACGCATGGTTCAGCATTTGTATGAAATCTTCAGAACTACTCGCAGCATCCAAAGTACTGCAAAGCAGATGAATGAGGAAGGATTCCACGCTCCTTCCGGTGCAGCATTCAACGCATCAACAACAAGGTTGGTTTTAAGAAATCCTATTTATTGTACTGCTGATAAACGCAGTTATGATTATTTCATCGACCATGACGGTAATGTATTCGGAGATATGACAGAGTTTGACGGAACTCACGGATTGTCAGCTTACAATAAAACTGACCAAGAGAAGTACGAGGGAAGCGACAGCACATTTATCTCTCCGAAATATGTCCAGACCATTGAAAGTAAGCCTGTCAGCGAGTGGATTATTGCGGTTGGTAAGCACGAAGGATTTATCCCAAGTGAACAATGGGTTGAGGTACAGGAACTTCTGGACGCTATTGCGGAGAAATACAACCGTCCGCACAGAAAGACCAACGCTCTGTTGGCGGGACTGGTGCATTGTCCTCACTGCGGCAGGCGATTGAGTGTGATTTCCGAGTCCGACCGTTGGACGAACGGAAAACCTCGATTCAAATATGTTTGTCCCGGCTATCGCAAAAAGGAATGTAATTTCAAAGCGGTAGACGGCGTTCTTCTGGATGAATTTGTGGTACAGCAGTTATCCGACCTGTCAGATGAAAACAGTGAGCGTTTCAAAGATATTCTCGAAATTAAAATCGAGGAGGTTCTTGAAAAATCACAGACAGTACAGGCGCACACCTTCATTAAAAAGAAACGTGACAAGCTGAAAGCGGATATTGCAGCACAGACAAGAAATCTGCGTGAAGCGGACGGCAGTATCAAGCAATTTATTCAAGAGGATTTGCAAAATCTGGCTGAAGAACTGAGGGAAACGGAGCAGCAGCTTTCCAAACTGGATGAAGGCAGAAAGAACAATATGATTGCCATCCGTGACTTGGAAATGACAAAAGAAAGGCTGCTCTCCTTTGCAGAGTATGCAAAAGATGCGCAGCCGGAGGTTCTGGTCACTTTGATCCGGACGATTGTAGAAAGAATTTATATCGTGGATAAGGATGACGAGCGTTACTGCCATATCTTTATCAAGGGCTGTTCCGGAGAAGATTACACCGGCTTCTTCCAGACAGCTGGTTACATAGAGCAAAAAACTACCCCTGTGTGTGATTCAGAACAGTATTGCATTTGCACCAAAATACAGACGGAAAGTGTTCTATGCTGAGAAAAGAGAAGACATACGAGAAATAATACGGACACTATGCCAATGGAAAGGAGTTGAAATAATAGAGGGAGAGGTATGCCCCGACCATATACACCTGCTGCTTAGTATACCGCCGAAACTTAGTGTTTGCGGGTTTATGGGATACTTGAAAGGCAAGAGCAGCTTAATGATATTCCAAAAGTATGGTAATATGAAATTTGCATACAGGAATAGGGAGTTTTGGTGCAAAGGATATTATGTGGATACGGTAGGGAAAAACACGAAAGCTATAACAGAATACATAGCCGACCAGCTGAAAAGAGACAAGGAAGCTGACCAATTAAGTATATTCGACCCACGGGACCCGTTTACGGGTAGCAAGTAATGGGCGCAAGCTGGCAGGCGTTTTATGCGCACTTGTGCGCCGCTAGTATTATTAGGGCTATGCCCGAAACCGAAATACCCCCCGCTATGCGGGGGGATCTTTATTCTTTTTTAGTGGCTACAAATTGGCTACATTTGCAGCGATTTTTGTAGCCAGAGGCTCACGGTATGATGCCGTCAAGCTGTCTGGCTACCTCCACCTGCTTGTTGGGGTACAGGTGGCTGTACGTGTCCATCGTTATCTGCACCTTTTCATGTCCGAGCCGCTCCGCGATCAGCAGCGGAGAGAAGCCCATCTCCACCAGCAGGCTGGCGTGGCTGTGGCGAATGTCATGCACCCGAATCTGCTCCACACCTGATGCCTTGCAGCCATACTCCATTTCGTGGTACAGAAAGCTCTTGGTGTAGGGAAAGAGCCAGTCGTCCTTTTGCAGCCCGTAGCAATGGGACATATACTCCTGCAAACAGGTGCAAAGACCGTAGGGAATGGGGATGGTGCGGTTGCTCTTGGGCGTTTTCGGTGTGGTGATGATGTCCTCTCTGCCGAGACGCTGATAGCTCTTGTTTACCGTCAGGGTTTTCTTTTCAAAGCCGATGTCCGACGGCGTAAGTGCCAATAGCTCTCCCTCACGGATCCCGGTGAAGTACAAGGTCATAAATACCGCGTAGCTGGCAGGCCGGTCTTTCATGACCTCAATGAATGTCTGAAACTCCTGCCTTGTCCAGAACAGCATCTCATCGGCGTGTTTCTTACCCATACTTCCCGCTTTGTGGCATGGGTTCTCTTCCGGTCCATAATACTTGACTGCGTAGTTGAAAATTGCCGTAAGTTGGTTGTTGATGCACTTGAGGTAGGTCTGGGAGTAGGGCTTGCCGCTTTCATCGCGGTAGTTGGTCAGAGAGTTCTGCCACTGGCGCACATGGGTAGGCTTGATCTCGTTCAGCGGGATTTTCTTGAAGAAGGGCGTCACCTTCAGGTCGATCAGCCATTTCTTGCTGGCAACGGTGGAGGGCTTGAGGCGGTGCTCCATATCCTTGACATACAAAGCGATGAAGTCGCCAAAGGTCATGCCGAGGCTGCCCGTGGATTGGCTGATAAAGTCACGTTCCCATTGCAGGGCTTCCTTCTTGGTGGCAAAGCCACGCTTCTTCTTGTGGATGGTCTTGCCTGTCCAGTCCGTTACCCGGATCTGAGACATCCAGCGACCGGTATCGCCGTCTTTTGTTACTGACATTTTTACCTCCTTCCCTCAAGAATCAGGCTTTGATAGGGTTATTTACTCATTGCTCTCGTTTTTACCGTATTCCTTTTCCAGAAGCTCCGTTCGTCTTGCAATCAGTTCGTCACGGTCAAGTTCCTACGGCTCTGTGCATTTGACCGCGTTTGCGGAGTAGTATGCCAGAGTCTGCTCCCTCCAACGTCTGTATGCCGCCTGCGTGGAGTTATAGGCGCGAAGCTCGCTGCGCTCGTCCTCCCACTGTTCAAGAAACAGGCACATATCCGCGTTGAACTCCGCCGTGCTCTTTCCATCAAAAGAAATGGAGCACTCCCATTGTTTGCTGCGGGGCGGCTTCTGTACATTGATCTTGAAGTCGATGCCCTCTACCGTTTCCAGCTTAAAGAGAAAGTCCATCACGTCGGCAAGCGTCCTGATCTGCGTCGTGCTGGATTCATACCCAAGAATATAGGTTGAGGTCGTGTCCAGCAGGTCTGCGATCTGATTGACAACGGCAATCGACACTTCAATCTCTCCGGTTTCGTACTTCTGTACGGTGCGGAGAGATTTTTTAAGCATTTGTGCCAGCTCGGTCTGGTTCAGCCCTTTGCGTTTTCGGAGCTGCTTGATTCTCTGCCCAATGGCGGGATAATCGAAATTGTCCATGTCTGATTCACCTCGTCCATATCATACCACAGAATAAAGCGAATTGCAAGTACATATTTTTATTTTCTAAAGGCTTGACAGATGCATCTTGTATGCGTATAATAAATATGTACTTAGGATACGCTTTTCAACAGAACTGGCAGAGCGAGAATGAATGGAAGATACGTAACCCGAGAAAAATACTTTGAAACAGGAGGTACTATGAGAGCACAGTTTATCACAGCGTCAGAGGTGGCGGAGATCATGGGCATCAGCCGCAGCAAGGCGTATCAGATCGTCCGGGAAATGAACAGGGAACTGAAATCCCAAGGCTATCTGACCGTAGCCGGAAAATGCCCCGCCCAGTATTTCAAGCAGAAGTTCTACGGCTTCCAGATTCCCGGAGGTGAGCGTAATGACGGATAATGAGAAAACGACCGCCCTCATCCCATCTGTTGGCGCAGATGGAGGGCAGCCGCCTCACAATTCAACTAACCAGAGCATACCACATGAAACCTGCGAAAGCAATCCCCCGGAGGAAAATATTGAGGAAATGCGTGAGAGAATCCGACGCATGAACGACCCGCATTATCTTCATACGGTTTCCATGACAGAGCTGTATCAGACCGCCTACAAGAGCAGGCCGCCCGTCATAGACGGTCTGCTCTACTCCGGCACCTATCTGTTTGCCGGTGCGCCAAAGGTAGGTAAGTCGTTTTTCATGGCGCAGCTTGCCTAATCACATCAGTACCGGACAACCGCTCTGGAATTATGAAGTCCACCAAGGTACGGTTCTGTACCTTGCGCTGGAGGATGATTTCCAGAGAATCCAGAGCCGGATGTTTATGATGTACGGCGTGGCGGATACCGCCAGCCTGCATTTTGCAACGGCAGCAAACAAAATCGGAAACGGTCTTGACGAGCAGCTTGAGAATTTCATAAAGGAACACCCCGACACGAAGCTGGTTATCATTGACACCATGCAGAAGATTCGGGAGGCCGGAGGCGAGGCTTACAGCTACGCCAGCGACTATGAGATCATCGGCAAACTCAAGCGTTTTGCGGACAGACACAAGGCTGAGATTGACAGTTTGAAACAGGAAATTTTTGATTATAAGTCTGTCCACAGCAAGCTCCGTGCGGCAGAATTGGAGCGTGAAAATACGGAGCTACGCGGGAAAGTCCGCAGCTATGAGAATGTAATTCAGCGTAATAATCTGTGGCGATTCTTCCATCCGCTCAGAGAAAAAGCGGTCACGAGGGACGAAGCTCGCTGATTCCTGTGTAGAGCCGGAAAAAACGCATTTTATCGAATGGGAGCGCGTCGGACAGGGCAGACATCGTCCGGCGCGCTCCTGTTTGAAAATCGCCGTTTTCCCCGAGTCAAGAGCCGGAGAAAACAGCCGAAAAATGCCACTCCTGTGCGACAGAGGGCAGAAAGGAGAGTTTATGAGAACAGGGCTTACGAAGCAGGAAAAGACCACCGAT
>OHKL01000667.1_pt1 | contig 17744 bp, 18 predicted proteins | sample 1568721 | NCBI WGS metagenome assembly OHKL01 (sample SAMEA3879543, study PRJEB24766) | human gut metagenome | biome: human-associated habitat; feature: feces | place: USA | collected 1985/1987 | reverse complement strand
AACATCGTGCTCTTCAGCGCCTATCTCTTCGACGGCGACTGGGCGCACAGCCGGCGCTATCTTGTGCCGGTGCTCTCGTTCATGCTGGGTATTTTCGTGGCTGAGTGTATTCATCGGCATTTCAAGCACATGGAGAGGGTACACTGGCGGCAGCTCATTCTTTTGGCGGAGATCGTGCTGCTGTTCCTTGTCGGCTTTCTGCCGCAGGAGGGCAACACGGCTGCCAACGCGCTCGTTTCGTTCGTCTGCGCCATGCAGGTGCAGACCTTCCGCAAGGTGCGCGGCCACGCCTACGCGAGCACGATGTGCATCGGCAATATGCGCAGCGGCACGGAGGCGCTGTGCGTTTACTTCCACACGCGCGACCGCGAGGTGCTGCACAAAGCGCTGACCTACTTCGGCGTGATCGGACTTTTTGCCGTGGGCGCGGGTCTCGGCGCGCTGCTGACGGGAGCCTTTGCCGAACGCGGCATCTGGGTGTCCTGCGCACTGCTGGCGGTCAGCTTTCTCATCATGTTCATCCGTGAGGAGGAAGCGAAATGAGCCGTATGTTCCCGCCTATCGGCGACGCGGACAACGCAGCATAGCCTGTGATCAAAGAAAACGACTTACAAAAAACTCCCGACGCTTACTGCGTCGGGAGTTTTTTTACCTCGCGGGAACGATCGCCCAGCAGCATTTGCCGCAGGTGCTTGGCAGCGATGCTCAACGGCTGATTTTTTCGCTGGAACAGATAGATGCTGCGCGGTGCGATCGGCTCGTCCAGCGTGAGCGGATAGACGCCGGTGAGCTCCGGCACCGCCACGAGCATTTCGCGCGGGACAAACCCAATGCCGAGGTTGCAGCGCACAGCAGGAAGGACTTGATCGATGGTCTCTACCTCCACGTCAGGACTGAACGGCAGGTTGTGCCGCAGAAAGAGGTCGGAATAGAAATCGTGGGACGATGTTCCCTCGGTGAGACTGACGATGGGATACGGAGAGCTTTTGCATAAGAGCGAGCAGCGCACGATCTCGCCCGCTATCTGCGTTTACATCGACGCAAACGGTCTGCATGAGCTCAACAACGAGCGCGGGCACGAGGCGGGAGACCTGATGCTGCGCTTCGTCGCGGAGAGCCTGATGGAGCAGTTTCCGAAGGGCTCCCTTTACCGCGTCGGCGGAGACGAATTTGTCGTATTCCCCGCCCCGGCGGAGGGGCAGACCTGCGAGGACCGTATGCGCTCGGCCTCCGCGAGCATCACCGCACAGGGCTACAGCATCTCTTACGGCATTGCCGCGCATGAGTCGGTGGTCGGACTGAGAGAGCTTGTCCGCGAGGCGGACGAGAAGATGCTTGAGAGCAAGCGCGCCTACTACGCCGAGCACGACCGCAGAGTACGGAAATAAAAAAGAGAAAAGGAGTAGCGGAGATCTCCACTACTCCTTTTGTTGTGTGCCGGCAGCGCCGCTTTCCGACTGACCGTATGCTTATTCGGCCGCCGGCGCTTCGCTATCCTCCCACCTCCAGTTGCGCACCTCGGGCAGGTCGATGCCGTTGTCGCGGATGTACTGGCGGTGCTCGACGAGCTTATCCTGCATCTTCTGCACGAGGTAGGCGCCGCGGTTGCCGAGCTGCGGCAGGCGGCGGACCGTGTCGATGACGAGGTCAAAGCGGTCGATGTCGTTCAAAACGCGCATATCGAAGGGCGTGGTGATGGTACCCTCCTCCTTGTAGCCGCGCACATGGAGGTTGCGGTTGTGGCGGCGGTAGGTCAGCTCGTGGACGAGCGTGGGGTAGCCGTGGTAGGCAAAGATGATGGGCTTATCCTTGGTGAACAGGCCGTCGTACTCCTCGTCGGTCAGGCCGTGGGGATGCTCGGTGTGCGGCTGGAGCTTCATCAGGTCCACCACATTCACCACGCGGAGCTTCAGCTCCGGCAGCTCGCGGCGCAGGATGCTGACGGCGGCGAGCGTTTCGAGCGTGGGCGTATCGCCGCAGCAGGCCATGACGACATCCGGCTCCTGCCCCTGGTCGTTCGAGGCCCAGCTCCAGATGCCGATGCCCTGCGAGCAGTGCTTGACCGCCTGCTCCATCGTCAGCCACTGGGGGCGCGGGTGCTTGCTCGCCACAATGATGTTCACATAGTTGCGGCTCTTGATGCAGTGGTCAAAGCAGGAGAGCAGGCAGTTGGCGTCCGGCGGCAGATACATGCGCACGACGTCCGCCTTCTTGTTGGCCGCATGGTCGAGGAAGCCGGGGTCCTGATGCGTAAAGCCGTTGTGGTCCTGCTGCCAGACATTTGAGGCGAGGATATAGTTGAGCGAGGCGATGTCCTGCCGCCACGGCAGCTCGCTGCACATCTTGAGCCACTTGGCGTGCTGGGCGAACATGGAGTCCACGATGCGGATGAACGCCTCATAGCTGTCAAAAAAGCCGTGGCGTCCCGTGAGCAGGTAGCCCTCCAAAAAGCCCTCGCAGAAGTGCTCGGAGAGCATGGAGTCCATCACGCGGCCGTCGGGGTCGAGATGGTCGTCGATGCCGGGAAGCTGCTCGTCGAGGAAGCGGCGGCCCGTGACCTCAAAGACCGCCTGTAAGCGGTTTGACGCGGTTTCGTCCGGCGCGAAAATGCGGAAGTTACGCGCGTCCATGTTGAGCTTCATCACGTCGCGCACATAGGTGCCGAGGACATACATATCCTGCGCCTCGACCGCGCCGGGGGCTTTGACCTCCACGGCATAGTCGCGAAAATCGGGCGTGCGCAGATCGCGCAGCAGCAGTCCTCCGTTCGTGTGGGGGTTCGCGCCCATGCGGCGCTTGCCCGTCGGCGGGAAGGCGGCGATCAGCTCGACGGGCGTGCCGTCGGCATTGAAGAGCTCCTCGGGCTTGTAGCTGCGCAGCCACTCCTCCAGCTCGGCAAGGTGGCGGTCAGTGTCCGCGCCCAGAGAGATGGGCACCTGATGGGCGCGCCAGCAGCCCTCGACGGGCAGGCCGTCGACCTCCTTCGGCCCCGTCCAGCCCTTGGGGGTACGCAGCACGAGCATCGGCCAGCGCGGGCGCTTCGCCTCGCCGCTCTTGCGCGCGGTGCGCTGGATGCGCCTAATCTCGCGGATCGCCCAGTCGAGCGCCGCAGCCATCTGCTGGTGCATTGCCATGGGCTCATCGCCCTCGACGAAGCGCGGCTCCCAGCCGCAGCCGCGGAAGAAGCTCTCGACCTCCCCGTGGCTCATGCGGGAGAAGATGGTGGGGTTGGCGATCTTGAAGCCGTTGAGGTGCAAAATCGGCAGCACCGCGCCGTCGGTGATGGGGTTCATGAACTTGTTTCCGTGCCACGAGGTCGCAAGCGGTCCTGTCTCCGCCTCGCCGTCGCCGACCACGCAGGCGGCGATCAGATCGGGATTGTCCGCCACCGCGCCGAAGGCGTGGGCGAGGGAGTAGCCCAGCTCACCGCCCTCGTGAATGGAGCCGGGGGTCTCGGGCGCAACATGGCTCGGGATGCCGCCGGGGAAAGAAAAGCGCTTGAAGAGCTTCTGCATGCCCTCCTTATCGCGGGTGATGTTGGGGTAGACCTCGGTGTAGCTGCCGTCGAGCCAGTCCTGCGCGACCATGGCGTTGCCGCCGTGGCCGGGACCGGAGAGGTAGATCATATCGAGGTCGTCGCGCTTGATAACGCGGTTCAAGTGCGTGTAGATGAAGTTCTGGCCCGGGCAGGTGCCCCAGTGGCCGACGATGGTCTGCTTGAGGTCGCTCTTTTTGAGCGGGCGCTCAAGCAGGGGGTTATCGAGCAGGTAGAGCTGGCAGGCGGTCAGGTAGTTCGCGGCGCGCCAGTAGGCATCGAGCTGCCAGAGCTCCTGCCGGTTCAACGGCGGCTTTTTGGAAAGCCGCGCGGCCTTCAGTACGGACATAAAATACTTACCTCCTTTATCATTGCGCCGCCGCGAAAGGATGATAGGTCTCCGCGGCAGCTTGCTTCCGCTTGGTTTCACAGTGACAGGATACCACAAAAGACGCCGTCTGTAAAGCAGACTCTTTCCGTATCGGGCCGCGCCGCCTGTGCCGCGCCGCACAAGCAGGGAAACAGGAATTTAGGCTGCCGAAGGCAAGAGCCTCCGGCAGCCTAAAGGGAGCAATCAATTTGGTTCAAATGGCGCGGGCGCACCCTCTGTGCAAAGGCGGCAGCCCCGCTCACCAGACTCCGTAGACCAGCGCCGTGCTGCGCTGCCCCTCTCTGCGCTCCGCGCGTACAGCATCGCCAGCGTCACGCCGATGACGATGGGCGGCAGGGTCAAAATGCGCACCGTAAGGTGCAACAGCTCCGCTGCGCGCCCCTTCCCTTCTTTTTTCATGTCTCGAAGCCCATCATGATGCCGCCGCGCTCGGCATAGTAGCTGCACAGGCCCCTGAGCGGATACCGCCGCACATCGGCATTGGGAAAGCGGCGGCGGAGCTCCGTATACAGCTCCAGCGAAAACGCGGCGTTCCCGCAATGCCCGATGCGCACGCTGCCGCCCTTGTAGCCGAGCCGCTCCATCTCCTGCAATAAAAATTCCTGCGTTTTCCTCTCGCCGCGGCACTTGCCGAGCATCTCGAGCGTTCCCTCCGCGCTCGCCTGTCCGACGGCGCGGATGCCGAGCACGCCCGCCGCCGTCGCCGCGAGCTTGCTGACGCGCCCGTTTTGCGCGAGATTGTGCATCGACTCCAAGGAAAAGAGCAGGTGTGTGCGCCGCCGCAGCTCCTCCACAACGCGGCACACCTCGTCAAACGATGCGCCGCCGCGCTGCGCGGAGGCTGCCTTTTCCAGCAGCAGCATCGTCTCCGGCCCCGCCGAGAGCGTATCCACGATGCGGATGCGGCGGGAGGGGTCGCGCTCCTCACAGCTCTGCTTTGCCACGCACGCGGCGCTGTAGCTGCCGGAGAGGCTGCTTGTGATCGTAAAGGCGAGAACATCCCCGCTCTCGCCGAAGGCTTTTTCCCAGTCGGCAACATTCGGGCAAGCGCTGTAGGAGCGCCCCTTGGTCGCGCGGAGCGTCGAGACCATCGCGTCGACATCGAGCCGTGCGTCATCGCGAAATTCCTCCGTCTCAGTGCGAAGGGTGAGCGGAACGCTGACAAAATCAACCCCATCCAATGAAAGAAGGTCGCAGCTCGAGTCTGCGACAAGGCGAATCTGACTCATAGTTATCCTCCAAAAAAGAAAACTGCTGTTGCCGGCACCGTCTGCCGGCAACGACAGTCTAACAGTTTTCCACTATTGCGTCAACCGTTTTTCAAAAACTGATTGAATTATTTTGCAAAGCCGTTGAACTTTGTGCAGAAAGCCGCTATAATGGCGTCATGGATAATAATTTACAAAGCAAAATGGCGGCGGATATCGCCCCCTTCCGCCTGCCGCGCTACGCGCAGATCCCCGACATTGGGCTGTATCTGGAGCAGGTGGTGCGTTATGTCAACGCCTATCTCGCGCCGCTCGGCGAGCCGGAGCTGTCACCCTCGATGGTGAGCAACTACGTCAAGCAGCGCTTGATCCCCGCGCCCCAAAAAAAGGTCTACACGGCCGAGCAGCTCGCACGGCTGATGTTCATTGCCGCGGTCAAGCCTGTCGTCCCCCTCGAGGGACTTCGCCTGATGTTTGGCATACAGGAGGGCAGCTATGCCCTCTGCACGGCGTATGACTACTTCTGCGACGAATTTGAGAATATGCTCTTTGCAGCCTTCGGCGTCGCTCCCGCGGCGCAGGGGCTTGGCGAGACGCGCTCGGCCGCGAAGGACCTTCTTCGCAACACTGTCTCAGCCATCGTCAACAAGATCTACCTCGACCGCTACCTGAGCGACTATCAGGAGCGGCTCGCGCAGGAGCGCTCCTCCTCGGAGGCTGTTCCCCAAGAAACGGAGCGCTTGTGCGCAGAGAAAAAATAACACCTCAGCTAAAAAATTCCGGAAAGGAAAATGTAATGAACAACGAAACCCGAAAGGAAACACAGGTATTACCGAAGGACGTCCGCTACGTTGGGGCGGATGACCTCACCTTGCCCCTTTTTGAAAACCAGTACCCTGTCCAGCCGATGGGCGTGAGCTACAACTCCTACCTCATTCTGGATGAGAAGGTCGCCGTCATGGACAGCGTGGACGCCCGCGCGGCGGACGAATGGCTCGCCAAGCTCGCACACGAACTGGATGGGCGCAGACCGGACTACCTTGTGATCTCCCACATGGAGCCGGATCACTCCGGCAGCATCCTGCGCCTTGCGGAGCGGTATCCTGAAATGCAGCTTGTCGGCAACGCCAAAACCTTCACGATGCTCCGCCAGTTCTTCGGCGCGAAAGCACCGACAGACGACCGCTTGCTGGAGGTCGGCGAGGGTGAAACGCTCCCCCTCGGCGCGCATACGCTTCATTTTATGCTCGCCCCGATGGTTCATTGGCCGGAGGTGATGGTCGCCTACGAGGAAACAGAGAAGATACTCTTCTCCGCCGACGCCTTCGGGCGCTTCGGTGCCCTCTCCCGCACCGCCGCCGCGCCGTGGGCACCGCAGGCGCGGCGCTACTACTACAACATTGTCGGCAAGTACGGCGCGCAGGTACAGGCACTGCTGAAAAAGGCGTCCGCGCTGGAGATCGAAACGATCTGCCCGCTCCACGGTCCCGTGCTGACAGGCGGCGCGCTCGCCGAGGCCCTGCGGCTCTACGATCTGTGGTCACGCTGGCAAAGTGAAGCACCCGAGGAGATCCTGCTCGCCCACGCCTCCATTCACGGCAACACCGCCCGCGCAGCGGAGCTTTTTAAGCAAAAGCTGGAGGCAGCGGGCGCAAGAGCCACCCTCTGCGACCTGACGACGACCGAAGTCTCCTACGCGGTGGCGAACGCCTTCTACTGCGGTAAGCTCGTACTGGCCTGCTCGACCTATGACGGCGGACTGTTCCCTCCCATGGAGGAATTTCTGAGCCACCTGCAAGCCAAGGGCTTCCGCAGCCGCACGGTGGGCCTGATGGAAAACGGCTCGTGGGCGCCTGCCGCGGCGCGGCTGATGCGCGCAAAGCTCGAGGAAATGAAGGACCTGCGCGTGTGCGGCACCGTGGTGTCGCTGCGCAGCGCGCTCAGTCCCGCAAGCGAGGCGCAGATGGACGCGCTGACCACGGAGCTGTGTGCAGAATAAAGATGCAAACTGCTGATCCGGTATGGTATCCCACCTTGCTGCCGCCGGATACCGCAAGATGCATCGTGGAAAGGCGAAGAGCTCTATGAAACGAAAATACAAGGGATTTACCTTGATGGAGTTATTGGTCGTAATTGCGATTATCGCCGTACTGGTCGCCATTGCGATCCCAATGCTTGCCTCTCAACTGGAAAAAAGCCGGGAGGCGACAGACCTTGCCAATGTGCGCTCTGCCTATGCACAGGTTTCTGCAGAGGCCATGTTGGGAGATACCACGGCTACTGTCACAGTTGATTTGAAGCAAAGAACGGCCGACTGGCAGTCGGTAGATCCCGTAAACATCGGCGGCATCGTTCACTCCAGAGGGCAGGGCGACACGGACAACTGGATAGGCGTGGCCACGCCGGGAGGAACTTTGACCGCCACAGACCGCTTATCTGGATATCCAGATAAGCGGTCTAATCCCGAGGATTGAGTTATCCCGAGATTAGGCGTGGTCTGTTCGCAAACGTCTTGGTTTATCAATGCTTTTTGTGTGTTGTTCATAAATAACCTCCAGATAAGAAAAATTATAAAAATACCTCTATAATGGAGTTGGCGGCGAAAGTCGACTAACTGCATTCAGAGGTGTTTTTATGTCCGATGAAATTGTATTTGATGTTCTATGCACAAAAGTGCTGGATGCATTGCGGGCTCTGGGGCTTGGTAAGTTCAGCATACGAAACTACTACTACGAAGGAATGTGGCCAATCATAAAGGTCTACCGTTCCGAGGGGGTGATATTGTATAGTGCTGCCTTTACAAATGAAATTGTGGATCGTTTTCGCTTGGAACACGAAAACGGCTTGGTAGCCGACCGAATCTGGGCGAAAGTCAGAAAGGCTGCAGCTCTCTTTGAGGAGTATGTCCAAACCGGAAAAATCGTTTGGAAACGTGTTAGACCTGCTCCAAAAATCCCCTTGACTCCGTACTATCAAGAACTCCTGTGTAGCTTCTGTCAACATGAAGCGAATACACGAGCCATTGGATTTGAGAGTCTACGGGACGAGGAGAATGTCTGCCGCAAATTCTTTGCATACCTCGATGCCAGCGGTTACCATACTTGCCAAGATATTAATTTAGTAAATGTCAACGATTTTCTGCTGTTCATCGCATCTCAACGAAAATCGAGCATGGACAGAGTACGCAACACATTGAAACATCTGAGCGCATACTTGGTGTCCATACAAAACTGCTGCGATTTCAGCGCCGTATTGACTACTCGTCCTGCACCCCGAAAGAAGCTGCGACCTGCCTTTTCCTCAAAAGAGGTTCATACCGTCATGGATGCAGCGGCAAAAAATCCATCTTTATCGCTCCGCGATACTGCTATTTTTGCTGTTGCCGCCAGTTTGGGACTGAGAGCTGGGGACATTGTTCGCTTAACACTCTCGGACATTGACTGGATTCATCATGAAATACGCTTCGTACAGAACAAAACCGGAGTGGAACTGCACCTGCCTCTCGAAGCATCGGTAGGAAACGCCATTGCGAACTATATCCTTCACGAGCGGCCTAAAACACAGTCCCCAGCGCTCTTTGTGCGTTCCCGTATTCCTTTTGACGCTATGACCTCGACCGCTGCAGGAGACCGCCTGAGAAAATATATGAAACTCTCAGATGTTGAGTATACTCCGGGTGACGGCAAAGGTTTTCACAGTTTCAGAAGGTATATCGCCAGTTCCATGATAAACCAAGAAGTTCCCATCGATACCGTGAAGGAAATCTTAGGCCATACGCAGATAGGCTCATTGAAAGCATATATGCGAATCAGCCGGGACAAGCTGGCAATGTGTGCGCTCGGATTTGACGGCATCGAGGTCATTCAGGAGGCCCTGTTATGAGATATACGTTCACCGGGGCATTTGCACCCCATATTTGTGGCCTGATCGAAAAGAAACAGGCACTCGGCTATGACTACCACGGAAGCGCGTGCATTCTTCAAACCTTTGATAAATTCTGCCGTGAGCAATTTCCAAATGAGACCTGCTTGACCGCGGAGTTAGCCATGAAATGGGCCGAGAAGTCCAAGACCGAGCAAAATCTGTCCAGATTGAATAGGGTATCTGTGGTCCGGGAACTCGCTAAATACATGAATAGTGTAGGAGAACAGGCGTATCTTTTGCCGCTCCAACTCACGAAGAAAACCGGACGTCATATCCCGTACATTTATTCAAAAGAAGATTTGTCCAAGTTGTTCAAGGAAATGGATTCTCTGCAACCCAGCCTCAGATCGCCCACAAAACATCTGGTAGTATCTGTAATATTCCGAATGATTTACTGCTGCGGTCTCAGACCTGTAGAAGCCAGACGGCTCCGAAGAGAAGATGTCAACTTGTTTGATGGGACGGTGAATATCCTTGAATCGAAAGGACATAAGGACAGAATTGTTGTCCTGTCCGAAGATATGCGTGAACTGTGCAGAAATTACGACCAGCGCGTGGAAGCGATACATCCTGAGCGCAGGTACTTCTTCCAGAGTCCAAGTGTCCGAGGTGACGGAATGTACTCAATGGAGTGGATTATTCCGACATTCAGAAAGTTCCTTCAGACGGCAGGTATATCCGGATACGGTGAGATCCGTCCCAGACTTTATGACCTACGGCATACATTTGCAACACATCGGCTGTACCAGTGGGTAAAGGAAGGAAAAGATATAAATGCCTGCCTTGCGTATTTAAGTGAGTATATGGGCCATTCAAATCTCGAGAGCACGGCATATTATATTCATCTTCTTCCAACGCTATATACCGACTTGCCAGAGCTGCACCTTGATAGTTCCTTTGAGATGGAGGCGGATTTATGCGACTGAAAGATGAGAAGTTCTATAAAACAGTGAGGGATTTCCTTGACATCTACTTGATCAGGCACAAAGGCTATAGTTTAAATACACAGAAATCGTATCGAGAGGCAATAAATCTCCTTCTCCTCTATTTCAAGATGGAGCGTGGGCTTGAATATGCCAATGTTGGATTCGAGGATATCACTTACTCAAATATAACCGGTTTTCTCGAATGGCTCTCAAAATCCAGAGGATGTTCTCCGGCAACGGTGAATCTGCGTTTGATGGCAATTCGTTCTTTCACAAAATATGCAGGGATATTAGATTCCGGCAAAATCTATATGCAAGTCGAAGTCGGCAATATTTCTGTCCGAAAAACTCCGGGAAAAGTTGTGGAGTTTTTGACGGCTCCTGCATTGGAAACTCTTTTTGAGCAACCCAACCGCTTCAAAACGAATGGATGCCGTGACTTCTGTTTTATGCGATTGATGTACGACACCGCAGCACGTTGTCAAGAACTGGTGGATGTAAAAATCCATGATTTGAGCATCCAGAATTCTCATGCAACAATCTGCCTTACCGGAAAAGGAAATAAAATGCGAATAGTTCCCATTTCCCCATCTGTGGTTGAATTGCTCAAAACTTATTTAGATAAAGTCCATCCGACCGAGCAGAGAAAGAGTGATGACTATCTTTTCTTTACAATACATCATGCCCGCAAAAGCAGGATGTCCACCGATGCCGTTAATCTCTTTATGAAAAAGTATGGTGAGATGGCAAGGCAAACTTGTCCTGAAGTGCCGGAACGAGTACATCCACACCAGCTTAGGCATTCCCGTGCTATGCATCTGTATCGTGCCGGGATGCCGCTTGTCCTCCTCTCGGAGTTCCTTGGGCATGCCGACGTCAACACCACTCGAATCTACGCATGGGCCGATACAGAGATGAAGCGGCAGGCAATTCAAAAGGTATCTGGAGATACAGGCAGAATTCACATTGAACCTATCTGGGTAAACGATGAAGAGATGATAAAGCGTCTATATGGTTTGGCTTGATTTTACCACATTTTAACCGTGTTCATAATGCGACGACCAGCTATGATCTGGTCGCCGCAAATTTATTATCCGGAGGATTTAACATGAATTACAGCAGAAAAAACACTATCTCTCAACAAAAAAACGATGGCCAATCTTACTCCCTCGGGATAACTCAATCCTCGGGATTAGACCGGTTATCTGGATATCCAGATAACCGGTCACATGGAGTGGGCGTGCAGCACCGTCCAAGCCAGACTACCCATTTGATACCAACGAGAATTTTTTTGATGTGCTGTACAATGCGGCTTTTTGGACAGATGGCACGCTCAAAAACAACCAGTCTTTCGAGTTTGACTCTCGCTGCCCGGATTCGGACTATATTCCGGCAATTCAGAAGGAGATCGACAAATTGGACAACAGCCTTCTGCAGCAGGCGGATTGCACATGGGCATATTTGGGATTCAAAAAGAAAAATGATGCAGAGCAGAAAAAAAACTGCTTTCTCTTATGGACTTCTCTTGACACGAATAAGGTCGGCGGCGGAAAACAGATTCCTGTGCTCATTCAGACCGGTGATGGAAAGTACTATGTTTCCGAAACCACGACTCATCAGCGATGGAGAAATAGCCAAAAGTATGTCACCGTTTCGGAGCGAATGGCAGACTACAAGGATCTTTTGAACTCAGACGCGGAATACTCCACGCTGGAAGCGGCCTACGACGCATACAAAACAGTCCTGAACAACGCAAAATACGACGGGGTTCGTGGAAGCTCGGGCCAATAAGGCTGCAAAAAGTCAGCTTTCTCTATACTGCGCGGTTCGATATCGTCGAAAGCACATAAAAGCATCCGCGCGAGGGGCTCAAAGATGTCTCTTTCTTGATCTTGACCGTGAACTTGCCGGTAGCAGCAACGTGAAGCCAGACCGGTCAAGCCAGAGCGCTCCAATCAACACACTCGTGCCATGTGCAAGTACCGCTGGTACAGACGCAGCGATGAAATGCCTCAAAGCCAAGTCTTGGGGATGTGCCACAGGGAAAAGCTCCATCAAATTGGATTCTTGCATGGCAGAAAGGACCGCATTACCGAGCGTGAGTATTGGGTACAGTACAAAGGACAGGCAAAGCAGAATAAAGAAGTCGCCTCCTTTCCAACCGTTGGACAATCTGCCAAACCTCTATGGAGTTTGAAAAGGATCTGTTTTGAGAAAAGTGATTGTAAATATTTGAAAATCGCATACAATCATCTCGGCTTCCATAATAATCCAAAACTGAATGAATCAAAGGAGAAAATGATAATGAGTACGACCGCAAGAATGGTAATGAAGATTATTGGCGCAAGTCTGGCATTTGCTGCGTTTGTTTGTCTGCTGATTGGCGGTTGGCATGATATCGGTGCTGGCTATACTTGCGTGAAGAATCGGATGAATAAGAGATTCCGCTCCGAGTATGACGATTATGATGAGGAAGATTCGATAGGGACTCCTTCCACGTAATTTCAGGGAATCAAGCGGATTTGCCGCAGAATTTCCTCACCTGCAGAAGCCCCCCGCAATTCACACGCCAGATGCGTACAGAAAGCAAAAAGGACAACCGTAGATCTGGCTTCCTAAACCGCTACCCGTCAAGAGGACAGTGAAAAAATAAAATTTTCCCGACCAGCAGAGTAAACTGCTGGCCGCTTTTTATGCGGCAAGAGAGAGTCTGTGCTTTTCTAAGGGGTCATCACCCCTAAATTGCGTTGTACTCGTCTGGTGTTGTAATAACGGATATAACGCTCAATCATCTGAATGAGATCTTGCTTGCTGGTAAAGCGTCTTCCGTAATAACGTTCTCGCTTCAGGATATCCCAGAAGCCTTCCATGGGATCATTGTCAATGCAACGCGCAACACGCGTGACATACTTTGAGTCATTCCTGCCTGCACCAACTTCTGACGGAACACTCTGCCGGTGTACTGGAATCCCCTACCGTTGGTGGTCAGCGTAAAGTAGAAATTTTTGCCCCGTTCCTTTTCCACACTGCGGGCATACTCCACCAACTGCTTCACCACGTCCCAGTTCATCAGCGGCTCACCGCCGAAGTAGTCCGTCTCCAGATTGGTGCGCCCGCCGTATTTTTCCATCATCGCCGATACGATCTCATCCGCTGTATGATCCGGGTAAAGCGCAATGATGTCATGAGCTATGAGTGTCAGGAACTGCAAAATGCAGCGAACGATGTTGACCTGACCTTAGAGGAACGAGATGAGGCGGCGGAGCAGCTGGAGCGGTTAGCAGATGCAAAAGATGCACACGCACAGTACATCATCGGCACGGCGTACCGTAACGGTGGGCTACTGATACCGGACACGGTAAAAGCACGAAAACTGTTGGAACGTGCAGCCGCGCAGGAAATCGACACGGCGCAGTATGCGCTGGGCAAGCTGTACCTCTCCGATGATGCCGACGTTCACGATTTCACCAAGGGTATCTACCGGCTGAAACGCTCAGCGGATAACGGCAACGACTACGCTGCCTACCACATGGGCAACATCTTCCGGGACAACGCGCCTATCCCTGCTGCCACCGGCATTCAAATCGACCGTAAGCGGATGCAGGAGCTCCAACGCAAACGCATCGCCCTCGGCCGCAAGCCGGACGATCATGAGCTTGAACCGCAGGGATACACGATGCAGTTCCATTGATTCTGTAAATGCAAAAGGTGGCACAAAGCGTGTATATTTCGCGTTGCTATGGACAAAGAAGCCTTCCAAAAGCAATAGCTTCCTGCACCGAGTTATGGTATGTATGTTGGCTGCCGTGGAGAGCACTGTTGCCACAGGTGGTAAGGTTCCCCCTGCGCAAAGGGCCTTCCTATTTTCGACAGCGCAGCCGCTTTGCAACACACGCAGCGGAGCGAGCTCGAATCGCTTGCTCCGCTGCGTGCGTTTACTGTGTGTTATTCTCCCCGGTAGCTCACGTGCAGCAGCTCGTGGCAGCGCTCCTCGCCGTATTCGGCCATCATGCGCACCACGATGGGATTGCGCTCGGCGCGTTTGAACATTGCCGCGTTGTCGGACTGGTGCAGACCGTCGCCGCGCTTTTCCTTCGTGGCCTTGAGCCCGTAGGGCTGTCCCGCGCCGCCGACGCAGCCGCCCTGGCAGGTCATGACCTCGATAAGATGGTAGAACGCCTCGCCCTCGTCGATTTTTTTGAGCAGCTTTCTTGCGTTGGCAAGACCGTTGACCACCGCGAGCTTCAGCTCGGTATCCCCGATGGTGACCGTCGTCTCCTTAATCGGCGCGTCGCCGCGCAGGCCGAGAATACTGATCTCGCGCAGGGCGTTCTTGCTCTTATCCGGCAGGCAGTGACGAACCACCGCCTCGGCCACGCCGCCGGTCGTGCCGTAGATGACCGCTGCGCCGGAGCCGAGACCGAACGGCAGGTCGGGAGATTCCAGCTCCAGCTCATTGAGCTGGATGCCCGTCTCCTGCATCATGTCAATGACCTCGTGCGTGGTGAGCACCAGATCGACGTCGGGGCGGCCGTCGTGAATGAATTCGGGACGCGCAGCCTCCATCTTCTTCGCCGTGCAGGGCATGATGGCGATGTGGTAGGTCGTGCGGCCGTCCTGTGCGTCCTTTTCTGCGTACTTGTCGCGGAAGATCGCGCCCACCATCTCCATCGGCGACTTGCAGGTGGAGATGTTCTTGAGGTACTTGGGATTCTCGTTTTCCAGATACTTTACCCACGCGGGGCAGCAGGAGGTGAACATCGGGAACGGGCCTCCGTTTTTCAGCCGCTCCAGAAATTCCTCGGACTCCGCGATGGTCGTGAAGTCCGCGCCGAAGGTCGTGTCGTAGACCTCGTCCACGCCCATGAGCTTGAGCGCCGTAACGAGCTTATCGAGCACGTTTTCGCCAGCGGGGATGCCAAAGGCCTCGCCCACGGCCACGCGGACCGCAGGCGCGATCTGGATGACCACGCGCTTTTTCGGGTCGTGGATGGCGCGCCACGCCTCGCCGATCTGGTTCTTCACCGTGATCGCGCCGGTGGGGCACACGGCGGCACACTGACCGCAGCTCACGCACTTGGTCTGTGCCATTTTGCGGTCGAACGCAGGCATGACCTGCGCGCTGCTGCCGCGATAGGCAAAGTTCAGGATGCCCATGCCCTGCATCTCTTCGCACACGCGCACGCAGTCGCCGCAGAGGATGCACTTGTTCGGATCGCGCAGCACGGCGGGCGAGGTGTTGTCGATTTCATAGCGCTCGCGCGTATCCTCAAAGCGGATACGACGCACGCCGAACTGCTGCGCTAATGTCTGCAGATGGCAGTGACCGCTTTTCTCACAGGTCGTGCAGTTGCAGTTATGGGAGGCGAGCAGCAGCTCGAGGATGACGCGGCGGTGCTTCAAAAGCCGTGCGCTGTTCGTGCGGATGCGCATACCGTTGCGCGGCTCCATCGAGCAGGATGCGTCGATCTTGCCGGTCTCTTCATTCTCCACCACGCACATACGGCACGCGCCGTAAACGGAAAGGTCGGAGTAATAGCAGAATGTCGGCATTTCGATGCCGGCCTTGCGGATCACGGAAAGCACGTTCTTTTCGCCGTCAAAGCTGACGCGCTGTCCGTCAATGATCATCATTCCCTTTGCCATGGCTCAATCCTCCTCAATGGCGTCGATCGCGCCGAACGGGCACGCGCCCCAGCACGCACCGCAGTGGATGCACTTTTCGTTGTCGATCGTATGCGGCATACGGATCTCGCCGGAAATGGCCTCCATCGGGCAGTTGCGCTTGCACTTGCCGCAGCCCTTGCACAACTCCGGCTTGATGACAAGGCGGCGCTTACGGCCGTTGCAGATCGGACAGTGGTGGTCGACAACGTGTGCAAGGTATTCCTTGCGGAAGTATTTGAGCGTGCTCACCACTGGGTTGCACGCCGCCTGGCCGAGACCGCACAGCGCCGTCTCGGTGATGGTGCGGGAAAGCTCCTCGAGCAGATCAAGGTCCTCAAGGCTTCCCTCGTTGTTCACGATGCGCGTGAGGATCTCGAGCATCCGCTTCGTGCCCTCGCGGCAGGGCACGCACTTGCCGCAGCTTTCATTCTGCGTGAAGCTCATGAAAAAGCGCGCCGTTTCCACCATGCAGGTGCCCTCGTCCATGACGACGAGGCCGCCCGAGCCGATGATGGCGCCGACCTTCTTGAGCGAGTCAAAGTCCAGCGGCAGGTCGAGGTGCTCCTCGGTCAGGCAGCCGCCCGCGGGGCCGCCGATCTGCACCGCCTTGAATTTCTTGCCGTCCTTAATGCCGCCGCCGATGTCGAAGATGATCTCGCGCAGCGTCGCGCCCATCGGCACCTCGATCAATCCCGTGTTGACCACGTTGCCCGTCAGGGCGAAAGCCTTTGTGCCGGGGCTTTTCTCCGTGCCGATGCTGTGGAACCATGCGCTGCCGCGCAGAATGATCTGCGGAACATTCGCATAGGTCTCCACATTGTTGAGCACCGTGGGCCGCGCCCACAGGCCCTGCTCGACCGTGCGCGGCGGCTTGACGCGCGGCATACCGCGCTTGCCCTCGATGGAAGCGGTCAGCGCGCTGCCCTCGCCGCAGACAAAGGCGCCCGCGCCGCGGTTGATGTGCAGATGGAAGGAAAAGCCCGTGCCCAGAATGTTGTCCCCGAGCAGGCCCAGCTCCTCATCCCTGGCGATGGCGATGCGCAGGCGCTCAACTGCCAGCGGATACTCCGCGCGGACGTAGATATAGCCCTCGTCGCTGCCGGCGGCGAGCGCGGCGATCATCATGCCCTCAATGACTGAATGGGGATTGCCCTCCATGATGGAGCGGTCCATAAACGCGCCGGGGTCGCCCTCGTCGCCGTTGCAGACCACATACTTCTTGCCCTTGGGCTGGCGGCGGACGCTGTCCCACTTTCTGCCCGCGGGAAAGCCCGCGCCGCCGCGGCCGCGCAGGCCGGAATCGAGGATCTCACGGCAGATGTCCTCGTCGGACATCTCAAAGAGCGCCTTTTCGAAAGCGGCGTAGCCGTCGTGGGCAAGGTATTCGTCAATGTCCTCGGCGTCCGTCGTGCCGCAGTTTTCCAGCACCACGCGCTGCTGCTTGGCGTAAAAGGGGATCTCGTTGTGCTTGGCGTACCGCACGCCATTGAGCTCATAGAGCAGGCGCTCGACTGCCTCGCCGCCGAGGATGGTCTTTTCAATGATCTCGTCGCAGTCCTCAAGCCTGACGTGCGTGTAAAGGAAGCCCTCCGGCTCGATCTGAAGCAGCGGCCCCATTTCGCAGAAGCCGTGGCAGCCGCTCTTTTTGAAGTGGATGGCGTCGTCTCCGCCCTCGCGGCGCAGCGCAACGCGCGTTTTCAGCCCGCGCTTTTCACACTCGGACTTCAGGTAGTCGTAGATCTTCAGCGAGCCGCCCGCAATGCAGCCCGTGCCCGCGCAGACAAGGACCTCGCGCCGGTCCGCCGCGAGCAGCTCCTTGGCCAATAACCGCCCCGCAAAAAGCGCGCTTACAGACGCAAAGAGCGCCCGCCTTGCGGCGGCCGCTCTGCTATTCTGCAATATTTACGTCCTACTGCGCACCCTTAGGCATGCGTTCTTTGACCGCTCTGCCGGTCGGCGTGGCGGCAAGGCCTCCGAGCACCGTCTCGCGGAACTCCACCGGCATGCGCCGCCCGACCTCGCCCATCGCGTCGATGACCTCATCGACGGGGATGCGGCTCTCGATGCCCGCCAGGGCCATGTCGGCGGCGCTG
>OHKL01000664.1_pt1 | contig 17796 bp, 11 predicted proteins | sample 1568721 | NCBI WGS metagenome assembly OHKL01 (sample SAMEA3879543, study PRJEB24766) | human gut metagenome | biome: human-associated habitat; feature: feces | place: USA | collected 1985/1987 | reverse complement strand
AGGTCGTTTCAGTGGCATCAGCAATTGGACGGATGATTATAGTGTCGTAGTGGCACCGGTGTGGCGTCGGGGTTACTGTTGTCGTCGCCGTCCTGTTCGCCGGGGGTACAGGCTGGCATCAGTCCGAGGGCGAACAGGATGAGGGTGGCAAGGTATGTTGTTTTCTTTTTCATAATCGTTCTATTGTTTTTGGCTTTCGTTACTGTTTTGGGGTACTTGGCACAGGTTACCGCTCCCACCATAGCTTTAGGTTTCCGGTCACGCTGTCGCCTGTGGGGTTGTCCGTCCCGTTTACGATCTGTGCAAAGAGTAGCAGGTCTTGGGCTGAGGAGAGTTCATAGATAGGTTGGCCGTTAGTACCTTTCTTTTCTGTACCGTCCGGATTCGTGGCAGGTTTCAACTCTATTGTCTCCGTTCCCGTATCTCCAGCGTCTATTTCTTCCCAGGTGTTGAGCGTTGCCGTGGCGTCCAGGTTTTGGGAAACATTGAAGGGTGCCATCACTGTGATGCGCGTGCCGGTGGTGATGGTGGGGGGGACGCCGGCATTCTTGGTGATAGAATATTTTATAGTCAGCGTCTGCGGCGTGCTTCCGGTGTTGGGGGTGAAGGTGAGGGTGCCCAAGGTGGAGCCGTCGGGGACGGTGCCGCTCTGTTTTCCTGTGCTGACGTCGGTAGTGGTCGTAATGCCCGGCACGTCCGTTAAGTACATATAGGCACGGAAGGTGGTAACGGATTGCTGCCGACCGTTTATCGTTTCCGTAGCCTTACCGGTACGCCAGCAGACGATTTGGTTGTTTTTGCTGTTCTCGTTGGGGCCACCGGTCAGTGTCAGCTTCACAGCATCGATATCGTTGGCGTCGGTGCCGTCGAGAGTGGCTTCACCGGTGGTGGGTAGCACGTTGGGCATTGTTTGGTCTATTACCCGCACCACGATGCTGACGCGCCGATGAAGGAGTTCGGCGTACAGTTGTCCGCGCTTGATGCCGGGGATTTCATTGTCGGCTTCGGCTATCCGGGCATTGTCGCAGGATAGGTAGTTCTGTAGACAGTAGTTCTTCCGGGTGGTTTGATTCGTGTATGTGATGCTGCCTTCCCAATGGAGGTTGCCGCCGTAGGTTTCTACGGAAATCGTTTTCCCACTGTTGCGGTCGATGTCGTCGATGTAGAGGGGATAGATGTCGGTAGCTTCAGCTTGAGCTCGGTATGGGTCGCTGTTGTCATTCGGGTTTATCTGCCGCCAGAGGTTGTCCGTTATGCCGGTATATACATAGGTGGCGGTGAGCGTCTTGCTTCCCATGTCGTTGTTTCCCAGCTTAGGGGCACTGACGGCGATGCAATCTCCCGCTTCCCAAGCGTTGTCTTTGCCTGCGGGGTCGGTCGCCATGCGTGTGGTAGCGGGTACTGAGCCGTTGTAGCCATCGTTGCCCTCGATGGTGAGGAGGCCGATGGTGAGGGGAGTGCGCAGGCCTTCGGTGCCGGTGCCTTCGGGGGCGGTAACAGACAGAGGGTCGGCTGTGCAGCTCGTCAGCAGGAAGATGAGGAAAGAAATGCAGAGGAGAATGCACAGTGAGAGTAGTGGAATGATGATCCGGTCGCCCAGTGAGTCGCCGTAGCGTATGGTGTACCAGACGTTTTTCCAGAATTCATCGCTGTACCTGCATGTCTTTATTTTCTTTTGTTTTTTCATTGTTTCTTGTTCTTTATGTCTTTTGGTTCTTCGTCTCGTTATCGCTCTCCCGTGCGTCGGAAGAATCGGAGTTACTATTGCCACTCGAAGTTGCCTTCACCCGATTCTTCTTTCCATGCTTCCACCGCAATGGTACCCGGATTGAGTTCGGATTTTATCAGGGTGGCGGTGAGGGTGTACTGGCTGCCGTACTTCAGCGTTAGTCCATCCTTGTCGGCTGCTTTCAGAGTGTAGGTTTTCTCTGTTGCCGTACCGCTGCCTAAGGTCAGGATCAGATAGTCAGTACCGATAGTGGTGCCACTTGCACTGTTTGCTCCTAAAGTTTGTGGGGCGATAATGGCAACGAATCGGGCGGGTTTGGCTTCTGTGGCGCCGGAACCGCTGTCGGTGGCATCCTCGATCTTCACCAAGGTGACGTCGGCGGACTCACCGGATGTAAGCGTGGCGGTGGTGATACTGGGCCAGCCATCGCTGATGCTGCTCCATGCATTGTTGCCAGAGCCTGAGATGGTCATTTTCTTGTTGCGCTTCAGCTTGATTGAGGCAGAGTTCAGAGTGGCGGCATCGTAGGTACCATCGCTTTTCAGATTCATGATGAACCGGACGGTCTGATGCTCCAAGCGCCGGTCATCGCCGCTGCCGGAGCTGTTTTCGGTGAACTTAGGTGATTCGCCCCATTCGGTTGCTGCGTTCCGGCCTTCAAGATAGTCCTTCTCGTGGTTTTCCTTGTTTCTATCCGCACCGGTGTTAGTGGCGTGGCGGTAGTTGGTGGGGATAAAGACGGCATGAAAATAATACTTTTGCAGGGTACCGGTGGATGCATCGTTATCCCACTTGTTCAGGTTGTCCCATAGGATGGGGGCGTAGGCGGCATCGGCGGTATTGATGCTGGCTGTACCTCCTGTGGAAGATGTCTGGTATTGAATGGGGTATGTACCGATGGTGCCGTCAGTGACGCTCCTCGTCGAGGTTGTAGCCCGCAGATACAGTGTTCCCGTCTCCGTGATGCCCGAGAGATCAATATCCTGAGGTGTCACCACTCCGTCCGCCGTCACACTCTGACTGGCGTTGGTCGAGGTGTCCCAGTCTTTCAGTTGGATGGTACCGGGGATCAGTACAGACTTCCGGGCTACGATGGGCTGGATGGTGTTCCGGCCTGCTGTTAGCTGGATGCTATTTTCGGGTTTGTCGGGCTTGAAGGTGTAGGTCTTTCCGTCGATGGTGAGCACAATGCCGCCATCGGTGCTGCTTATTGTCTGAGGCGGGGCGATGAGACGGAAGGTGACACTCGCCACGTTTCCGGCCGTCTCTTCAGTGCCCGACTTGTAGTGCAGGGTGCGCTGCATGGTGAAAGCGGTGCTGGTGGTGCCACTTGCAGTGGCGGTGGCGGGCGTTTCTTTAGCTTTATCAGCATTCGTGGTGTTGGCCACGTCAGTATACACCAGTGTGTAGGGCGCTATCAGCGAAGCTTCGGCTGTGGCTCCAGCCAGTTGTGTGGGGCTGAATCCGTCGTTTCCTTCGAGCGTGGTCAGTGTGACGGTGAGCTGTGCCATGAGGTGCTTCAAGGTGAACTGGAGGTCCTGACGTCGCCGGGTGGTATAAGTATAAGCCGTCAACAGGTCAGCCCGTTCATAGGGAGAAAAATTCTCGGAGTCGGTGGCTGGGTCAGCCTGGTTGGTGGGTATGGTGTAGACGGCATTGTCGTTACTGCCTTTTCCGGAGGATGCGTGCGCATTCACCACGGCGTAGAAGCTATAGAACTTGTTGCCGTCGGTGCCGATGGCATCGTCCCAGTAGAGAGGAGACGTGCCGGCCTTGGCCTCCCAGGTGGCGTTGGCGGTTTGGTCACCGGCGGTGTTGTTGTATACGGCCGTTATGGAGCTGCCTAGGGAGTTGCTGTAAAGATGTAGGTCTACGTTCTGATCGGGGATATATGCTTCGGTGCTACCGGTGGTGACGCGCGTCTGCGGGTTGGCGCCATCGGTGTTCACGCTGAGGGTGACGGCATCTGCCGGGTCACGCGTGTCCGATGCGTCGTCGATGCTGTCGGTACAGGCTGTCAGGGTGCATAGTGCCAGGCAACCGGTCAGAAATAGATTATTTTTCTTCTTCATATCTTTCTTTGTTTTGTTTAGGGATCTACTACCACTCCGCCTTCTGTCATCGAGGCTTCGGTCCAGTTGGTCACAGCTGCCGAGAAGCCCAGCGGCGTGCGGCTTACGGTGACTTCGAGGCTGAACTTCTGGTTGGCTGTCATCGTCAGTTCTTTATTCAGCGTGTAGTTGTTCCCGTTGATGGTGATGACTATCTGCTTCAGTTGCTGCGGAGCAATAAGGGCGCTGAAGGTGGCGTTGGTACCGCTAGCATCGGCTGCATCCACGGTCTTCTTCAGGGCTACGTTCTTGGCAGTGGTGAGGTCGCTGATGTTCAGTGTAGCGGTGGTGCTGCCGACAGATACTTTCTTTTTACTGTCTGTCTTTACAGCGGCGGCGTTCAGTTCAGCGTTTGTGAATCCGTCTGTACCCGATATTAACTTCACGTCCAGCTGTGCCATGGCGTGTGTTAGTTTGTGGCCTTCGGTGCTGAAACCGGGCTGTGTGCCCCATGCGGTGACGTCGGAAGTGGCGATGAGGTAGTCAAACTCGTGGTTGTTGCCTGCCACGGCTTCGTGCCGATATTCTTTGGGGACGAAGAGGGCGGCATAGGTGTAGTTTCCTTTTGCCAGATTGTCCCAAATGATGGGGGAGTATCCGCTACCGGTTGCATCGTCGATGGAGGCTTGGCTCTTCTCGTATTTCACGGGATAAGTTCCTGTGCCGTTGTCGGCTACGCCGGAGGTACTTTCTGCCGTGGCTGCCAGGTAGAGCGTGCCGGCTTGGTCGATGTTCGTCAGGGTGGTGGTGGTGATGGTGACTCCGTCCACTTCGCTGCTGCCGCTACCCTTGCTTCCTGCTCCCCATTCCGCAAGCGTGATGCTGCCCACGGTCATGGCGGTGGGGTTCAGGGTCAGTGTCAGGACGTTCTTCTTGCCTGCCTGCAGAGTGAGAGCTGTGTTGAGTGTACCGGTGTAAGTCTTGTCTCCCACGCTGACGGTGAACGATGCGCCTTGGGCAAGCGTCTGCGGCACTACGAGGTAGGTGGTCTCGCCCGTGATGATGGTGGTACCGGTGTTGTCAGTGGCGGAAACTCCGGTGGCGAGATCTGTGTAGGTGGTGCTGGTGCTGCCGACGGTGGGATTCACTTGCAGGAGGCTGTTGTCAGCGGTGTTGTAGCCCAGAGTGTAGGCGGTCAGCATGGCGGGGGTCTTCAAGGTGGCGTCGGTCAGGGAGATGCCTGCGGGGAAGTCCGTTCCGGCTACTACGTTCACGGCCAGCTGTGCCATCAAATGGCGGAAGCCGAAGTTCAGGATGCCTTGTCCCATGGTGGCGGGGCCGGCGCCTATCAGATCTACCACCCGGGTCTTGCTGTCGGTGGCGTTCTCGATGGTAGCATAAAAACGGTCGTTAGTCAGGTTAGTGTCGTCCACGTAAATGGGGTTCGTGCTGCTCCATACACTGCCGGCGAAGGTGTAGGCGTGTGCCGCGGCCTTGTCAGCCTGTGCGTCATTCGTTGTGCTTCCTGTGTTGCCGACTCCTTTTTTCCAGATGCTCATGGCGGTTCCCTTGATGGCTTCCGTACCACTACCGCCTGCGGAGGCTGTTCCGGTGAGGTCGGCTTTGATGTCGGCTTTAGTGGCGGGGGCGGTGGTATCCCAGTCTTCCAGGGTGATGCTGTTGAGTTCTATGCCACTCTTGGTTACGCTGAGCTTGTAGGCGGTGGTTTTTCCGGCTACCAGTGTGGTTTCAACGGCTTTGTAGGTGTATGTCTTTCCTTCGATGGTGAAGGCAAGCACGGGACTGCACGTTTGCGGCGGGAGGATTCCCTCGAAGGTGGCCTGTGCGGCTTCCGTGGCGTTTCCTGTACTGCGGGCTACGGTCTTTGGAGTTACTGCCACAGCCTGTGCGTCGGTGCCTGCGGTGGCGATGGCGGGCACAGCTTCACTGGGTACGGTGATATCGTTGCCGTCCTTATCCTGTGCGGTGCCGGTGTATGCCAGCGAGTATGTCGTCCGGGTGCCGTTTATGCTGAGGGTGGTTCCGCTGAGGTCTACCTGATTGTTTCCCGTAGGCGACTCGATGACTACCTTCAGTTGTGACAATACGTGGCGGAACTTGAGGTTGAGTACGGTTTGCCGCTTCGGAACGGTGATGTAGGCGATGAGTTGGTCGCTGGTGGTGTAGGCGTTGCCGGTGTTTTGGTTGACGGATACGGCCGGCGATGTGGTGGGCGTTTGTGGTGATGCGGCGAAGAAGGGGTAGGCTTGCACGTCTCCTACGGTTACGGACGTCAGGTCGTCCCAGTAGAGTTTCCGGGTATTTTCCCATTTGTTGTTCGTGTAGGTGAAGGTGCCGTTGTCGTCGGCATTGCCCATCTCCTTGTAATAAAGGAAGAGTTGGGTGCCGTCTGTTGGTGCGTAGGTGCCTTCGGCCGTAGCCTCGTTACCCGCATTCACGCGAGTGCTGATGTCTACTTGTCCGTCAGTTTCGGGCGTTAATGTCTCGTCATTGCTGCACGCGGCAAAAAGAACTGCAACTGCCAGCAAGGTGCTGATTTTAAAACTTAGCTTGTTCATACTGTTTTTGTTAATTTATTATTCACGTCCTGCATATAGCTTGTCAGCCCGAAAGCCCTACGCAATAGCTCTAAAGCCTTTGAGGCTATATACAAAACTTATTTATTATTATATTTCTTACTATTTAAGTTGTTCTTAATCTAAAGGGTGGTGCGGCTCTAATCTACCGTTACATCCCCCTCGGTGGCCTCTTGCGAATCATCCCAGTCCGTCAGCGTGAACACTGCACTCACGCCCGCCTTGCTGACAGTGAGCACCAGTTTATTGTTCTGTCCGGCACGGTAGACGAACCCGTTGCTTCCCGCACGGTAGTCGTAGTTCAGGCTGCCGGGTGTCGTTCCGTCCGCCTCCTGTGCAGTGAGGGTGATGCGTGCGACGAGATTTCCCTGGACGATAGTCTGCGGAGCCACAAGGGCAGTGTACGTGAAGTTTCCTTCAGCGTTTGCTTCTGCCGCCTTGTTCATCTTTAATGGAGAAGATGCGGCCTCTTTGCTTAGGATCAGGGTGCCGTCAGTTTCCACGCCTTCGTCGGTCAGGGTATGCAACCCGTACAAGTGTACGGTGACATTTTGGCTCAGGTCTTCCGCCGTATATCCGATACCCGGTTTCAGTGTCACGCTGATTTGCGCCATGAGATGGCTTAGCCGGAAACTGAGTGGTGTACCGAAAGTGGTGGCGGTGAGCGATCCTTGTAGGTAATTTTTCACTGCACCACAGGCTATCCGTGCTTCCGTGGGTGTGACGGCGGGAGTGATGAGGGCGTCAAAGCGGAAGGTGCAGGGCGTGTTGCTGTCTGCATTGCCTGTATTGTCGCTTGCTGCGTCTGCACTGCCGCCTTTTGCTTTTGCAGCGGCGAATTGGCTGAAGCTGTCCCAATAGAGAGGGGCGTTGGAGTTCCATTGGTTGTTCACCTTATTATATATGTAACTGGTGGTATGCTTTTCGGTGGGGATAGTCTCGTTGGTGCCGGTCAGTACCAGTAAGTCTTTGTCTGCGGACTCATAGCTTCCCGTGGCGCTTCCTGTCTCTATTCCTTCGATGGTGATGTTTTGGGCGACGGCATCGGTGTCTGTCCATGGATTCACTGAAACGCTGATTGCCGTTTGTGTCGGGCTGATAGTGAGGTTGATGCTGGTTTTGCTACCTGCACTTAATGCTACGGCCTTGCCCAATGTTGTCTTATAGGTGTTTCCACCGGTTAGTTTTACGCTGATTTCAGTTCCTTGGGACAACGTTTGCGGAACTACGGTGAGGATGGCTGTCCGTCCCGAAGTTACGGTTATGTTTTTGTATCCGGTCTTCTTTGTATCGTCTGCCGTCAGGGTAATGCCGTCCAAGGTGTATCCTGAGATCATTTCGGGCAAGATAACGGTGGCTCCTTCCGTTGATACGCCGGTGGGGAAGTCCTTGCCGGGTGCCAGTGTTACGGTGAGCTGCGCCATCAGGTGCTTGAAATTGAGGGAGAGGCTATTGGCGATACTTCCCGTAGCGGAAGGCTGTAGTGATGCGGGGCCAGCGGCAAGGAGGTCTTTCAGCCCGGTCAGACCATCTTTCCGGTCATCGGAGGGCGTAGAAATGATCGGTTGTGGCGATCTCTTCAATGTAGAAAGGCTTTGGAGTGGCAGTCCAGGTGCCGGTTCCGCTGTTTCCGTTGTTGCTGAAAGTATAGATGCGTGTATCCGTCTTCTGTGCCTGGTTGCGCCACATTTCGAAGGTGGTCAGTCCGTTGGTGGTGGCGTCAGCGGGTACTTCTATGTGCAGGTTTTCCAGTGGCACGGTGGTACCGTCTGTCCACGGTGTGATGCCGGCAGTGATGTTGGCCTGGTTGCGGTGCAGTGTCATGGTGTATGTGTTCACTGTTCCGGCGGCCAGAGCGAGGTTGGCGGCAATTGTGGCGGTGTAACTCTTGCCGTCGGCGGTGGTCACGGTGATGCTTTTTCCGTCTCCGGCTTGGGTGGGCATCACGATGGCGGTAGCAATGGTTCCATCAGCAGAGAGGGGGAGTGTCAGGTCTCTTGCTTCTCCTTCCATGCTGAGTTTTTCTGTTATCAGGTTCCAGTTTCCGGTGGTGGCTGTACCTGCCAGTATGGCTGTGGCACCTGTCAGCGTCACGTCGGAAGTTGTTTCGTCTTTCACCACTTTCAGCACGAGTTTGCATAGGCGGTGTGTGAACATGAGTGACACGTCCGGCGCCTTCGACGAGCGTCCGGTTACTTTCTCGGCTGTCATCAGGTCGATAGCTGCCAGATTACTCTGATCGCTTACGTCCACAGGAATATTCAAACTGCCTGCCGATATGGTTGTGGTGTAGGGATAGTAAGCCAGTACGTCCACCTGGGCGCCTGCGGTGGGATAATAGGCGGTATGCTCCTTTCCGTCCGGGGTAAAACTGCCGTTTCCGGTTGTGGTAATATAACGGTAATTGGTCTTTCCTTCGGTCACAGTGTTGGTTCCGGCATCTAGCATCACTATACCGATGGCATCATTCGCTTGCCAGGAAGCATCTGTGGCACGGGTGGTTGCAGAGGACGTGCTGGCAGGGATAACACCGATACCGGCGTTAATACTCAGTGCTGTTCGTTCGTTCGCACCGTCCTGTTCGTTTTCTTGATCCGAGCATGCGGTCAGCACTCCTGTAAGCATCATGATTGCTGTGAGTAATCTGGAATATTTCATATGTGGGATATTTAGAGAATTTGTCAGTTGCGTTAGCCTAATTTTCATTTGCTTGTTTTTTATTTATTATTTTATAGTGCGAATTTACTAATTATACATGCGCGTATGAATATTTGATTAATTGGGGATATGTGATTCTGACATAAATTTGTGTGAATTATGCTTATTTGTTTGATTAATAGATGATTGAGGTAATCTTGTATTTAGTATTGTCATTTTGACAATTTGTATTTTTAGTTGACTGAGAATGTACTATTTCTGTCCGGAGGTCAATAGGATTGGAAGCGTGCAAACGAAAATGAATAAACGTCAGATAGTTAATGCGGTATCAAAATACTTACATTTATTCTGGATGAAATAAACGCACTAATAAGTGGGAAATATAATATCAATAAGGCAAATTCTGATATGTAGTAACCCTTTTGTTGGTATGTAGTAACCTTTTTACCCATATCTAGTAACCATATCAATCATAAGTAGTAACCCTTTTCTGCATAAAAAGCAGTTAAAACTGCAAATATATACTGAAATAGCGCATTGTTATAATCATTTTATTCATAGAATATGCTGGAATGTAAATATGTGAAATATAGTATGTCACTAAACATATTGAAAAGCTACCATGATGAGTGCATATTAACTGTTTTGCTATTATTATGATGTTTTGCTTTCTAATCCTTTCAATTTCCTTTGATCTCATGTCTGAGAAATAGGAATATGTATCTATTCATTTTAAGAACTTTGCAATGTGATTGTTTGTTTATACTGCAAATTAACTAACAACTTAACATGAATCAATTATGCGAAAAGTGAATGTTCTTTATAGTATGGTATTCATGATTACACTCTTTGGAGTATCTGTAAATCATTTGAATGCTTGTACCCGTGTAGTCTATCAGGGTGATAATAATATGATAATAACCGGTCGTACTATGGATTGGAAAGAAGATACCCGTAGTAATATCTGGATTTTCCCGCGAGGTATGGAGCGCAACGGAGAGGTAGGGAAGGACCCGATGCGTTGGAAATCTAAATACGGCAGTGTGATAACTTCGGCTTATGACATCTGTAGCACTGACGGTATGAATGAAAAAGGACTCGTTGCCAATCTGTTGTGGCTGGCAGAATCATCCTATCCCCAATGGAACGGTGAGAGACCGGCTTTGTCCATAGCCGCCTGGGTGCAATATATGCTTGATAATTTTGCAACGGTGGATGAGGCTGTTGCCGAGGTAGAAAAGAATACTTTCGATGTGGTGTCGGATATGATGCCCGACGGTACGCGTATGGCTACCCTTCATCTTTCCATTTCGGACGCTACGGGTGATAATGCTATTTTTGAGTATGTGGACGGAAAGTTGGATATTCATCATAGCAAAGCATATCAGGTAATGACAAACTCACCTGTGTTTGATCAGCAACTGGCGCTTGATGATTACTGGAAGAATATCGGAGGAACCACTTTTTTGCCGGGTACCAATCGTGCTGCCGACCGTTTTGTGAGAGCTTCTTTCTATATAAATGCTATTCCTAAAATAGAAGATACCCGTACAGCCTTGGCCAGTGTATTCAGCGTGATACGCAATACTTCCGTTCCGTTCGGTATCAGCACTCCTGATCAGCCGAATATTTCTTCAACCCGATGGAGGACAGTTTCCGATCAGAAGGATAAAGTTTATTACTTTGAGTCTACTTTATATCCCAATGTATTTTGGATTGACTTCAAGGATGTGGATTTCTCAGAGAAAGCGCCTGTCAAGAAGTTGAATCTTCTTTCCGGTAAAACGTATGCGGGAAATACTGCCAAAGAGTTTGTCGCTACAAAACCTTTCCAGTTCTTGGGAATCAAATAGTATGGGTTTTACGCTCATAAAAAAATGAAATGCACCCTGACTACGCTTAGAAAGGGTGCATCTCTGCAAAACAAACAAACAGTTTCAACCTTTTATGACCAAAACTGAGATATACTATATATACTACAAATATATCTTAGGTTTTCTATCCAAAAACCTTGTAACTGCAAAGGAAGCTAATTTTGAAAGAAATGTCTCTATTTCTTTTTTACTTGTTATAAATAAAAGTCTCCGGGTGTATTAAAAAAAGTGCAATAATACTATATATCAGGCATTTATTCCTTTAATGAATTGAACTGTTAATTAGATTTTTGCCTTAATTTCCGCTTGAGACTCTAAAGAAAAAATGCATCCTAACTATATGAAAGGGTGCATCTTAACCAAAAATTGCCTATCTTAGTCTTCACGGACTATACAAGATAGGGCAAAGTAAGCGTTTGATTAAGTAATCACACTCTTTTGCCTTCATTTGTTATAAATAAAAGTCCCTGTATATATAAATAAAAATCTAAGTTATTTGGATATTAGATATTTATATGTTTAATGATTGGTGTCAGCCATTTTGGGTGGGCAATAGATAAAAAGTACTTTTTCTTGGCTCTGGTAACATATTTCATAGTAGTTATTGATTACTTCTTTATTAATTTTGTTGGTAATTTCTTACTTTTTTGTATTTTTGTCAATAGATGAGGCTTCATTCATCACTTATGATTTAATAATGGTTGTATCATGGCGATATGTTCTGGCATATAAAAAATTAGAAAGTGTTATTGATATTGTCTTCTATAAATCTTGCGAAAATGAATATAATGAAGATGTATACAATAAGTTCCCACACTTTTTATTTTAACCGTTGCATCTGGGAAGCTGGTAACATAATTTTCTAATACTATGAGAAAGACGTTTTTGGTCTGTTGCCTGTTTTCTTTGTCTATGCTGTGGTGTTTTTATGCTTGTTTACAAGAGGATAGTTTTATTGGAAATAATAAGGTTGATCGGTTTTTCAACACTTTTGGTGCAGACGAAAATGTGTGTTGGATTGCCGAACAGTTAAGGCAGAAAAATGACTCCTCTGAGTTTGTGTCTGCCTTTGTTTGCAAATACGGTTATCCTCGTTGGGAGAAAGCGCATGAATTTCCCGAAGGAGAAAATGTTGTGTATGCTGTTCCGGTAAAAAGTGTTGTTCCTGATTCCGAGATAAACAGTATCTGGTTTTTCTCAATGGGACAAGACTCTACAACATACAGGATATATACACGCGAAATGGCAGAGAGTATAACCACGCGGGTAGGTGGTGACGGTGTGGAGGAGACTTGGATGTTTGACTATTTTACGATTAATGCCCTGCATAAGAAACCGGAGAGTGGGATATCTTTTGTGTATAATACTGCTGACACTGGAACATGAGCGGCGTATGAATCATGGGAGTGTGTTCATGCTTTTGCTGGTTATGAAGGCTATGAAGCTGATTTAGGCTGGCATTGTTGGTTTACAGGATTTGTTTACTTGATGGATGCTAATTTCGACAAATTGGATGGCGGTTCTTCCGGTAGTATTGGTGGTGGTGGCGGTAATAGTGATAGTAGTAATAGTACTCCAACAGAGCCGCAAGATATAAAGCCGCAGGATCAGGACCCAGACAAAGAAGACAGGTCTCCTTGTGGTACAGCAAGTAAGTTGTCAAGTGATGCTTCATTAAGATTGAAAGTCAACAGTCTGTTCAATGCTGTACAAAACTATCGTGTAGGTGATACTGAGAACGGATGGATTAAGACTACTACTGGTGACTATATTTATCCTAATATGAAAGAAGCCGAACATCTTGGTTATGCGAATACCTCTCTAAGTGGTAAAATGATTACGGAACAGTATCATAGTCATCCTGCGGGAGCTCCTTTCCCATCTTGGGCAGACTTGAAAGTGTTGGCTACAAGGTATCAACGGGGACAGATAAATGCAGCGAACTTTTCTTATGGAGTGGTAAGTAGTATGGGATGCTTCACGATGGTAATTACTTCGGAAAGTGCGTTCAGTGCGTTCGCACAAAGCGTATTGGATAACGATGTCGATTTGAGAGATAGTTATGGCAGTATGCTTAAAACGAAAACTAATGGAGTTGATTCAGCTGTTGCTAAATTTATAGATTTCTTGAAGACATCCGTTTCTGGGTTGGATGTGTTGTTTAATGAGGCATCCTATAACAGTAGCGGAAATGCTCGATTAGGTAATTGGCAAGCCAAGGATAGCAATGGCAGTGCAAATATCTCAAATTATAATTGTAATTAATCAACTAAAAAAATAAAAAACATGAAACGAATTTACATACTATTAGTTTTCACTTTTATTTGTGTGACTGCATTTTCCCAAGCAAATTATGATGCTTTCGTAGGAACATGGGTGTATCAGAAAAATGATACTATCTTTAAAATTAAACTGCAAAAAGGTGTGGTGAAAAGTCATGGAAAAGATAAGCGTACTGGTATTTTTGGAGGTTATTATCTCAGCGTAAAGGGAATAGTCAAAGAAAACTATATTAAAACATTACCAACAACATGGGATATTTATACATTTGCACCATTGTGTAATATTTATATTGAGGCTTATAGTACAACCCCTAATTATTTAGGTTTCACTTTTTATGACCAGCGTAAATTGCACTTGAATGGTGAAGGAATACTTGGTGGGACAATGGATTTGACGGCCTCTAACAAGCTCCACTGGAAGTTAGATGAGAAGAAAGGTCTGTGGTATGCATTGGAAGGAGATTATGCGGAAGATATGGTTCCTGCTCCAGAAGAATGGATTCCTCGTGGCTTCTCAGTGCCCACAGACGTAATAATGACCAAGGAATAGCAAGTATTCTAAAATAGGTTGTGTTAGCGAAGTATGCTCAATTTATAACTATACTGCATAAAGTTCTTGTGTGTTGAATATAGATTTTAATTTTTTGAAAATCAATAAAACAAAAAGCACTTCCTATCGTTCGCTTACGGAGGAAGTGCTTCACACAAAAACTAAACTAGACTTAACTAAACTATTCTATTGGGGGAAGTTTCACAACTTCCTTTATCTGTTCGATGCAAAGGTAAAAAAACATTTTTTAATATGCAATAGGAAATTATGTTTTGTCGACAGATTCGGATATTTTATCGACAAATGAATGTTATTTCCTAGCTCCTTTTATCCAGGAAAGTTTGAAATACCTGTTTATAACTATCGCTGACAGGGATATACGTTTTATCAAACACAATCCGTCCCCGATCAATAACTCTTATTTTTTCTTTCTGTACAATATAAGATCTGTGAACCCGCATGAAACGGGATGTTGGTAATAATTCCTCCATTGATTTCATACTCATAAGCGATAAAATAGGCCGGGCGGTATCTTCTGTATAAATTTTAACATAATCCTTCAAACCTTCTACATAAAGTATCTTTTTAAGTTCTATTTGTACCAGCTTATAGTCACTTTTTACAAATATACTTTCTATTTCTTCTTTAGGCTGTTGTAAGAGTTCAAACCATTGTACGGCTTTATTAGCTGCCTGCAAAAAATCCACGTAAGAAATAGGTTTTAGCAGATAATCCAAAGCATTTACTTTATAACCATCAATGGCGTATTGTTCAAAAGCGGTACTAAAGACAATGCGGGTATGTGTATCTACCATTTTGGAAAATTCCAAACCGTTAAGTTCGGGCATCTGTATATCAAGGAAAAGCAAATCCACTTGCTTATCCGGCAGTTCCTTCATAGCCTGTACGGCACTGGAATACTTTCCCTTCAATGTCAGGAACGGAGTTTTGTTGACGTAACTTTCCAGTAAATCTAAAGCTAAAGGTTCGTCATCTACTATGGCACAAGTTAGATTCATAATGTTGAATGTTAAAGAGTGATAAGATTGATTTATATTCTTTCCCATCGTCGCTTACTCCTTGGGTCCATTCATATTGGCCGGGATAAGTTAATTCCAGGCGTTTCCGCACTTGCTCCAGTCCTATGCCACTTCCACTTTTATCAGTCTGGCTTTTGGGGTGGTAGCTGTTGGTTATTTCGCAGCATACCCGACCGGGGCTTTCACTGAAATGGATGTGGATAAAACTGGGCTCGGTGGGAGAGATGCCATGTTTGAAGGCATTCTCTATGAGGGAGATGAAAATGAGCGGGGCTATTTCCGTACGACTATCGGCACGAACATCTATTTGTGTCTCTACAGTTACGTTTGCGGAGAGGCGGATGCGCATCAGTTCAATGTAGTTGCGGATGAAATCCATCTCTTTGCCAAGAGAGACAAAATTCTGTTGATTGTCGTAGAGAACGTGACGCAGCAGGCGACTTAATTCCTGAACGGCGGCTTGTGCTTTATCGCTGTCGAAGGCGATAAGAGCATAGATGTTGTTCAGGGTGTTGAGCAGGAAGTGCGGGTTCAGTTGATTACGCAGGTTTTTCAGTTCCGCTTCCGTGCGGCTTTTCTCGGCTTCCCGGCGTGCGGCTTCTACTTTTACCCAACGGCCACTCATACGGATGGCTGCGGCCAGTCCTACGGTGAGAACCATTGAGAAGACATCTCGCAGGATGAAGATCCAACTGGGAGGTCCGGGGCGTTTGTGAGCTTCGGGTTTCACATACGTATGGAAGATGAAATCTTGCCAAAAGTGTACGCCGACAGCTGTGCAAAGTATGAGCAGGAGATTCAGTAATACATATTGCTTGATGTGTCCCTCAAATAAGAAACGGGGGATGAAGAAACAGTAGTTTATGTAGAACACGATCAGGAATGATACCGGAACCGCACTGCCATGACGTAAATAGTCTACCCAGCTTACCGTAAATCCGCTACGATTCATCAGCAGAAATGGGAAAGCGAAAACGATTCCCCATCCGATGATATGGATGAGAACTTCTACAATCCGGCGAGTTTGGGAGTCTTGCATAATCATGTTACAAAAATAATTAATTTTAGTGATTAACGTTTAGTGATTAGTGATTAATTGCTGTGTAGCGTATTGGAATTCCCAACTAACCACTAATCACTAACCGCTAATCCCTTTTATTCGTATCTTATTGCCTCTATCGGGTCCAGATCCGCTGCCTTCTTAGCCGGATACCAGCCGAAGAACACACCGGTGACCGTACAAACGGCGAAGGAGAGGAATACACTCCATGCCTGGATGTAGATAGGCCAGTGGGCTACGTTCTTTACGATGAATGAGGCTCCGCAGCCAATGACAACTCCGATGATACCACCTGTAATACTGATAAGGATGGCCTCGATTAGGAATTGTGAGAGAATATCCACCCCACGGGCACCGACAGACATACGCAAACCGATTTCACGGGTACGCTCCGTCACGCTGACGTACATGATGTTCATGATACCGATACCACCTACTACCAGCGAGATACCGGCGATACATGCCAGGAGTGTTGTCATCAGGTCGGTAGTGGAGTTCAGCATGGTGCTGAGTTCCTGTTGGCTGCGGATGGTGAAGTCGTCGTCATCACTCTCTTTCAGCTTATGGTTGCGGCGCAGGATGGTGGTGATTTCATCCGTTGCATAATCCGTCATATCCTCGGAGAGGGCAGAGGCGAAGACACCTTGCAGGTATGTGACGGCAAGCATACGTTTCATTACCGTGGTATAAGGTGCCAGTACGATTTCGTCCTGGTCCATACCCATGGAGTTGTAGCCTTTGGCTTTAAGTACACCCACTACACGCAGGGGTACCTGGTTGAAACGGATGATATGTCCGATAGGGTCCTGTCCGTCCGGGAAAAGATTGTCCACAATGGTCTTACCGATGATGCAGACTTTGGCGGCACTCTGAATGTCCGCTTCGGTAAACATCTCGCCACTCTCTACGCTCAACTGGCGGATTTCGAGATATTCGGTACCTACACCATTTACAGAGGCAGGATAGTTGTTGTTTCCTGCGATGAGCTGTCCGCTGGACGATACATTGGGGCTGACGGCTGCCAGGAAGTTGGTTTCATCCCGCAGGGCTTCATAATCAGTCAGCTTCAGAGTCTGCATGGACGAGGCATCCTGACGGACACCGCCACGCATATCACCGCCCGGATGAATCATAATCATATTCGAACCCATTTCCGCGATCTGTGCCTGAATGCTTTTCTTCGAGCCTTGCCCGATGGCGAGCATGGTGATGACGGATGCCACACCGATGATGATACCCAGCATGGTGAGGAAGGCGCGAAGCTTATTGTTGGCAAGGGCGCGGAGGGCTATTTTGAAAAGGTTTGTTCCGTTCATAATTTATATTTATTAGTCTTCATCACTCTTTGGCAGCGCTGCCAGAGCTTCTGCCGCTGAGAGGATTTTCGGGTTCACCGTATCTTCCGTCACATGCCCGTCGCGTAGACGGATATTCCGGCTACTGTACTGAGCTATTTCGGGGTTGTGGGTGACAAATATAATCGTACGTCCTTCGGCATGCAGTTTCTGGAAGAGAACCAATATCTCAAAAGAAGTACGTGTATCCAGATTACCTGTTGCTTCATCGGCAAGGATTACCGCAGGGTTGTTCACCAGGGCTCGGGCGATGGCTACACGCTGCATCTGTCCGCCGGACATCTGGTTCGATTTATGTTCCAGACGATTACCCAGTCCCACTGCTTGCAGGGCTTGGATGGCGCGTTGCTTACGTTCGGCTGCTGAGACGGAAGCGTTGTACATCAAGGGTAACTCTACATTCTCTACGGCAGTGGTCTTTGCCAACAGGTTGTAATTCTGAAAAACAAAGCCGATCTTCCGGTTCCGCAGGATGGCTCGTTGAGGTTTGCTCATGGTGCGTACGGATATGCCATCCAGCAGATATTCGCCGCTGGTGGGAGTATCTAGGCAGCCCAGGGTATTCAACAGCGTTGACTTACCGGAGCCGGATGTACCCAT
>OHKL01000661.1_pt1 | contig 17857 bp, 18 predicted proteins | sample 1568721 | NCBI WGS metagenome assembly OHKL01 (sample SAMEA3879543, study PRJEB24766) | human gut metagenome | biome: human-associated habitat; feature: feces | place: USA | collected 1985/1987 | reverse complement strand
AAGTTTGAATTTAAGGATGCAACAAAGCTGAGAAAATATTTTGAGTAACTAAAAAGCGGGGGTATAGGCCCCGCTTTTGTATGCTTAAATCAGTATTCAACAGGCTCGCTCAGGGGAAGCTCCAGCAGCTCCGGATTTTCCAGCAGCTTTTTGAACAGGCGAACTGTTTTGGCGTAATAATATCCGTCCGCAATTCGCTCGTCTATCGTAAGGCCAAGATCCACGCTGTCGCGCATTTCAAACGTGCCGTCCTGATTGAAGAAGGGATTATTCTTCCTTTCGCCCACCACGCAGAATATGGAGCAGGTGCCCCAGTTGGTCAGGTGGTGATAACCGCTCTTCAGCTTTATGGAGCCAAGGTTGGTGAGCAGCGCCGAGGAATAATACGGATCGGAGCCTATTAGGAATTCCGGGCACCAGCCGTGCTTGTCCAGCTTGGTTATAAGATACACTAAGAATTTGGACAGGAAGCGCGGCATTTTGTTCAAAATATCCATGCTGTCGCTCGAACGGTCAAGCGCATCGCTGCGGCAGGAGGATATCTGCTTATAAAGCTTGGCGCGCAGGGAATCGATATTGTCCGTGGGATCCGAATAAACTATGGCAAGTGCCTCTGCCCCGTTGTCGCTGAACAGCTTTTTTACAACAAATGCTGCGGATATCGCGTGGCGCTGATACACGTTCTTATTGGCTATGAAGCGGTTCATCTTCGGGCGGAGCGTGATGGTCTTGAGCAGCGCTACCACGATTATGTGGAACATGGTGAAGGGAAAGTCCGTCTCCGTGGCGTTGCGCCTGGCAAGGTATGCGTTTATGTTGGTCAGATCAATGCGCTCTGAAATATATGCCTCGTTATCGCAGCGGTTGGGATAGATAAGCGGCACTATGAAGTGCATCGGGTCAAGCTCGCGTATGAGACGGCCATCTTTGCGGTCGCCCCAGCGGCGTTTGGGTTTTTCCATGGTATGAGTCCTCCGGAAATAGAATAAAGAGTATAAAACCTTAACTATAATACCACCTATTTGCAATATTCGCACGGTTTTTTTGAAAAAAGACGAAAATATGGGCATTTTGTCCGCCGCGGCGCGTGTTTTGCTGCCCATTTTCTTCTTATATTTATTTTACGCTATTGATGAAAACGGGGTGAATATGATAAAATAAGGTATGCTTATTGAGCGGCTGAAACTGAATGATTTTCGCAACTATGAATCGCTTCTGCTCCGCCCGGACAGCGGCCTGAACGTTATCGTCGGCGAGAACGCGCAGGGCAAGACCAACGCGGTGGAAGCTATTTTTTTGTGCGCCTTCGGGCGTTCGCACAGAACGGCGAAGGACGCGGAGCTGATACGCGCGGGCTTTGCGGGCGGATATGTGGGCATGGACATTCGGACGAAAAGCGGCAGCCGCACGATAGAGATAAAGCTTAAAAGCGGCGAACGCAAGCAGATATTCATAGATAAGCTTATGGCAAAGCGCACGGGAGAGCTTATGGGCGCGCTGAACGCGGTAATGTTCTCGCCGGAGGATTTGGAGCTGGTAAAGGGCGCGCCTGCCGAAAGGCGGCGGTTCATGGACATGGAATTGAGCCAGCTCAGGCCCGCTTATTATTACACATTGCAGCGCTATAATGCCGCACTCAGGCAGCGCAACGCCCTGCTGAAGCCGGACGCCAAGGCGGACATGAACGCCGTCAGGCAGCAGCTTTATATTTGGGATGAGCAGCTTAGCCACGCGGGTGCGGAGATAATGCGCATGCGGGCGGAATTTGTGCAAAGGCTTGGGCTTATAGCAAGCCGGCTGCACAGACGGATTTCGGGCGAAAGGGAAGCGCTGCTGGTGCGCTATGCCCCGGACGTGGACATAGAGCGCATGGGCGGCGGGGATGCGGAGGCCGCGCTGAGCGAGGCGCTGTATAACGGCGCATTGGACGATATTCGCCGCGGATACACCGGTTCAGGCCCGCACAGGGACGAGCTGGAGCTTAACCTGAACGGCACGAACGTGAGGGTATTCGGAAGCCAGGGCCAGCAGAGAACGGCCGCGCTGAGCCTGAAGCTGAGCGAGCTGGAGCTTATCAAGGGTGAAACGGGGGAAAGCCCCGTGCTGCTGCTGGACGATGTTTTGAGCGAGCTGGACGAACCGCGGCAGCGGGCGCTGCTTGAGGCGATGAGCGACTGCCAAACTTTTTTGACCTGCACCACGCTTGAAGGATTAAAGCGAGCGGGGCTGAAGGGCATAAACGCATGGCGCTGCGCGGCGGGCACACTTACGCGCGAATAGGCGCAAAGCCGAAAATGAAGGATCCGGCCGGATGGCCGATATGATTTTTGAAACAAGGAGAAAACGGAAAATGAGCAACCACACCGATTACGATGCCTCTCAAATTCAGGTGCTTGAGGGGTTGGAGGCGGTAAAGCGCCGCCCGGGCATGTATATAGGCTCAACGGACTTCCACGGGCTGCACCATTTGGTGAAGGAACTGGTGGATAACGCCATTGACGAGGCCATGGGCGGATACTGCAACCACATTGAAGTTACAGTCCATGGCGACAATTCCGTTACCGTTACCGATAACGGCCGCGGCATACCCGTTGACATGCATGAAAAGATGCATAAGAGCGCACTGGAGGTTGCGCTTACGGTGCTGCACGCTGGCGGCAAGTTCGGCGGCAGCGGCTATAAGGTCTCCGGCGGTCTGCACGGCGTGGGCCTGAGCGTTGTCAATGCGCTGTCAACCTGGCTTATAGCCGAGGTAAAGCGCGACGGAAAGCTTTATTATCAGGAATATTCCTATGGCGAGCCTAAGGCCCCCGTTAAGGCCATAAAGGACATTCCCGAAGGCGAAAGCGGCACCAGCATAACATTCCTTGCCAACGACAAGATATTTGACGAGGTGAACTATAATTTCGATATCCTTGCGGACAGAATGCGCGAGCTTGCCTTCCTTAACGCGGGAGTGAGGATAACCGTGAGCGACGAGCGCGCCGAATCGCCCGACGTGCGCTCCTTCTGCTACGAGGGCGGCATAGTCAACTTCGTTAAGCATCTTAACCGCAAAAAGACCGTTCTGCACGAGGAACCCGTGTACATAACCGCAAGCCGCAACGAACCCGAAAAGCAGGAGGTTGCAACGGTTGAGGTTGCGCTGCAATATAACGACGATTATAACGAAAACGTGTTCACCTTTGCCAACAATATAAACACCGGCGAAGGCGGCAGTCATCTGGTGGGCTTCAGGAGCGCGCTGACCCGCGTTTTGAACGACTATGCGCGCAAATATAAAATACTCAAGGATAACGACGACGCCCTCAAGGGCGAGGATATACGCGAAGGACTCAGCGCGATAGTGAGCGTTAAGCTCGTTGAGCCGCAGTTTGAGGGCCAGACAAAAACAAAGCTTGGCAATGCGTACATTCGTGGCCTTGTGGACAGCGCGGTGAGCGAGGGGATGAGCGTTTACCTTGAAGAGCATCCCACCGAGGCGCGCGCGATAGTGGACAAGTGCCTTACCGCCGCCCGCGCAAGGGACGCCGCGCGAAAGGCAAGGGAGCTTACCCGCAGAAAGACCGCGCTCGATTCAACAAGCCTGCCCGGCAAGCTGACCGACTGCACGGAGAAGGATCCCGAAAAGTGCGAAATATTCATAGTTGAGGGCGACAGCGCAGGCGGCAGCGCAAAGATGGGGCGCGATCCCGCGCATCAGGCGATATTGCCCCTTCGCGGCAAAATACTCAACGTTGAAAAAACGCGCATGGACAAAATACTTGCCAATAACGAAATACGCGCCATGATAACGGCGTTCGGCGCGGGCATAGACGAGGAATTCGATACCAGCAAGCTCAGGTATCATAAAATAGTGTGCATGACCGATGCCGACGTTGACGGCAGCCACATAAGGATACTTATGCTCACGTTCTTCTTCCGTCATATGCGCCCGCTGATAGAGCAGGGCTATGTATACGTTGCGCAGCCCCCGCTTTACAGAATAACAAAGGGCAAGAACATATACTATGCCTATGACGACGAGGAGCTAAACAGCATACTTGAGCGCATAGGCCGCGACCCCAAGCCCCTTATAAACCGCTATAAAGGCCTTGGCGAGATGAACCCGGAACAGCTTTGGGACACCACCATGAACCCCGAAAACCGCACGCTTGTGCGCGTGAACATAGAGGATACGGCGGACGTTGAGCACCTTGTTACCCTGCTGATGGGCGACAAGGTTGGCCCGCGCAAGGAATACATAAGCGAATACGCCAATTTCAACAAGACAGACGCCTTTGAAGAAAAGGCGGAAAAGGCGCAGCGCAATAACGCAGAAGGGAGCGCTAAGGTAAATGGCTAAAAAGGACGAAAGGCCGCCAATTGCGACGGACAAGAACATACTGACAAAGAGCATGGACGACGTTATGCACGAATCCATGCTGCCCTATGCCGAGCATGTAATACTGGAACGCGCCCTGCCCCGCGTTGAGGACGGGCTGAAGCCCGTGCAGCGCAGAATACTTTACACAATGCTCGGCCTTGGCAACACGCCCGATAAGCCGCACAGGAAAAGCGCGCGTATAGTGGGCGACTGCCTGGGTAAATATCACCCGCACGGGGACTCCAGCGTATATGACGCAATGGTGCGCATGGCGCAGGATTTCAATATGCGCGCGCCGCTTGTGGACGGGCACGGCAACTTCGGCAGCATAGACGGCGACAGCGCCGCCGCAATGCGCTATACCGAGGCAAGGATGACGCCGCTTGCGCTTGAGCTGCTGCGCGACATAGATAAGGACACGGTAAAGTTCAGCCTTAACTTTGACGATACGGAAAAGGAGCCGGACGTGCTGCCCGGCCGCTTCCCGAACCTGCTTGTAAACGGCGCTAACGGCATAGCCGTGGGCCTTGCAACGGCCATACCTCCGCATAACTTTGCGGAGACTATAGATGCCGTTATTGCGCAGATGGAAAAGCCGGACATAAGCCTTGACGAGCTTATGCAAATAATCCCCTGCCCCGATTTCCCAACCGGCGGCTATATACTGGCAAGCGATGAAATACGCGCCGCCTACGAAACGGGCCGCGGCAAGCTTACCGTGCGCGCAAAGTGCCACATAGAGGAGCAGAAGAACGGCAAAAAGCTGATAGTGGCCACCGAAATGCCCTATCAGGTGAACAAAGCCCGCGCCCTTGAAGGCATACTGAAAATAACGCAGGAAAAGAAGGCCATGTTCGCCGGCGTAAGCGACATACGCGATGAATCCGACCGAATGGGCATGAGGGCCGTTATAGAGGTCAAAAAGGATGCGGACGCGGGAAAGATACTGCAATACCTTTATAAATATTCCGACCTTCAGGTGACCTTCGGCGTGAACATGGTCGCCATTGCCGAAGGCAAGCCGCAGCAGCTTGGGCTTAAGGATATGCTGCGCTATTACATTGCCCATCAGGAGGACGTTGTAACGCGGCGCACGCGCTTTGACCTGGACGCGGCAATGAAGCGGGAGCATATATTGAACGGCCTTTCCATAGCCGTGATGAATATAGACGAGGTAATAGCCATCATCCGCGCATCAAAAACGCCCAAAATCGCGCGCGAGGCATTGATGAAGCGCTTTGAGCTGACGGAGATTCAGGCGCAGGCCATTTTGGATTTGCGTCTGCAAAGGCTGACCAATCTTGAGCTGCTGGCTATCGAGAAGGAGCATAAGGACATACTTAAAACCATAAAGGAGCTCAACGCCATACTGGCCTCCCCGCAAAGGCTGCACCAGGTCATAAAGGGCGAGCTCGGCGAAATACGGGAAAAGTATTCTAAGCCCCGCATGACGGAGATTATAAACGCAGAGCCGGTAATAGAGGTGAACGAAGCGGAGATTGCCGCGGTGGACGTGAGCGTTGCAATAAGCGCGGACGGTAAGCTGAGGCGCGTACCCAGGCGGCAGCGGGACACGCTGAACACGGAAGCCGAGCGCGCAAGGTGGCTCTTCGATACGTCAACGGACAAGCGGATAAAGCTTTTCACCAACCTTGGCAGCCTTATAACGCTGAGCGTGGACGACATTGCGGAGACAAAGCCCGGTGCAAAGGCCGTGAACCTGAACACCATTGCCGCGCTTGAAAAGAACGAAAGGCTAATCGCCTGCTTTGACGCTATGGGCGAAGGCGATCTTTTCTTCTTCACCAAGCAGGGCAGCATAAAGCGCACAAAGGCCGCCGAATACATAACAAAAACAAAGAAGATTCAGGCTGCCGCGCTTAAAGACGGCGACGAAATAACAGGCATAGAGCCGGACGCGGGCGAGGGGCGCACGATACTGCTGATAACAAAGCAGGGCATGAGCATACGCTTTGAGCCGGACACGATACCCGAAATGGGCCGCGTGAGCAGCGGCGTTAAATGCATAAAGCTGGACGCGGGGGACGAGGTTGTATACTTCGGCCAGATAACGGACGAGGGCGAGATTTTGACCCTGACCGACCGCGGCTACGCCAAGCGCAGCTTTGTATTCGAATACGATATACAGGGCCGCAACGGCAAGGGCTTAAAGACATTCGATTTTAAGAAGAACGGCAGCAACGGCACCTGCATAGCAGCCGCTTTCCATGTTACAATGCCCTTCCCCTTCGCCGTGCGCCAGTTCCACGGGACCGAAACGCGGATAGACACGACTGAGCTTGTGCATATAGAGCCGCGCGCGGGCAAGGGCAGCATACTTGTTATGGCGCTGCTGGACGACGTGGTGACGGGAGCATACAGGCTGGATTCATAACCCGACGGGCGACGGCATATCCATATAGCATCATTACATGCTATGGAGAGTGGATATGGGCTACACGCGGGATGAAAACGGACTGTTTATGCGGGGCAGGCTTATAGAGCCGCTTACGGCGGAGCATGAGGCCTACGGCGAAACGCTGTATATCGGCAAAATAGAGATAATGCGCCTGAGCGGCACGGCGGACACGCTGCCCATAACCGTGCCGGGCAGGCTGATGCGGGATTTCCGCATAGGGGACACGATTGAGTTTAACGGGGAGCTGCGCTCCTACAACCGCCATGTGGACGGCGCGAACAGGCTGCTGCTGAGGCCGTTTGCGCGGCGCATAGAATGCTGCCGGGCGGACTGCGGCCATGTGAACAGCGTTATACTCACCGGCTGCATATGCCGCGAGACCGTGTTCCGCACAACCCCCTTCGGGCGGGAGATAACGGATATGCTCATCGCCGTGAACCGCGACTATAAAAAGGCGGACTACATACCCTGCATAGCGTGGGGCGGCGCGGCGCACGCAGCGAAGGAGCTTTGCATAGGCGCGCGGGTGCGCATAGAGGGCAGGCTGCAAAGCCGCCAATACACAAAGAACGAAAACGGCATAATGCTCGAAAAAACCGCGTATGAGCTATCCATTGCAAGGCTTGAGCGGCGATAGCGCGCGCATATGCCGCACGAACGGAGATGATACCAAATGTCCATGGACGGACTGAGCCTGTACAGCGCGATGAATGAACTGAACAAGCGCCTTGCGGGCGGAAAGATAGACAAAATTCAGCAGACCGATAAAGAGGAGCTGCTTTTGATGGTGCGCAGCCTTGGGCAGACATATAGGCTGCTTATAAACGCATCGGCTGCGGACAACCGCGTGCAGCTTACGGAGCTTAAAAAGCAGGCCCCGAGCGAAGCGCCAATGTTCTGCATGCTGCTTAGGAAGCGCATTGCCGGCGGCAAAATAGTGCGCTTTGAGCAGGAGCGGCTGGACAGGGTGCTTAAAATAAGCATAGAAACATACAACGACCTTGGCGACCTGAGCGTATTTGCCCTTTACTGCGAGCTGATGGGCAAGCATTCAAACATTATACTGGTGAATGAAAAGGGCGTTATAGTGGACGCGATAAAGCACGTTGGCCTTGGGATGAGCAGCGTGCGCTTCGTTATGCCAGGGCTTGAGTATTCCGCGCCCCCCGCGCAGGACAAGCAGGACCCGTCAAAGGCCTCTGCCGATGACTTTTCCATGGCTATGTGCATGGTTGGCATGAGCATTGCAAAGGCGCTGAGCAATGCGTTTTTCGGCCTATCCCCCGCCGTTGCGGCGCAGCTTGTTGCCCGATATACCGATAAAACGGAATGCACTCAGCTAAGCGAAGCGGAGCGGGAGGAGCTTGCGGAAAGGCTTGCCGCCTTCTATGCGGACATGGCGCATGGCAAGGAGAAGGCAAGCGCCGTGCTCAACGCCCTTGGCGAGACGGAGGCGGTGTATCCCTTCGCAATAGCTGGCGGCGGCATTAAGCTGTACGACAGCATTGGCGAGGCTTTGGACAGCCTTTATATAAACAGCGACAGGCGCGAATGGGCCAAGCGGCACGGCGCAAGCGCAAGAAAGGTTCTTCAAAACAACATTGAGCGCTGCGAAAAGAAGCTTGCCCTTTACGCGGATGCGCTCAACAGCGAGGAGCAGATGGAAAAATGCCGCCTTTACGGCGAGCTGCTCACGGCAAATCTGCATTCGCTCAAAAGCGGAACGGACACCGCGGCGGTGGATAACTATTATGCGGACCCAGTGGAGCACATAGCCATTCCGCTGGACAGGCAGCTTACGCCCGGGGAAAACGCGCAGCGGTATTATAAAAAATATCAAAAGCTGAAGGCCGCGCGGGACATAGCGATTGTTCAGCGGGAGCAAACACTGAGTGAACTGAACTACCTTGAAGGCCAGCTTGACAATTTGACCAAATGCACCGCGGAAAACGAGCTGAGCGAGCTTATAGAGGAGCTGAAGGAGCAGGGCTACATAAAGCGGGACAAGGGCGGCAGGAAGAAAATGAAGCTTGCCGCATCAAAGCCCATGCACTTCGTATCCTCCACGGGTGCGGACATATACGTTGGCAAAAACAACCGCCAGAACGACGAACTGACGCTGCGCTTCGCCTCGCCAAACGACATATGGATGCACACCAAGAACATACCCGGCAGCCATGTTATAGTCAAGGGCGCGAGCGAGCAGGACACCGCCACCATGACAGAAGCGGCGCTGCTTGCGGCGTATTACAGCCGCGCAAGGGGCAGCGAGAACGTTGCCGTTGACTACACGCCGCGAAAATACGTTAAAAAGCCCGCCGGTGCAAAGCCCGGCATGGTGATATACACAACCAACAAAACCGCCTACGTCACCCCGAGCGAGGAAGCCGTGGCAGGGCTGAAGGAACGGTAATGGGTTAAACCGTCACAGCGCAACTATGCTTGCCACGGCGCTGCCGTTTTCTATTTCGAGCTTGGCGAAGCTTCTGCGCCTGCCGCGGCGCGGCACGCTGGGGCTGCCGGGGCAGACTATCTGCACCCCGCCCGCGTACTCTATTTCCGAAACATGCGTATGCCCGTACAGGGCAACGGCACAGTCCAGCTCCTGCGCACGGAGCATCAGGCGGTAGCTGTTCAGCGCAATGGCATAGGCGTGGCCGTGCGTCATGAATATGCGCACCCCGCCAAGAGTTATCACCTGCTCCTCGGCAATGTCCCCCGCGTCGCAGTTGCCTTTAACGGTGTATACCGGCTTTCCGCTCATTTCCTTAAGCAGGTTCGCTTCGCGCTGCCCGTCGCCGAGGAACGCCCATGCATCGGCATTTGGCAGTGCTGCATACACGCGCTTCACCGCGTCCGTATCGCCGTGCGTGTCGCTCAATATTCCCAGTATCATGCCCGCTTCTCCGCCTCAAGCGCGGCCTTGAGCGCCTCCAGCGCCCTTTTGCGGTGACTTATGGCGTTTTTGTCCTCCGCGCTCATCTGCGCAAAGGAAAGCCCCGCGGGAGCATAGAAGAACAGCGGGTCGTATCCGAAGCCGTTCTCCCCCTGCGGAGCGTAAAGTATGCTGCCCTCCACCGCGCCGCGGCAAACCATCGGTTCCTTGCCGCGCCGTGCCAACGCAACCGCGCTCACGAAGCGCGCCGTGCGCTTTTCTTCGGGAACTAAGCGCATCATGTCCATAAGCTTTGCGTTGTTGGCTGCGTCGTCGTGGCCTTCCCCGGCGAAGCGCGCGCTGTATACGCCCGGCGCACCGTCAAGCGCATCAACCATAAGCCCGCTGTCGTCGCTCAGCGCCGCGTCGGCATCGGCAATTTTAAGCACCTCCTGCGCCTTTTTAAGCGCGTTCTGCTCAAATGTTTCGCCGTCCTCCTCAACGTCTATGGCAATGCCCGCCTCCTTAAGCGAAAGTATCTCGCTGAAATAATCGCCCAGAATCTCCTTTATTTCGCGTACCTTGTGCGCATTGTTCGATGCTATTATCAGCCGCATCCGTATTTCTCCTTTGTACAGTAATATTTATTGAAACGTGTTTGCGTAAACAGGCGCGGTGCATTCGCGCGTAAGCTCGCACTCCTTGCCCTCCACCAGCACGTTCAGTTCGCTTATATTCTCAATGGCGTTGGCGGTAAGGAAAAGCGTATCGAACGCCGTTTCCGCCATGCCCTCTGTATACTGGGCGGAAAGGAACTCCCCGCTCAGGTTAACCGTTGCTGTCCCGCCGTATATATCCGCGCTTATAAGGCGCGTACCTTCGGGGAAGCTGTTCATCAGCGCCGCATCCTCCGGCCCCGCAATAAGCTGCTCCACCGCCGCCGCAAGCCCATGCCCCGCGCAGTACCGCGTGACGGGCACGTTCAGGCTTGCCGCGTTGTTGGCAAAATACAGCGTCATAGGCTCCATCCCGTCTGCCGAGGCGCTCACGTCCCCATCCTCGGCGTTCAGCATAAATGGGGTCATGGCCTCGCTCAGCTTTGTTCCGCAGGGAAGCTTAGTCACCTTTTCGCCGTTGAGGGTTATCGTCACCGCGTCTATCGTGGGGAACTCGGCAAGGCTGTTCACAATGCTTGTTACCATCGCCCGCTCGCTTGCCTCGTCCGCAAATGCGCTCAGCGAGCTTATGTCTATCGTAGCCACCCCGTCGCGTATCCTTAACGTATATTCAACCCCGTCCGGTATGGTCGCGTTCAGCCCGCGGGAGCGCGCCTCTGCGCGGTTTTCCGCCGTGTCCACCAAATTGCCTATCGCCGCGCGGCCTATGCCTTCCTCCCACGGGATAAGCTTCATAACGGGCACTATGAACCCGTCGTCATCCTTATAATAAAGCACCGTACGCCGCATTCCGGCCTCGCCTGCGGGTTCATCATACATGCCCGCATCCGTAGCCACGTCCTTTGCGCAGCCGCACATTATCAAAGCCATGCCGCATATTATCATGGCCGCGGCCACAGCTATGCGTAATTTCATATTCTCCGCCCTCCGTTCGCGTTTTTACCTAATACTATTCGCGATGGCGGAGGAGTATGCGGGCGATACCCGTATTGCTTCCGCCAAAAGGCGCCCCGAACGGGGACAGCTTTTGGCTGGAGTTACCACTCCCATAATACCACAGTTTTGCCCCGCTGTCATTGCCAAGCCGCACTTTCCCTGCCGCGTATGCATGGTATAATGCAATAAGGGATGAGAAACGGACAGCCGGAGCCATTGCGCGTCCGGCGGAAAGAGGAGGAAAAAACATAAAACTATGGAGAAACCTTTTGTGCATGGCAATGGCTATTGCGCTGTGCATCGGCCTTTCCGCCTGCGGCAATACGGATGATGTAACCGGCGACGACCGGCGCGCAAGCGGGGACGTTGCAGGCAGCGGCACAATAACCCACGACGGGGAAAGCGTAAATGTGCTGGTAACCATAAGCCCGAGCAGCGCGGCCTTTTACCGGGACATTGCGGAGCAGGTGCTGTTCGACAGCGTATCCTTCCCAATGAACATTGCGGACGCGGAGCAGGCGTTTAACGCCATTTCTTTCGACGATATGGATGGCGACAGGGAAAGCGACGTGCTTGTAAGCTTTATACACGAAAATGGGGACGAGACCGAGCTTATATGGATATGGGACCCCGTGGAGCGCTATGTTTACCGCGAGGAGCTTTCAACCGTTCCCGGCGAGGAGGAAACGTTCTTCCTGAACTACGATGAGCAGACCGAGGAACCGTATTTTACCGCAAACGGGCTTGAGATGAACGCGGCTGCGGAGATGGGCACGTTTTTGCTTGAGGACGGCATATGCACATACACCGGCCTTGGCGACGGCAGCCGCGGGGACAATTATTATCTCCACAGCGTTGAGTGGGACGGAACGGAATATCTTATAGAGTTCGCCTACTCCACCGATTGTCAGTACGACGTTGGCGATTGGGCGCAGGTGCTTACCAAGAGCTACGTTGTATATATTCCCGAAGATTACTACAGACTTGTTTTCGCAGCCGAATCCCAACCGGATAACTATCGCGAAAGCGCGAAGCGTATGCAGCTTGACAGCATCGCCCCCGAGGCAGCAATTCTGGGCATCGATACGCTGTATCCTTACAGCAACCTCTACTTCAGCCTTTGCTATTGAGCTGAAAGAGACTGAAAAGCGCACCAAAAGCTGTCCCCGCAAGCGGGGAAAGTAGCATAGCGAAGCCATGACGAAAGGGGAATAACTAAGAAACTGCCAAGCTGTTTTACTGTTCCCCTCAGTCGGCTACGCCGCGCCAGTTCCCCGGCCGAGGGGAGTCTTTTGGCGTTGTTTATATCAGCTAACGCAAATAAGCCAATCTTTCGATTGGCTTTTGCATAACCCTAATAAGGGGTAATTACTTAGTTAATTAGTTAGCCTTCGCAGCCAGCTTGAGGGCAAGCTGAGCCTTCTTGCGGTTGGCATTATTCTTATGCAGCACGCCCTTTGCGGCAGCCTTATCAACGGTGCTTACGGCGTTGACATAGGCGGCGGTGATAGCGGCCTGGTCGCCAGCCTCAAGGGACTTGTCAAAGCTCTTGATAGCGGTCTTGACCCTGGAGGTAATTACACGGTTGTTAAGGTTTTTCTTAGCGGTGACTGCCACACGCTTTAAAGCGGACTTATGGTTTGCCAAAACGGTTTCCCCCTTGTTATTTTTACTCGAACATCGTGTATTATAGCACGGCTCTTTGCATAAAGCAAGCATAATTCGTGCGTAAAATCGGTTTTTTTATTCGTAAAGCGGCGCATAATAGCCCTGTGCACCATTTTTTTCAAGGAGGACAATTATGAAGGCCGATATTCGCACAGACCTTGCCATGGAGGCGCGGGAGCTGCACGCCGCAGGCACCGGCGTAAGCGAGCAGAACGAGCAGCGCGAGGGCTACGCCATATCCCGCATACGCATAGAAACGGACGAAACGGCAAAAGCGCTCGGCAAGGCGAAAGGGCTATACGTTACGATAGACGCGCCGGAACTCAACTACGGCGGGGCGGAGCTGACAGCCGCCGTTACAGAGGCCGCAGCCAATGAACTCAGCACAATGATAGCAGGGCTTGACGGCACGGCGCTCGTTGCAGGGCTTGGCAACCGGGCCGTTACACCCGATGCATTAGGCCCGCGCACAGCGGAAAAGATACTTGTCACGCGGCACATAAAGCAATACATGGCGGACGCCATACCGCACCATGTGCGGAGCGTCTGCGCCGTATCCCCCGGGGTATTGGGCGTTACGGGAATAGAAACAATGGAGATGATAAAGGGCGCGGCGTCAAGCTTTTCTGTCTTGCCGTTTACCCGCCGTAATAATAGCAATAGACTCCCTTGCCTCCCGCAGGACGGAGCGCATAGGCTGCACAATTCAGCTTTGCGATGCGGGGCTTCAGCCCGGCGCGGGCGTGGGCAACGCAAGGAGCGGACTTGACAGGCAAAGCATGGGCGTGCCGGTGATAGCCATAGGCGTGCCGCTCGTGGTATACGCCAGCACCATCTCCCGCGACACGGTTGGGCTTATCGCGGGCGAGCTCGGCCTTATGAATAATGAGGAAAGCGTTAAGGAGCTTGCCGCCAAGGCCATAAGCGAAAAAACGGGCGAGCTGATAGTCACGCCCAAGGAGATAGACGCGCTTATAGGCAGCATGAGCGCAATACTGTCAAATGCAATCAACATGGCGCTGTTCGGCGCGGATCATGCCGAGCTTAAAAGCCTTATAGCATAAGCCGCGCCCTCCCTTCATACCAATATGGAAGGAGGATAAGCCATGAACAAACGAATGCGCGGCCGCACACGCGCCGCTGACCACCGCAAAACGCACTTAGGCGCAATGCTTCTTTTTATGCTTACGCTTGCCGCGCTCATAGCAGCCGCGCTCATACGCCCTGCCATGCGCACGGATAAGCCGGATGGGGACGAGCTTACAAACATAGAGATAGTGCTTGACCATGTTGATGCGGATGAAGGCGTAAGCCGCAGGGTGCTGCTGGAGCTTATGAAGGCGGACACAGATAAAAGCACGGGAATAGGCCTATCCGGCGAAGGGCCGACCGTGCTTATTTACCATACGCATACTACGGAAGCATACTTCCCCACCAAGTGCTATACTTACGCCGCCTCCTCCCCCTGGCGCACGAAGGACAACGGCATGAACGTTGTAGCCGTGGGCGAAAAGCTATGCACTCTGCTTAACGAACGCTACGGCATTTATGCTATACATGACATTACCGACCATGAACCGCCTAAGCTTTCCAGCGCCTATTCACGCTCGCTTGAGACAATGCTTGAATACAAAAAGAAATACCCCACGATAGAATTGTTTATAGATTTGCACCGCGATGCATACGGAAACGACCCCAAGGCCCCCGCGGATTATTTGGTGATAGACGGCAAGGAATGCGCCCGCATAATGTTTGTCGTAGGTACGGGCGAGGGCGCGACAGGGGCCGGATTCGATGAAATGCCGGACTTTCAATCCAACTACGCCCTTGCCAAGGGCATAAGCGAATACCTTGGCACGATACACAAAAACCTTGCCCGCAACATCCGCGTTAAGGTGGGGCGATATAACCAGCACGTGTCCTCCCATTGCCTGCTGGCGGAGATTGGGCACAATGCAAACACGTTTGAGCAGGCCATGAACTCCGTTGAATTCCTGGCCGAGGCAATAGCCAACGCCGCCTCGGCTCCCGCATCCGCACAGGTTGAGGAGGAAGAAGCCCTGCCCACAATGCTCCAACTCACTCCGTAGGCAATGTTATTATGAACAGCGTGCCGCGGTTAAGCTCGCTCGTTATGTTTATCTCCCCGCCGCATAGTTCAACTATGCGCTTTGCAATGCTCAGCCCCAGCCCGTTTCCGGCGGTGGCGCGGCTGCCTGCGCCCTGATAGAACCGCTCAAAGGCATGCTGCCGCGTTTCTTCGCTCATGCCCACGCCGTAGTCCTCTATCTCCACGCGCACGCTGCTGCCGTGCTTGGCGCAGTATATGCGCACCTCTCCGCCATCCTTGCTGAACTTTATTGCGTTGCCCAGTATGTTCAGCCAAACCTGGGAAAGCATCTCCTCGTTGGAGGTATACTCAACCTCGTCCAAATCTATATCAAGGCTTACGTTTCTGGCTTCCCATTCCTTTTCAAGCAGCAGTATGCATGTGCGCAGCTGCTCATCCAGGCGGAATGTGGTTTTGTCCGTAACTATCTGCTGGTTTTCAACCCGCGTCAGCGTAAGTATGTTGGAGGCCATGTTGGTCAGCCTGTCAGCCTCGCTTATTATTATGTCCGCATATTCCTGCCGCTGGGCTTCTGTAATGTCGCTCTTTTTAAGCTGCCGCGCAAAGCCGCGTATGGATACCATGGGCGTTCTGAACTCATGCGAAAATGAATTTATGAAGTCCCTGCGGAAAAGCTCCGTGCTGCCCAGCTCCTCCGCCATCATGTTAAAGCTTTTTGTAAGCTCCTCAAGCTCGTTCCTTACGCCCTTTATCTCCTCTACGCGGACGGAAAAGTCCCCCTTTGCAACGCGGCGCACGGCCCCTATGATCTGCTTCATGGGCCTGAAGTACCACCGCGTGAGCAGCGCGTTTATGCCCGTGCCCACCGCAACGCATATGCCAAGTGCAATTACGGGCCACACCACAGCAGGATATTTCACCTCCGGCAGCGCGCCAAGGAACTCCAGCAGCAGCATGACCGTGACCGTAAGCGCAGCCGTTGAAAGCATAACAAGGAACGTTGCAAAAACCATCTGCGCGCCAAGCTTTTTCATTGCTTCTTCACCGCCTTGTAGCCAAGCCCGCGTACCGTTGCAAGCTCAATATCCCCGTTGCCCTTCAGCCTTTCGCGCAGCCGGTTTATGTGCACGTCAACGGTGCGCTCGTCCGTGTCGCTCTCCATGTCCCATATTTCGTCCATAAGCTGCCTGCGGGTAAATATATGGTTTGGGTAGGATAAAAGCTTATACAGCAGCATAAATTCCTTGTTCGGCAGCTCATGCTCCCCCGCCGCGTCTATAAGCGTATGCGCGTCGTAATCAAGCGTGGTGCTGCCAATCGTCAGCCGCCGTTCGCTCACTATTCGGCTGCGCCTTAACAGCGCCGCAATGCGCAGCATCATCTCCTCCTCGTCCACGGGCTTTACCATGTAATCGTCAGTCCCCGCAAGGAAGCCTTCCTTCTTATCCTTGGCGCTCTGCCGCGCGGTTACCATCAATATGGGCACGTTATTGCCCGCGCTCCTAAGCTCCCGCGCAAGCGTATAGCCGTCCATATGGGGCATCATCACGTCCAGCACAATAAGGTCAACGTGCTTTTTGTCCATCAGCGCAAGCGCCTCCGCCCCGTCGGACGCGGGAATCGCCGCGTAGCCGTTCTGCTCTATCACGGCCTGCATAAGCCGCCGCGCGTTTATGTCATCCTCTACCACCATTATCTGAAACATCGCTTTTCCTCCGGTGCGCTAATAAAAAAGCCATCCGCTCAGGACGGCTCACCCGTTCAAAGCTCTTTTGATATAAGCTTTTGGCAGAAGTCTGCAAGATACGGAATGTCGCTCGTTGCGCTTTCCCATATCAGTTCGGCATCGGCATGGCCGTAATGGTGCGCGTATACATCCCGCGTCCGTGCAATATCGCGCCACGGTATTTGCCTATACGTTGCCACAAAATCAGCTGACAGGTGCTTTGTTAGCTCGCCTATTTGAAGTATGCACATTGCCACGCCGTTTTGGTAAGCCTTGCTTTCGCCAAACCTTTCCCTTGAATGGCCAAATTCGGCGTGTATCGATTCTATATCCGCACAATACTCCAATATATGCTCTATTATGCTTATATCGCGCGTAGCCTTATCAACCGCGCTCATATATCAGCACCTCCTCTCCGCGTATGGAACGCAGAAAATCATCCGAAAGCATCTGCGTGGTCATAATGTCCATCTTTTTATCGAAGCTGTGCTCCATCTCATTATATAGCCCGCCCAGCTTGAATACGGAGCATACGCTGCCCTTGTCTATGCGGAAGTCCATGTCACTTTCCGGCGTTGCGTCCCCGCGCGCGTATGAGCCGAACAGATACAGCGCATCCACTCCGTAATCCTTGGCGATGGGCGCGGCGATGGAGCGTATTTCATCGAGCGTATATACTTTGTTGCACATGCGTCCGCTCCCCTTTCCTTTTGCTTTATTTGATTATAGCATATCACAAACGCCTCAGCCAATACAAAAAAGCGAGCTTTCGCCCGCTTTGATGTCGCCTTGTTTGCTTGGCCTTATTTGATGCCGCTCACGCGGTCATAATACTTCTCTATCTTTATTTCTTCCTTCCACTTTTCAAGGCAGTCGTTGTATATGGCAACCTTCTCGTCCTCGGTCAGCTTGTCTATTATGGCCTGCTTAACGTCCTCAAACGGGGTGTCCTTAACTTCCGCATCGGAGGTGTACTGTATGAAGTGGTAGCCCGCCTCGGTCTCAACGGGGTTGCTCACGTCGCCTATGTTCTTGAGCGATATGGCGGCGATGCCGAAGCCGTCGTAATACTTATCAAGGGTGTTTTCGCTTATAAGATAGCCCTCGGTCTTGTAAGGC
>OHKL01000652.1_pt1 | contig 18055 bp, 23 predicted proteins | sample 1568721 | NCBI WGS metagenome assembly OHKL01 (sample SAMEA3879543, study PRJEB24766) | human gut metagenome | biome: human-associated habitat; feature: feces | place: USA | collected 1985/1987 | reverse complement strand
AAGAACTGCAAGCCACAGCTTTGGCTCAGTTATCAAGCTACTAAATTATCATTTAACCGAAAGGAGAGGGAACAGTTGTGGATACATATAAATTTTATTATGACGAGTCAGAACACAGTAGAAAAATCAACTATAATACCGTAACTGCTCCAAATTATTACGATAATTTTGTTACGGTTGTAGTTGGTTGGTCGAAAGAAAATGAAAAAGAAGTTTTCAAGAAATATGAGGACTTTGAAAATAAATATGCTGACCGTAAAGACAGAAACAAAGAATTAAAAAGCACAACTTTGAAGCAAAAGAAGTTTGAATGTGGATTTGCTTCACTCGATAAAGCCAACACACAGTTTATAATGGACTTTTTATCTATTTTTGATGAAAGTACCAAGTTGTATTTTTCTGTTGCAAGTAAGATAGAATATTTAGTCTTGCAACTTTTTATAGGTTATCAGAATAATTTCATTATAGATGCAGATGCAGTTAAGTATTCTATTACAAAGGCTCTTGTTGTGTATCGTCCGGAGAATGTTATCCAAAGTATTTATGATAATAATTCAAAAGAATTTGTAGAGGAATTGAAAAGATTTTTTAGAGAACGAATTGAATGTAATCATTCAAATATGAGTCTGAAAGAGCAGGAGAATGAAGCCTTTGAAAATATACTGTATATTTTGGACGATATTTCAGCTATTCCGGAACTCCAATGGGATTATCATATGCCGTTTAGTGGTTTTTTGAAATACTTGCAGGAAGAACAGATTAAGAATTATGCCTTAGTTTTAGATAAAGAGGGAGAGCAGAACGAAGCCAGTAGAACAATGCAGGCTGCGTGTGAAATGGGGCTGTCTAATGTAACAGAGGAAAATTCAAAAGATAGTTGTGGCTTGCGTATGGCGGATATGATGGCAGGTATCATTTCAAAGCTGTTAAAAGCTTTGTGCGATGAATTGCACTATCATTCCATTGCAGAGGGAACGGAGAAGAAACTGTTAAGCACAAAATGGTTTCAGCTTAATGAAGCTCAACTGAACCTATATAAAAAGTTGTATAAGATAATTTGCGAATGGGATAATGTTTGGTATAAGTCGTATGCAGGAATTTATTCTGATGATTTGGTATGTTTTATAGGACTACTTGGCTATATGGCTCATTTTGAAAATGCAGAACAGCTTGTCAATGAAAAACTTGAAATGCAGGGCGAATATTTTAATAGTTATGTTTGTCGGCAGTTATCTGATTATTTTAACCGCAGGCGAAGTAAATTGCCGATAGATATTATTGATAAAAATGATGAGGAGTATTTTCTAAACCGCCGTGGAGCGAAAGTTTATTTTGATATTACGAAGCAACCTATTCTTCAAATTGCCGAAGGCAGTCAAACGGAAATGGTTTTATCTGTTGGAATGGATAAATCGGGTAGTCCGTTGATTACGCTTTCAAATGAGGGTAATCCGATTTGTTATCGCTTGCCAGAAGAATTGAGCGATTGGGCATTGATGGCTATTGGAATGGCGAATGTAGGAGAAAATTTATTCCCGTCACAAGTTGTATTTACTAAAGAGAAGAACAGATATTTTGCTGATATTTTATAAAACACAGAGCGTATAAAAGGAGTGAACGCAATGGCAAATTTTAATGAACACGCATTGGAAATGTCAATAATGGAGTTGTTCAAAGACGAGGGGTATACCTATGTCAGTGGCGACCAGATACACAGAGAAAGGACAGAGGTTCTGCTTACGGACGACCTGAAGCAATACCTCTATAATCGCTATGCGAAAGACGGTATCACACCGAGCGAGGTGAATAGTGTCATTCTAATGCTGCGTAATATTTCTGGTACGATTTATGAAGCAAACAAAGCTGTATTTAAGTTGCTCTGCGATGGCTTTATTCTTAACCGTGAGGACAGAACGCAGAAAGACCTCTATATTGAACTTATTGATTTCGACACTCCCGAAAACAATATTTTCAAGGTGGTTAATCAGTTTGAAATTGAAGGCGTAAATAATCAGTTGCGTATTCCTGATGGCATTGTGTTTGTAAATGGTATTCCTGTTGTTGTTCTTGAATTTAAGAGTGCGGTGCAAGAGAATACGACCATAATGGACGCATATAAGCAGCTTACAATCCGTTACCGTAGAGATATTCCGGAAATTTTCAAATACAATGCGTTTGTTGTTATCAGTGACGGAGCAAATAATAAATATGGTTCTTTCTTCAGCCCGTATGATTTCTTCTATGCGTGGAGGAAGATAAATTCAGATGATAAAGAGCTGGACGGTATCAATTCTCTTGTAACAATGATAAAAGGACTTTTCCGAAAAGACCGCTTACTTGAAGTTATCAAAGATTTTATTTATTTTCCGGATAACTCAGATAAGGATTTGAAGATAGTGTGCCGTTATCCACAGTTCTTTGCGGCAAATAAATTGTATGAGAATATCAAGGCTCATCTTCGCCCTGAAGGAGATGGTAAAGGTGGTACATACTTCGGAGCGACAGGCTGCGGAAAGAGTTATACGATGCTTTTCCTTACCCGTATGCTGATGAAAAGCAAATACTTTTCTTCCCCGACTATTCTTATTATTACAGACAGAACAGACCTTGACGACCAGCTTTCCAAGCAGTTTGTCGGTTCAAAAAAATATATCGGAGATGAAACTGTTGTAAGCATTGAGTCCCGTGAGAAACTTCGTGAGGAGCTTCAGGGACGAGAGAGTGGCGGTGTTTATCTGACTACCATTCAGAAATTTACAGAGGATTTGCAGCTTCTTACAGACAGAACAAATGTTATTTGTATTTCTGATGAAGCACATAGAAGCCAAATCAATCTCGACCAAAAGGTTAAGATTACAGAGTCAGGTGTTCAGAAAACCTATGGATTTGCTAAGTATCTGCACGACTCTTTACCAAATGCAACTTATGTTGGATTTACCGGAACTCCGGTTGATGGAACAATCGAAGTCTTTGGTGGTGTTGTAGACGCATATACAATGACGGAAGCTGTTAAGGACGGTATTACAGTTAATCTTGTTTACGATGGTCGTGCAGCTAAGGTTATGCTCAATCAGGACAAGGTAAGACAGATAGAAGAATACTATGCACAGTGTGAGCTTGAGGGGGCAAATGAACATCAAGTAGAAGAAAGTCAGAAAGCAGTTGCCAAAATGGAAGTTATTATTGGCGACCCTGATAGACTTCGTGCTGTTGCGGAGGACTTTATCAAACATTATGAAACCCGTGTGGCAGAAGGTGCAACCGTAGCAGGCAAAGCAATGTTTGTATGTTCCAACCGAAATATAGCATATGATTTCTATAAGATAGTAAAGGAACTCAGACCGGAATGGACAGAAAAGAAGATTTGTGATGACGGTGTTGTTCTGAGTGAGAAAGATAAAAAAGAGTTGAAGCCAATGGAAAAAATCAAGTTGGTTATGACTCGTAATAAAGATGATGAAAAAGACCTCTTTGATATGCTTGGCACAAAAGAGGATAGGAAAGAATTTGACCGTCAGTTCAAAAATCCGAAGTCAAACTTTAAGATTGCCATTGTTGTAGATATGTGGCTGACTGGTTTTGATGTGCCGGAACTTGATACGATTTACATTGATAAGCCTATTCAGCAGCATACCCTTATCCAGACGATTTCCCGTGTAAATCGTGTATGCGAGGGCAAAGATAAAGGTTTGATTGTTGACTACATAGGTATTAAGAAAAATATGAATACCGCCCTCAAGAAATATACGAATTTTGAGAGCGAAGAATTTGAAGGTGTGGAGCAGTCCATCACGATTGTAAAAGACCAGTTAGAAGTTCTTGGTCAGATGTTCCATAACTTTAACAGCAGTGATTTCTTTAACGGTTCACCTACCGAACAGCTTGCCTGCCTGAACCGTGCAGTTGAGTATGTGCAGTTGTCTGAAGAACTGGAAAGAAGATTTATGGCAGCAGTCAAGAGAATGAAACAGGCATTTAACCTTTGCAGCTCAAGTGAAAAATTCTCTGATGAAGATAAGGATTATATCCATTTTTATTGTGCTGTCCGTTCTATCCTTTTCAAGTTGACAAAGGGCGATGCACCGGATATTGAGCAGATGAACGCTCGTGTCCGCAAAATGCTTGAGGGGGCAATTCAGTCTGATGGCATTGAGGAATTATTTGAAACCGGAAAACATATATCAGTTGATATTTTCAGCGATGAGTATATGGATAAAATAAATGCAATTCAGTTGCCGAATACGAAAATCAAGATACTTCAAAGACTTCTTTCTCAGGCGATTGACGAGTTTAAGAAAGTCAATAAGATTATGGGTGTGGAATTTGCAGACAGACTCAAGAAAGTTGTTGATGAGTATAATAACCGTCGTCGTGATGAAGCGTATGCCAACGAAGTCCTTGATGATGTTGCGGAGCAGCTTGCACAGTTGTTGTCTGAACTGAAAACGGAAAAGAACTCCTTCAAGAATATGGGAATAGATTATGAAGAAAAAGCTTTTTATGATATTTTGAAAGCAGTTTCCAAGAAGTTTGAGTTTGAATATCCGGACGATAAAATGATTGAATTATCCAAGAGGATAAAGCTGATTGTTGATGATAAGTCACGCTATACAGATTGGTCTGCTCGTGATGATATTAAGGCAAACTTGCAAGTGGATTTGATATTGCTGCTGGATGAGTTTGGCTATCCGCCAGTAACCATTGATGATGTTTACAAGGAAGTTCTTGAGCAGGCAGAGAATTTCAAGAAGTATGCGAATTAAGAACTGATTGTAGATGGAGAAATTTTCAGAAGATAGAGTTTAGAAGAGGAAGGAATTGGGTTATGTCAAAATTAAATGTTGACCAAAAAACAATAAAAGATTTATTTCAGAGTAAAAAGTCGGACTTTTTAATACCAGATTATCAAAGACCTTATGCTTGGGGCGAAGCTGAATGCAGAACGCTTTGGGACGATATATTTTCATTTGCTATTCCTGATGAAGGAAAGACAGAATTTGATAGTAATAGCGAGTATTTCCTCGGTCCGATTGTAACTTTTAGAAATGAGGATAAATTAGAGGTTATTGATGGACAGCAGAGATTGACAACTCTTATGCTACTTTTAAGAGCGTTCTATTCTAAGTTCGGTCATATGCAGGACAAGGCTTCTATATCAACAAAGCAGAACATTGAAAAGTGTTTATGGAAAACTGATGAATTTGGCGAGCCTGATATGTCACAGCTCAAGATAGATTCTGAGGTTGCTACTGATAATGATAAAGAAGAATTTCTTGAAATATTAAGAACAGGAATTGTCAATAAAGAAATGAAAAGCAAATATGCTTGCAATTTCAGATTCTTTCAGAATAATATTGATGAATTTTTGTCCAAATATCCTACTTACTTTGCTTATTTACCTACCCGTATTATGAATAACTGTATTCTCCTTCCGATTGAAGCTGAGTCGCAGGATACAGCGTTGCGTATTTTTTCAACGCTTAATGATAGAGGAAAGCCGTTGTCAGATGCGGATATTTTTAAGGCACAGTTTTACAAGCATTTTTCTAAATTGGGTAAAAAAGAAGAATTTATTGCTCAATGGAAAAAGCTCGAAGAACTTTGTGAGAGAATATTCCACCCGATTTCTGGTACACCGATGGACGAATTGTTTACACGATATATGTATTTTGTCCGTGCAAAAATGGGGATTGTATCATCTACAACAGAAGCTTTAAGAAAATTTTATGAGAAAAATTCTTATGCCCTTTTGAAAGACACTAATACATTAACGGAATTGATTGTATTGGCTGAATTTTGGGAAGATGTTTCCAATCAAGATACCGAAAGATTTTCAAATAGAGTTTTGAAGCAATTTTTTGTATTGAACTATGCTCCGAACGGAATGTGGACATATTTTGTATCCGTATATTTTATGCAAAATAAAGATGATGAAGGTTTGCTTGATGATGAGAAGTTCTATACATTCTTGCAAAAGATAACTGGATTTATATGGACGTATGCTATTACAAATCCGGGTGTAAATGCACTTAGAACACCAGTGTATGCTGAGATGGTAAATATCGTAAATGATAAGCCTGTTGAATTTTCAAAATATAAGTTCGATGCAGATACTATAAGAAGTATGTTTGATAATTTTAGCTTCAATAATGCACGTCCAATTACAAAAGCAATGATAGCTTGGTGGGCATATCAGAATGATAAACAGCCACTACTTTCACTTGAAACTACTTTTGAGATTGAACATATTTATGCTCGGAATAGAAACGAGAAAGAAAATTCATTAACAGATGCTCGAAATGTAGAGTCATTGGGCAATAAAGCATTACTTGAGAAAAGAATCAACATTCGTGCTTCTGATTATCGTTTTACGGATAAGAAGAAGTATTATGAGGGATTTACAAACAGTAAAGGTCAGATAAAAGAGGGAACAGGTGTTGTTGAACTTCTTGACCTGACGGCTACATCGGCTGACTTTACCGAGAATGATATTATTGACAGATATAAAAAGATGATTGATTGCTTTATCAATTACTTGCAGAAAAACAGTTTGATTAAATAGTATTTTAGAAAGGTCGGGCTATGGAAACAAAGCCAAGGATTTTATACCTACAAAAGATTTTACTGGAAAGAACCGATGAAGAAAATCCTCTTTCCACAACACAGTTAATCAATATATTGAATGATGAATACGGAATATCTGCACATAGAACTACTGTTACGAAAGACATTGCTGCACTTCAGGAGTTTGGCATGGACATTGTTACTATCCATTCTACGCAGAGCAAATACTTTGTAGCCAGTCGTAAGTTTGAATTGCCGGAACTGAAACTGCTGATAGATGCAGTGGAGTCATCGAAGTTCATTACCAAGAAGAAAAGCGAAACTTTGATTGAGAAGATACATACGATGACCAGTCCGGGGCAGGTGGCAAAGCTGAAGCGTAATAACTATGTGGTCAATCGCATTAAGCCCGATAATGAGCAGATATATTACATCATCGACGCTATAAATGACGCCATCAATGCAGATAAACAGATTTCTTTCCAGTATTACGATTATACCGGATTAAAGAAGAAGGTTCTGAAGAATAAGGGCGAAGTGTATAAGCTCAGTCCGTATAAACTTCTCTGGTGTGGGGACTATTATTATGTTCTCGGATATTCTGAGAAGAAAAGTAAGGTTATCAATTTCAGGGTAGACCGTATTGCTTCCAAGCCGGAGATATTGGATAAAGATATTATTTCTATGCCTGATGATTTTGATATTGAGAATTACACAAAGGAAGTATTCTTTATGTTCTCAGGCGAGAAAGTTCTTGTGGATTTAAGATGTGATAATAGTCTGATGAAAACAATGGTTGACCGTTTCGGAGAAGATGTGACAACCCTTGCGTATGATATGACTTCTTTTAGAGTACAGACCGAAGTATCAGCCAGTCCAACCTTTTTCGGTTGGGTGTTTGGCTTTAATGGCAAGGTACAGATACTTGCACCGGAAAGTGTGAAGGAACAGTACAGACAGATGATTTCACAAGCCGATGAGGGTATGCAGGAAAGCGAATAGAAGGCATTAAAATGTGTAGATGGGAAAAGAGGGTAAGATATTGATGTAATGAGATTGGAGAGAAAGCAATGAATGAATATGTAGTGAATTATCTAAAAAAGGATATAGAGGGTTATTATTTCGATAAAAGGAATAATGAATATAAGCTGAAGGGTGTATGTTGTTCTTTCGATAGAACACGAAAGGATAAAGCATTAAAGCAAGCGAAATTAGAGCCTGTTTCGTTTGTTAAAGTTTATTCTTATGTTAATGAGTTTTTGGAACTTGTTAGAGAGGAAAATGGATTTACTGAGAAGAATATAAAAATAGATACAATTAAGCTAGATGGTAAAGAACATATTATTATAGATAATGGAATTTTAGTTAGAGATAATAATTGGAGTTCATCGCATTGGAATGGAAAAACTTATGACCGATATGATAAAAAATATGATGTTATTAAAGAAAAATTTGATTTAGAAAGAGTGAGCGACGTATTGTGGCTTAAATTTACAGATAAGGGTCATTTGGCTGTTGTTGCTAAGAGTTGTGATATAAACTGGGATTCTGAACAATCTTGTGGTCTTTTAGTTCAGGAAATTGGGGAATCTTTTGATACATCGTTTGCTTTTGTGTTTCCGTTGACCAGACAGATGATTAGAACAAAAGCAGAGCCGAATAGCTTTTATAGAAAATATTCATCAGAGGAGCTTGAATGTGCTGTTGGGAATTATCTCATTAGTAAGGGTGTTCCTATTATTGATTATTTTTCTCATATGGGATATAAGTACGATATATTGGCTGAAAATATGTAGGAGTACAAGTAACAGACATCAAAAGGAGCGATGGCTATGGAGAATAAATTAGAAAAAATCGGTCAAAATAATTTTATGGATAATTTTGTTAAAACCGATGATATTTTAAAGGATATGTGTGGGATTATTGAATCTTCACAAAAAGCTGCATATCGGGCGGTCAATACAACGCTGATACAGAGAAATTGGCTCCTTGGTTATAGAATCGCAAGTGAAGAATTGCAGGGCGAGGACAGGGCAAAATATGGTGCTGAAATTATAAAAAAGTTAGCAAAAGAATTATCGGCTGAATATGGAAAAGGTTATACAAAGTCAAATCTGTACAGCTTTTATTCTTTCTATAAGACTTACCCTGAGATTTTCCAGACACCGTCTGGAAAATCTGTTGGACTACTGTCTTGGTCACATTATGCAGCGTTATTACAGGTTAAAGATGAGGAAGCTCGTGACTGGTATGAGAAAGAAGCCGCAGAACAAACTTGGAGTGTCCGTACTTTGCAGAGGAACATTTCTTCTCAGTATTATTACCGTATGCTGGGGACTCAGAAAAAAGAGCTTGTAGAAAGTGAAATGAAGGAACTGACTGCATCGTATCAAAATGATAAGTTGGAGTTCATCAAAAATCCGGTAGTTGCGGAGTTTTTAGGCTTTTCTCAGAATACAGATTTTACAGAGAGTGACCTTGAGAAAAGTATTCTTTCCAATTTGCAGAAATTCTTGATGGAGCTTGGAAAGGGATATGCTTTTGTGGCAAGACAGCAGCATATTCATACGGAGAAGCAGGACTATTATATCGACCTTGTGTTTTACAATTACATACTGAAATGCTTTGTCCTTATTGATTTGAAAACAGAGAAGATAACACATCAAGATGTAGGACAGATGGATATGTATATCCGTATGTATGATGAATTAAAACGTAGTGAGGGCGATAACCCGACAATCGGTATTGTTCTTTGTTCCGATACAGATGATGATATTGCCCGTTATTCTGTTATGCACGGCAATGAACAATTATTTGCTTCCAAGTACAAATTATACTTACCGACAAAAGAAGAACTGAAAGCGGAGATTGAAACCCAAAAGGCAATGTTTTATCTTCAGCAGCAGGATAACGAAGAAAAGGAAACAGAATAGAATTTGTGCAGACGGTCTGCACAAATTGCAAAATCTAAGTTCATTGAACAAAAAAGCCTTTATGGGCGGAATTTTTCAATGAAAATATTGAAAGATACTGAGGTGTTAGCAAATTGCGACACCTCTTTTCTTTTGCGAAAAACCTACTTGAAAAATTTTTCGTATCAGGTATAATAAAACTATCGAAAGCAAAGTGCTTCCGATAGAAAAGAAAGCGAGGTGCAGGTATGAGAAGCAAGAGTCCTGAACTTATGAGTGAGATAAAAAAGTATATCGAGGATTATTACCTGCAAAACAGACAATCCCCATCGACTACAAAGATTGCTGAAGCTGTTGGCATTGCCAGAGGTACAGCATATAAATACTTGGTAGAGATGGCTGAGAAGAATATGATTGAGTACGACGGGCAGGAGATTCGCACCAATGTGACCGTAAGTACAGTGGCGAACAGACACAGACACCGATTGTAGGTTCTATTCCTTGTGGCAGTCCTCAGTATGAGGAAGAAAATATTGAAGAATATGTATCACTTCCTACTGCTATTTTCGGCAAAGGAGATTTCTTCATATTAAGAGCAAGCGGTCAGTCTATGATTGAAGCAGGGATTGATGACGGCGACCTTGTGGTTGTTAAAAAGCAGGTAGAAGCCAAAGAGGGCGATATAGTAGTTGCCCTTGTGGATAATCAGAATACATTGAAACGCTACTTCCGAGATGATGAGAATAAGAAAATCATTCTCCATCCGGAAAATAAGAAGATGAAAGACATCATTGTAGATGAGTGCTGCATTCAGGGTGTGGCTTGTCACATCATCAAAGAACTATAACAGAGGACAGACGAATGAGAACACTTGAAGGAATTCGCTATCTAATCAATTTGGATAGTGCGGAAATACAACAGAACTTTGCCGGAGGAGTTGCACCACCGGACAAGGTGGAGTCGGAGGTGGACACAACTTGAGTATTTATATGTCAAGAGCCGAGTTGGAAGAAATCAGCGAAGGCTTGATAACAGCTTATGCTAATAAGTTTAGCAATCGAGTGATTCAATCCATCGACATAGAACATTTCATTACAGAATTTCTTATGTTACGAATTGAATACGCTTCTTTCGCAGAAGATGATGCAGGCAGGATTGGCTTTCTGGCAGATGGAGCAACACCACTGCTGGTACATCAGGACGGAAAAATTATTCCCTTTGTTTTCCCGAAAGATACCATCGTACTTGATAAATTTCTTCTTGCTGAAAAGGAGCAGGGACGTCGCAGATTTACAATGGCACACGAAGCGTCACATCATATCTTGAGTAAGATGTATGCAATGCCGAGTGAAGGACGCTTTCATGCAGAGTATGACAGTGAGCGTAGTTATTCCAAAGAGGAACTGGCTCAGATGTTTGCGTCTGTTGAGTGGCAGGCAGATACAATGGGAGCTTCGCTTCTTATGCCGAGAAGAATTATTGAAAATGCCTTGGCGAAATATAATCAGTCAAATCCGATAAGAGTTTATGGCGATAATACCATTACTTCAAAGGATAAAGCAGTTATCCGCAGAATGGCAGCTTATATCGGAGTATCTTATACAGCCTTGGTTATCAGATTGAGAGATATGGGGCTATTTGAGTATCACAATATCCTTGAGTACATTTCCAATGAGTTAAATCTGGGAGGTGTTTCGCAATGAGGTTACAGACTCAGGTAGCACCTGAAATACAAAAGAGATTGCTTCTGTCAAGAGTAGAAGCAGAAAGTCTGAAAGAGCGTGATATTCTCTGCCCGACTTGTGGGTTCAGGATACAAAGAGTATTTTCAGACGCAACCGGACATTTGAGTGTGAAGTGTCAGAAATGCAAGAATGTCCATATCTTAAATCTCGCTTACTTCCGCAGAATCCGCAGGAACGGATATAGTAGGAATTGCAGGCGATGAATATTACAAGTAAATATCGAAACGATTTCTAATCGAGTAAGCGGAGATAAGCAATTTATTTGCTAAACTACCAAGCACCGTACGAAGCCGGATAAGTGAAGAATAGAAGTATTCTTTGCTGTCCAGATTCGACGGTGCTTTTTTTGTTGCTGTTTTATTCGATTATGCTTCGTGCAGTATTAGGTCTTTTCCCTTACTTGGGAAAGGACTTTTATGTTTTATAACGCTTGGCAGTGCCAGATAGCTGAGTACCCGTAATCTCCGAATTTTGAAACTTATCAATTTTTCAAAATTCAAAGGAGATTACGGAAATGACAAACAAACTTACATTAACAGAACAAGAAGAATTATTTGCAAAGGATTGTAAACTGATAAACCTTAAATACGAATATAACGGTTATACCGGAGATGAGAGATGGGCGATTATTACGGAATTATCGGTAAAAGAGCTTTGGGAGAAGTATCCCCTTGTTATAGAAAGATATTCTCCGTTTGTTCATCTTTCCATTGCACAGGGAGAGGTAATTGATGATGCAAACCGAAATGAGGACAAGTATGCAAAGAGAAGCAGTCGCACACTTGACTGCTATGGATATGACGATGAAATGTCATCACAGTTCCATAAAGAACTTGCCATTATGTTTGACGACCCGTTTGAAAGAGCAGAAGAAGAAAGGCTTGAACTGGAAAGAGAGAAATTGCGTCGGTGTGAAATTAGAAAAGCAAGAATAGCACTTTCAATGTTGCAGCCACTTCAAAGGGAACGCCTTATGAAGAATGTATGCTGCGGTCTGAGTTCCAGAGCGATTGCAAAGCAGGAGGGCGTATATTACAGCTCCGTAGATAAGTCTATTGCAGCGGCAAAGAAAAATTTTATCAAATTTTATGAAAATCTCTGATTTTGGGTGTGCATTTCAGCACCCTTTGTCCAAATGAGTGAAGGGGTTATTTCATTCCGGATACGAATGACACTTTAAAAATTTGATTCTTGTGAGGTTATGTATATGAAAGAAAAAATGATTTGTCGTGGGGATTTATTCTACTATGACTTTGGAGATAACAGTGGTTCAGTACAAAGCGGAGAACGTCCGGTGCTTGTCATTCAGGCAGACGATTATAACCAGAATGCTCCGACGATTATTGTTGCAGCGGTTACAAGTGTAATCAAGAAAAGATATTTGCCATCGCACATTATTCTTGGCGAGGAGTTTGGACTGAAGAAACCGTCAATGGTTCTTCTGGAGCAGATACGGACAGTCAATAGAGAGGATTTGCGTGAATACATAGGTACGGTAGATGACGATAAACTTTTCAGACAGATAAACGCAACTTTGAAAAAGACATTTGGACTTTGGGTTTACAAGCCGGAGGGGAAAGAAAATATTCGTTGTCTATGCCCGAAGTGCCTGAATGATTACATCCAAAATCCGGACTATATTGTAAGGCGACTTGACCCATTTGCAAAGCGAAAAGACAGATGTGATAAGTGTGATGGGGATGGTTGGGATTATGTTGTTACCGACAGATATTCATCCAAGAAAGAAAAGAGGTGCAAGAATGTCTAATAGCAGTGTAAAGAAGCAGAGTTATAATGTGCCGCTTTGGGTAAAACCAAATTTGTCAATAAAAGAAGCGTCTGCATATTCTCGCATACCGACAAGCAAACTTTATGAAATAACGGAAGAGCAGGATTGTACTTTTGTACTTTGGATAGGTAGTCGAAGAATGATAAAGAGGAAAGCTTTTGAGGAATATATTGAAAAACAGTATTCAATCTAACCGAAAAGTCAAATGTGTGATGGGCAGAGTCGCATCATTGGCTCAATAACAACTTTTGAGTATGCTGTAACCACACGAAGGAGGTTACAGCATATGAATAGTAAAAATAATACTGAGAAAAAAGAACTTTTGAAAAGAGGTGGGAAAATGTCTGATGGCAGTAAAGAGAAGCAGAATTACAAAGTTCCTTTATGGAATAAGCTTAATTTGTCGATAGAAGAAGCATCTATATATTCCAATATAGGAACAGGGAAACTTTATGAAATGACAGAAAAACCAGATTGCCCTTTTGTCCTTTGGGTAGGTAGTCGTAGGATAATAAAGCGAAAAGTATTTGAAGAGTATATTGCAAAACAGTATTCAATTTGAGGAGGATATGTATGAGTAACGCAATCAAAAAAGAAAGATTAGAAGTACCAATATGGCATAAGCCGTTTCTGACTATTGAGGAAGCAACAGCTTATACCGGAATTGGCAGGGATACACTTCGTGAAATGACGAGGTTTGCTGATTGCCCATTTGTGTTATGGGTAGGACATCGTCGAATGATAAAAAGAGAATTATTTGATGAATATATTGAAAAGATGTATGACATTTAGGAGGTTGGGACGATGAAAGTTGACTTTACAGACAAAGAAATGATTGCTTATAAGGAACTTCTTATAGAAAAGAAAAAAGAGCAGCCATTCTGGAAGAAAAAATGTTTGTCGGTAAATGAAACCGCCGCCTATACAGGTATCGGAAGGGGAAAAATACGAGAGCTGATGAAAGTGAAAGGCTGTAATTTTGTGACGACGGACGGTTATCAGCAATATGTTATCATCGACAAATTTGTGGAATTTATCATTAACAGACAAGAAATATAGGAGGAATATTCGTGGCAAGACCAAAAAGAAAAGATAAGTCAAGAACAGTCCTTCGTACTGGGGAACTTCAAAGAAGCGATGGAAGTTACCGATATAGTTGGACTGATGAAAACCATAAACGAAGATATGTTTATGCAAAAACACTTGAAGCACTCAGGATTAAAGAAGAAGCGATTGAGAAGGACAAAAGCGATGGCATAAAAGCAGAGGCACGATATATTACCATCAATGATTTGTATGAGTTATGGATAGACCTGAAGCGAGGTTTGAAAAACAATACATTTGAGAATTACAAATATATGTACGAAACATTTGTCCGTCAGCAAATTGGCTCTAAAAGAGTTTCCGCATTTCTGAAATCTGACGTTAAAAGATTTTATAATTATCTTGTAGATGAAAGAGGCTTGAAGCCTGCAACGGTTGATGGTGTTCATAACATTCTTCATCAGATATTCGATATGGCGGTTGATGATAACTATATTAGAAACAACCCGACAAATAATGTTTTAAGGGAATTGAAGAAAGCTCATTGCTTTAAGACAGAAAAACGCAGAGGACTGACTCGACCTGAACAGGAATTGTTTATGGATTATCTGAAGAACTCTAAAACAGCCGTATATTGGTATCCGGTGTTTGCAGTAATGCTTGGAACTGGATTAAGAGTAGGAGAAGTTACTGGACTCAGATGGTGTGACATTGATTTAGAAGAGGGAATCATAGATGTTAATCATACATTGGTTTATTACGACCACAGAACTTCTGAAGGCAAGAAAGGCTGCTACTTCAATGTAAATACGCCAAAGACAGAAGCGGGAAACAGGCAAGTTCCAATGCTTGACTTTGTTAGAGAAGCATTTGTTATGGAAAAGCAGCGACAAGAGCTGCTAGGGGTTCACTGCGAAGCAACAGTAGATGGATATACAGATTTTATATTTCTTAATCGCTTCGGTCAGCCGCAACATCAATCGACTTTGAATAAGGCAATCCGACGTATTATCCGTGATTGCAATGATGAGCAGTTTTTGAAAACAGAAAATCCAGAAGTGCTTCTCCCACATTTTAGCTGTCACTCGCTTAGACATACATTTACGACAAGAATGTGTGAAGCTGGAGTAAATATCAAGGTTATTCAAGATACACTCGGTCATAAGGATATAACAACGACCCTGAACATTTATACCGATGTAACCAAGGAACTAAAGAAAACAGAGTTTGAGGGATTAGATAAATATTTTGACAATTCAATAGCTTAAAAAGTAAGCAGCGTACTTTGAAGTTGAAATTCAGTATGCTGCTTTTGTCTGCCCGATTGACTTGCTCCATAATAATGATTATAATATTAAGAAACAAAGACATTGAAAATTTAATCAAGAATTTACCCCAAATACATCAAATAATACCCCAATACTGTTGTAGAACGCAAATTTTAAAGCTAAAAAGGGTATTATAATCAGGCGAAAATAGCGATAAATGGCATTGCTTGTTATTAAAGCCCTTTTCAGAATTGTGGCGGAGAAAGTCCCGACAATGAAGCCGCTGGACTCCGACAAGAAGGTTTCCAAGGAGGCTTCTGCCCCCGCCGAGGCTGCCCCCGCCGCGCCCGCTGCGGAGGAGAAGATCGACTTCTCCAACGTGGAGATCGAGCCGCTGTTCAAGGATTTCGTGGATTTTGACACCTTCTCCAAGAGCGATTTCCGCGCCGTGAAGATCAAGTCCTGCGAAGCCGTGAAGAAGTCCAAGAAGCTCTTAAAGTTCGTTTTGGACGACGGAACCGGCACCGACCGGGTGATCCTCAGCGGCATCCACGAGTATTACGAGCCGGAAGAACTGGTTGGAAAGACCTGCATTGCCATCACGAACCTGCCCCCCAGACCCATGATGGGCATTGATTCCTGCGGTATGCTCATCTCCGCCGTGCATCACGAAAACGGCGAAGAAAAGTTGCATTTGCTGATGGTGGATCCTCACATTCCGGCAGGCGCAAAGCTCTATTGATTGCCTCAAAATTGTCGGTGCTTACGCCACAACTTACGCCAATTTACTCCGAGCTTACGCCAAAAATGCGTTTGAAATTCTGCGATTGCAGACAAGTTCCGATAGCATACGATAAGACGACGCTGAAAGCCTGCCTTGATTGTTACAAGACCTTGGGCGACGAGTTCTACGAGCAGCTTTGCAGTATGCTGGTTTTCGATGCCCTGATTTACAACGAGGACAGACACTTCGGCAACTTCGGCTTGCTGCGGAACAATCACAGGGGCGAAATTATCGCCCCTGCGCCCATCTTCGATAACGGCTTGTCGCTGTTCAACTATGCGATGCAGGACGATTTCAAGAACCTGCGTGCGTATGCAAAGACCCGTTCCAATCCCTACCGCATTTCCTATGAGGATGTGTGCAAAGAGGTAATGGGCGCAAAGCAGAAAGCGCAGCTGCGGCGAATGGTGGACTTCAAGTTTACCCGTCATCCGTCCCTCAATTTGCCGGAGCAGCGGCTGACAGCCATTGAAAAACAACTTGGAGAGCGTACAAGAGAGCTGCTCTCCATTCCGGTTCAGAGAAGCGCAAAGCGCAAAAACGAACCGGAAAGATGATCCGTCTGCGGTATGGGAGCATCCCCATACCGCAGATATTTATCGGCCGCCCATACAGACCAGTATGAGATTCCCGTAAAAAATACCACCTATGTTCTTAAAACAACCACCTATCGAGAATCGGTAGAAATCGGTTCTTGATTTTCCTATACTGTAACCGTAGCGAGGAGGTGAACCGATGCAAATTGAAATCAAGATAGACGAAAAATGCAAAGAGCCAAAAATCATCGTGATGACGGACAAAATGACCGATGAAGTCAATGCAATCATAAAAAGACTGTCAGACGAGCAACCGCAGGTCATTGCCGGATTCAGGGAGGATGTGGTCGAGGTTCTGGAACCGTCTGAAATCTACCGTGTTTTTGCTGAATCAGGTAAGGTGTTTGCCGAGACAAATCACGGCGAGTATGCGCTCCGCCTGAGGCTATACGAGGCGGAACAACGGCTTGACAGCAAGACGTTTGTCCGAATATCAAACTCGGATATTATCAATCTGAGGAAGGTCAAGAGCTTTGATTTGAGCTTTGTCGGGACAATTTGCATCACGCTTTCAAACGGTACGGTTACTTATGTTTCACGGCGATCCGTCGCCAAAATCAAACAACTGTTAGGAATGTGAGGTGGCAGAAATGAAGAAAAAACTGATTGGACGAGGTGTAATTGGTTTCCCTGTTGGCATTGCAATCGGATATGTCATTACGGTGATTATCTCAATCTGCATTGGGGATGGCTTCTTCTATCCGGTCACTCCGGAGCTTGTGAATAAAATGGGGAGCGAACTAAATGCGGTTCTCATTCAAACCGGTCTGAGCGGAATAATGGGCACAGGCTTTGCAATGGCTTCGGTTATTTGGGAGATCGATTCGTGGAGTCTTGCAAAGCAAAGCGGGATTTACTTCGCAATTGCTTGCGTGATTATGTTCCCTATCTCTTATTTTGCCAACTGGATGCCCCATTCGACCGCTGGAATTCTGTCTTATGTAGGCATATTCGTAGCGATCTTCCTCGCTGCTTGGGTAACTCAGTATTCTGTGTGGAAAAGGAAGATTAAGAAAATGAACGAAGGCATTAAGAATAATAATAGACGCTCTTGCTGACCGGATAAGCATTCACGAAGTGCAGCCGATCAAAGCCTTTTTGAGAAATGACAACCGTCTGCTCACCGAGCTTGCCCAGCTTTAGAGCTTTGTTCAGACTTCTGAGCGGTAAGGTGTTGGACACAAAGGACTCTGCATACTGGAAATAGGAATCGTCTGCCCGATAGCCGATCACAACATCGTAGCCGGTTAAATCAATTGAATAAAAAAAGCAGCCCATCCGGGCTGCTTTTCTCCTGCGTGTCGATAAACCCACGCCCCTGTCATTCCGAACCAGTGACCGATGTCACTGGTG
>OHKL01000640.1_pt1 | contig 18366 bp, 19 predicted proteins | sample 1568721 | NCBI WGS metagenome assembly OHKL01 (sample SAMEA3879543, study PRJEB24766) | human gut metagenome | biome: human-associated habitat; feature: feces | place: USA | collected 1985/1987 | reverse complement strand
CCACGTTTCCCGGTCGATGATGGACTCGTGGTGATCTTTTAGTTCTACCAGCGGTTCCTTGCCGTGGTTGTACTTCTTTTCGTGCGTCAGATAGTCCGGCGTGTAGGTCTTTTTCTGGATCAGGTCACCGCAGTATTTTTCATTCTTTAGGATCTTAGTCACGGTGGCAGACGACCAAAGGCAGTTGCCCTTGCTGCTGAGAATACCGGCCTCCCGCAGCTCCCGCGCGATGGTGCTGCACCCTTTGCGCTCTTGCAGGTACTTATGGAAGATGAGCCGGACAACTTCCGCGCCCTCCGGGTTGACGGTCATCTTGCCGCCGATCACGTCGTAACCCAGCAGCGAGCCGCCAAAAACGACGCCCTTTTCCATGCTGCGCATCTGCCCCCATTTGGAGCGTTCAGAGGTCCTTCGGCTTTCGTCCTGTGCGAAGGAACTCATGATCGTCAGCCGCAGTTCCCCATCGTTGGTTCGGGTATCCAGGCTGTCATTGAGAAACAGCACGCCGACGCCGCGCCGCCGCAGCTCGCGGGTGATTTGCAGCGCGTCTACTGTGTTGCGGGTGAAACGGCTGACCTCCTTGGTCACGATCAGGTCGATCTGTCCCAGCTCCGCCGCATGGAGCATTTTGTTGAACTCCACGCGCTTGTTGGTCGATGTGCCGGAAAATCCTTCGTCAGCATAGATGCCTTGCAACTCCCAATCCGGCTGGCGCTGGATGTACTCGCGGAAATACCGCTGCTGCGCTTCAAACGAGTTCGCCTGATCTTCCTTATCCGTGGATACACGGCAATACGCTGCTACTTGTAACATAAAAATTCCTCCTTTTCGTGGTATCATACGATACAGAATGTGCCTTTGCAATTGTGTGAATACTGAAAGGCACTATTCCTTTACAGATTTTGATTTTCCTCTATTTCTTATCTGTTCTTCTAATTTTTGTACGCAGTTCCTACACTGCATTTCGTTAAGAACCCCTTGACGCTGCAAGGCGAGCAGGACGGCTCGCTGGTATGCGAGAAGAAAGTCCTGCCCGATCTCATCTGCCGCCTGATTATGCAGCAGCTCCGGTTTGCTTGCCATCCTGCTCCCCCCTTTCCTTGAAACTATGCGGAGAGACCGGTGAACTTGTTGCCGTTTTCCCGGAAGCGGTTTCCTGCCTGACGGAAACTCGATTTCTGCTCCTTGGCACGCTCGCGTCATCAGACGGTCATGGCCTGCTTCCCCGAAAGAGAAACGCTCCGGCGGTCATTCAATTTTGTGGAAGATCGTTTGTGCTGAATTTCAACTTCCACAAAAATGATAGCAAGCGTTGACGGAGATTTCAATATGTGGTAAACTAATTGCGTTACAAATGATATACCACACGCATTGCACAGCTGTGTCCACGAATGGAGGAAAAGCCTTGAGAGCCTTGTATTGCTTGAGTTTTGGCCCCAAAAAGGAATATGTAGAAACGGATTTCAAGCCCGTGGAATATCGTCTCGGGACAACCCTTATTGCCTTTTTGTCCACAGATTTCGCTTCTTTACGGGCGAAATTACTGGTGCTAACAACGCCCATGATGGAAAATCAAGCCATTACCGAGATCAAAAATGCGCTGAGCGCGATCCATCCTTTCGGGGAACGCTTTGTGCAGTCCCTCTTTTTTGAAGAAAAGCTGGCAGACGTGCTTGATGAACGCATGGAAGGTTTTGAGAAACTGCAAAAGGAACTTTCCGCCTTTGCAGATGCCGTGCTCGTGCCGGACAGATCTAAGTTGAGCGCCAAGCAGCGTTTGGCGCTCTATATGAGCCGCGATTTTCAAGCTGCCACAGCGATCGCCGGTTTGGACCTGAAGATGCGCGCAGAACGAAAGCTGTATGTAGATGAGCAGAATTTTGATCCGGTGTTGGCGGCAGACCGCATTTCGACGCCACCAAAGTCCGTCCGGTTTGCCCGCATCGAGGGCTCGGACGATTTGGGCGCGACGTTGCTGACAGAACTGCTGGAGATGGTCGAGCAAGGAATTGAATTGAAAAAGTGTGAATATTGTCATCGTTACTTTATCCCGTTCTCTTCCAAAGCTCTTTATTGTGATCGGTCAGTCGGTGATACCGGAAAAAGCTGCAAAGAACTCGCAGTCAAGGAGAAACATGAAAAGAAAATCGCTGCCGATGATGGCTTAAAGCTCATCCGGCAGCGGATCAAAACCTATGATATGCGTGTTCGCCGTACTCCGGCCATTTACACAGATGCCGCATTTCAAATCTGGAAAGCACAAGCGGAGAATGCACGAAACCGCTATGTGAACGGTGAATTGACCTATGAAGAATTAGATGCGCTTACACAGCTCCCAAAGAAGAAAGGCGAAAAATAAGCGAAGAAAATACGAAATATATGCGTAGTTTTCTTGTGTTTTGCGTATACTGTGATATAATAAAGGCGAGGTGATGAGCGTGACCTTAAAAGAATTGCGTATTTCAAAGGGGTTGAATCAGGCCCAATGTGCGGAATACCTCGGTATGTCCACACGCAACTATCAGAATTACGAAAACGATGCCGCAAAAGCAAACACAGCCAGATACCATGCGATTTATCAAAAGCTGGAAAGCTATGGTCAGCCTGTTGTCACAGCCGCTGTACCCTCGCAAATGCCAGAGTTTCATACGAATGTTGTCACAGGTGCGGGCTTGCAGGCGTTGGCAAACAGCGTGGCAAAATACGGCAAGCGGGACTGCTTCAGCACCTTACAGAAGTTTGTGAACGGCTCCTATGATGGGAAAATCTGTATTTTATACGGTCTCCGCCGAACCGGAAAGACAACACTTCTGTTTCAAATGCTTTCCGAACTGCCCATAGAAAAAACGGCCTACATCAAGGTGCAGACCACCGATGATATGTCACGGCTGACAAAGGACTTGAAAGCTCTGTTTGAACTGGGCTATCGGTATGTGTTTATTGATGAAATTACGCTCCTGAGCGACTTCATCGACACCGCTGCCGTGCTTTCCGATGTGTTCAGCATGATGGGCATGAAAATCGTTGTTTCCGGTACGGACTCTCTTGGCTTCGCTATGGCAAACCGCGATGAACTGTACGACAGAAGCGTGACGATCCACACCTCTTTTATTCCCTTTCGGGAGTATGCGCGGCTCCTGAACATCTGTTCTGTCGATTCTTATATTGAATACGGCGGAACGCTGAAAATGGAAAATATGAGCTTTGACGATCCGGATGCCGCCTTTGACGAGGTCGCGTTTCGGGACGACGAAAGCACACGGAAGTATATTGATACCGCCATCAGCCGTAACATTCAGCACACGCTGAAAAACGACCATTACGGCGAATACTTCAATCAACTGCGGGAACTTTACGAAAAAGGTGAGCTGACCAACGTCATCAACCGCATTGTGCAGCACATGAACCACCGCTTTGTGCTGCGCGTGGTAGAGGACGAATTTAAGTCCCATGATTTTGGCTCCGCAAAGGAACTGCTTTTACATGATCTCCCTGCGGAACGGGCGACCGTTCTCTATGATGTCAATGAAAAGCAAATATTGGAGCGATTAAAGGCCATCATTGAGGTCAAGGAAAAGAGTGAAACAACCGTCCCGATCACGCAGGAGCATATCGACAAAGTGAAGAAGTATCTGCTTATGCTGGATCTGATCGTCAACTGTCCGGAACGGTACGAAAGCGGTAAGCAGGCGGAGCATATCGTCTTTTCCCAGCCCGGTATGCGCTATGCCATCGCAAAGGCTTTAGTCTACTCCTTGATGCAGGATGCCTATTTCGCATCGATTTCCGAAGCAGATAAGGCATATATCACAGGAAAGATTCTGGACGATGTAAAGGGCCGGATGCTGGAGGACATTGTTCTGCTGGAAGTCTGTAAAGCGGCACCCAGTACGATGGAAGCGTTCAAATTCAAGTTCGATGCCGGCGGCGAGTTTGACATGGTGATTTACGATAAAGCAAGTCAGAATTGCCGCATCTATGAAATCAAGCACAGCACCGAGACCAACGAAAAGCAGACACTTCATCTGCGTGATGCAGAGAAATGCCAAATCGTTGAAAAACGCTTTGGCCCGATCAGCGGTAAATTCGTTCTTTATCGCGGAAAAGATACGTTAGCCGAGGGTGTTCAGTATTTGAATGTAGAAAATTTCCTGTGTAGTCTGAAGTGACTTTTTGAGGAGGATTTATCATGGACTATATTTTAAAGCAGTTCGATGAACCGCTGGTTAAATTCTCCGCAACGACCGATACCAGTGAGCCGGAGATCCAAATTCTTTGGACAAATGAAGAAAAAGCGGCATTGCTGCCGCTTGGTCTGACGCTGACGCCGGATGGATTGAGCCGTTGGCTGCGCCGCCGCACGATCCCGAAGAATCGCGCCTATGTCCATAGCCTTTTGGCAAAATGCGGCTTAAACCTCAACCGTCCGCTCGGTATTATCAGCGTTTGTAAAGGACTATCCCTTAACGATTGCTATTGGGTCGTCGAGGACGGTGACACCGCTTCTTTTGACAAAGTAAATCTCTACGACAACCCATTCAGCAATGTTCTGGCCGAGCTTGCCTTTACCGGTTATGGCAGCAGTGTCCGCACTTCCCTGCTCTCCAGCCCAGAGTTTACCACCAACGGAATGCTCCGCAAATGTTGGCGGCGCATCGGCGGTAAGGTGTATCTCTATAAGGGCGGCACAGAGGGCGCGGCCAATACCGGCAATGAGCCATACTCTGAGTTTTACGCCGCACAGATCGCCGCCGCCATGGGCCTTCACGCGATCCCCTACGGCTTATCCCGTTGGAAAGGCGTTCTCTGCTCCACCTGCGAGCTTTTTACCGACAAGGTGTATGCCTACCTCCCTATCGGCCATCTCGTTTCTAAGGGCGGCATGGAGGCTGTGAAAGCATACTACGAAAAGCTGGGGACTGAGTTTGTCAATGCATTGAATGAAATGCTGGTGTTTGATGCGGTAATCTGCAATGTGGACCGGCATTTTGGGAACTTTGGCGTAATGGTCGATAACCGGACGAATACTATCGTCTCCCCCGCTCCCTTGTTCGACCACGGCAATTCCCTCTTTAACTTTGCAGGCGCGGACGCCTGGGCGAACGAGGCCGCGCTGGAGGCATATATCGAAACGCTGTACCCCAGCGTGTACGATGATTTTCTCGGCACAGCCAAGGCCGCGCTGACGCCGGAGCTGCGCGAGAAGCTGCGGCATCTGCTGAACTTCAAGTTTAAGAAGCACTCGCGCTATAACCTGCCCGAAAAAAGATTGAGGATGATGGAGCGGCAGGTGCAGAAACGGGCGAGAATATTATTGTTGGATATGTAAATATAATAGAATCGGCATCATGTCAATAGCATGATGCCGATTCTGTTACACTATAATTGAGGCTTTTCTAACACATACATCAACTGGCTTGCCAGCATAATTTGCTCCATAGCTTCACGTTTTTCGTATTGAAGATTGGCGTGGGCGGCTGGATTACGATAGGCTGCCATGATTCCTTCAAACAGAGATTGGATTCCGCGCCTGTAGTTCCTGCCGCTGGCAGCAGTCGTGTCACAGAATTTGAAAGTGCCGTTCTCGCTTATAAGTGCGCCAATCACATCACCAATCTTCGGAGGAATTGCTGCGCCGGGTTTTAACTCCGAAAACTTTTCGCGCAGACGAGATTCCACTTCTTTGACCGCCTTTTCTGCTGCGGTTGAACAATGACCATCTACATATAACTCATGGGAGACATTCACAATTCGCGGATGAATTACAGACCAGAACGAAACAACGACGGGTTCTGCTTCGATATGGCGAATAATAATTACAAGTTCTCCAAAAGCAGCTTGGTTTAAGATGAATGTTCCCATTCCGTTATCTATGAAGAGAACACTTGCAATTCGGGGTAGTGTAGCAGCATAAAAAGGATAATCTGTTTGTATTCCCCTCATAATTGCGTTGATCCATTGGTAGACGCGTTGAATTTCCTGTGGCGTGTGGAGAAACTGCATCTGCAAGTTTGCATTTGTAAAGTCTATCCACTTTCGCAGTTCATACAGTTCGTTTTCATACGGCAGTTTCAAAACACGCACCTCCCTTACAGCGCCTTAACCGTGTCGATAAACTGGCTCATGCTCACCGCACCCGGCAAGAGGTTTTCCTCATTCTCAAATACCATGTAATAGCGGAAATCCTTGCCCGCTGCTGTGCGCCACGCTTGACCCAGCGCGATTTTCTCCCGGCTGTCATCGTTTTTCAGGTGTTCGCCCTTGGTTTCCGCACAGATGAGCTTGCCGCTTTGGGTCATAATCAGAATATCGGGGTAGTGCTTGATAAAGCCGTTGATTGCAAACCCTTGACGCGCAATATTTCTGTGCCACCAGCGGACATTCGGCAGGGCGGTCAACTCCACAATCAGCTTCTGTTCCAGCTTGTTCATGTCGCCATCCTCAGCCGTATACAGCGAACGGGCGTATATGTCGGTATTGCTGGCAGGGTGAATGGACGCGGGCAGACGGAACGAGGGCATACAGACGATACGTTCCGTTTCCAGCCATTTATCAAAAGTTTCCCGATAGTGGGCTTCCAGCAGCGTTTCGATCTTGTCACGGATCTTCGCCGCATAGCCCAGCGGGGCTTTCTCCATAGCGGCAAGCTGCGCCTTATCCATATCGTCCACAATGCGGTTTATGTAGGCTTTCAGTTCGGCAGCGTCTACCATGTTCAGCTTGTTAAGCTGATTGAACATCATGTCCTTGCATTGACGCACCCGGCTTTCCGGCGGCAGATTGTTGAACCATTCCTTGAAGTACCGCTGTTCGGCGCTCTCCATCTTGAACACCTTTGGCAAACCGCCGTCCTGCTCCCGCACGTCAATTTCGCGGATTTCATCGTCTGCGGCGGCAAAGTCAATATCGTATGCCTTGCCCTTGAGGGTAAAGCCCTCTGCCAGCATTTCCTTGTCCAGCAATTCAAAAGAACCGTCCGTAAACAAAGATTGCTCAACTTTCAGGAAAAACTGCGGGATTTGCAGCGTTTCAATATCCTCCCTGAACTGCGGATTCACCTGAAATGATTTCACTTTATCCCGCACCTCCCACGGAAGATTGTCCATCACCGGATCATTGCCAGTCTGCTGAATTGCGTCTGTGTACGCCTTTTCGACCTCTGCGGCAGCGTCCAGCATGGTGTCGGCTTTCGGGGCGATTTCAGGCGTTTTTGCCTGTTCTCTGCGCCGTTCCAACTCTGTGTCAATAGATTTATCGTCCAGCCATGCAAAATCGTCCTCTGCGCTTTCCGGTTCGGAAGCTCCTTGCGGGTCAGGCAGCGTGATTTGCTCCGCTGTCTGTTCGGGTGCTTTCGGTTTTGTAGCCTCACCGATCCGATAGTCCTTATCGCTGAATCCCGCGCTGTTCAAGCCCTTGACGATATGCGCCACGGTATTGTTGAAGTCGTTGGAAGAAGTCAGCACATAGGACATATTGAGTGCGCTTTGCGTATGCTGGCTCGTATGGGGCAAACGAAGAATACGCCCCAAAATCTGCTCCACGTCAACCTGACTTGTCTTATTGGCAAGGGACGCAAGGATATAGGCAAAGGGGCAATCCCAGCCCTCTTTCAGCGCATTGACCGTGATAATATAGCGAATCGGGCAGTTTGGGGACATCAAATCGGTGTTTTTCAGCTCGTTCACATCGGCGGTACGAATGGCAATTTGCTCGGCAGGAATACCGGCGTCCACCAGCTTGTCCCGCAGTTTTTCAAAGGTTGTCGCGTCCTCCTTGCCCTTCGGCTGTGCCTGAAACAGCGCGATAGGACGGATATATTTGCCCGTTTTGGCATACTCCGCGCTTGCAATTTCTTCCAGTTTGTTCCGCAGGTCGATTGCGTCAATCAGCACCTCAGATTGACTGTCCCGGTTATAGACGATCACGGGCAGCTTTACCATGTGTTCGTTTTTAAGCTGCACCGCGTCCACATAGGAAATGATATTGCTCTCCTTTTTCGGCGTGGCGGTCAAATCCAGCACAAAGCAGGGATTGAAGTTTTCCAGCATTTCAAGGCTCAATTCCGACCGGGCATGGTGGCTCTCATCCACGATGACAAGCGGGTTAAGCTGGTTGATAATCTGGAACAGGGCAGTTTCGTCCGCTTTTTCAATGGGGCTGTCGGGCTTGCCCAGCACCTTTGCAAACTCGGCAAGATTGCTGTTCTCCTGATAGGCTTTCAAGACCTCCTTGCTGCGACCACGGAACGAATCGTAGGACAGCACCATAACCGACAACTGCTCCGTTACGGCGGTGGGGTTGAAGTTCTGACCGTTCAAAAGCTCCTGCTTGGTGTAAACCTCCACACGCCCGCCGAAATCCACGTCAATTTTCTGACGGTAGGGGTGGGAGGTGTCCTTCAGGGCTTTCGCCGTCTGCGTCAGGATCGCGTCCGAGGGAACAAGCCACACGACCGCCTTTGTCTTGGTAGCGGGGAGTGCGTCAAAGATAGGGCGAACGGCGTTGCAGGCAATAAAGGTCTTGCCGCCGCCCGTCGGCACCTTGAAGCAGAGGTTTGGAACACCGGGTATCACATTTTGGTATCGCCCTAAAGCCGGGGCTGATTTCTCCTGCCAGAACAGGCGAAACGCCGCTGCGTCACTCTTTGTTTCGTTCAGCAGTTCCAAATAGAGGGTCAAGTCCGCTATCACCTTTTTCTGATATGTTTTCAATTCCATATAGCGAACACCCCCTTATAGTCTGCTAATGTCTCTCGGTATTTTCTTGAATGTAACGCCCATTTTTGCCAGCTTGTCCTCGCCGATGGAACAGCGGTCTGCATAGATCACCGTTCCATCGGCTTTTTCCGTAATGGTGGAGAGGAACGCATAGTCCAGCACCGTCACGCGCTGCGGCTCGTAGTAGAAGTAATAGCCCGTACTGTTGTGCTTGCCGAGGTAATACGGATTGCCGCCGCTGGGCGGGGCGTAGGGCTGCTTGGTTTCCATGAACCAGATGTATTCGCGGATTTTCTCCGGGGCAACCGCTTCATTCAGGCAATCGCCCACAAGCAGCGGTTCACCAAGATCATAGAAGCTGAAATTGCCGCCCGTGCCCTCCACGGCGTTCTTGCCCTCGCCGTAGCCACGGATCACGCGCTTGACGCGCTCGGCGGTGATGCTGTCGGCGTAGTCCATCATCTCGACAAGGATGAACTTGCGGTGTCCGCCGTCCGCCTTGTTTATGTTGAGGACAGCATGGGCGGTGGTGCCGGAACCGGCGAAGGAATCGAGGACAAGTGTGTTCTCGTTTCCGGCAACTTTCAAAACAAACTCAATCAGGCGGTGAGGCTTTGGTGTATCAAAAGTAGCTTTGCCGTCAAATATCGCAAGCATTTCCTTTTTGGCTTCATCGGTATGTCCAGTCTCAGTAAACGCCCAAAAGTTTGTCGGCAGTTTCCCGCCCACATTTTCGAGGTATGTCTTTCTGGCAATGCCGCCTTTGCCTCCTTTTGTGAAGAAAAAGCGCGGCCATTGTCCACGGTCATATACCGCCTGTGCCTTCTGCGCGGATATTTCGAGTGATTCAGAAAGAACGATTGCCTGTACGCCCTGTCGCACATCGCTTTCCGGAACGCCGCATACAACAGCACGCTCATGTGCGTCATTCAAATCGCGGAGTTCGTATTCGCACCATCCGCGCATGATTTCCAACATTTGATCTTGCTGATAGCGCCAACAGGAGCCATTATAAGGATACAACATTTTTCCCGTGAATGGATGTTGTATGGCATATACCATGCCCTGATGTGTAGCTGCACCCGGCGCAAATGCATCACTCATTCGCCACAATGTGTGGTCATTGTCTGGATTTTTGTATTTTGCGTCCATTTCCGCTGTACGGGGTAGTTTGTTCGGGTTCCAATCAGGCTGCTTGCTATACACCACAAGGTGTTCTACCTCGTTCACGATACCCTTGGAGTCATTGCGGGTGGAATATGTACGCTGCCAGGAAATATTGGAAACAAAGCAGTTGCTTCCGAAAATCTCATCACAAATCAGCTTGAGATTGGCATACTCCGTATCATCAATGCTGATAAAAATAACCCCATCGTCCGCCAGCAACTTTTGCAGCAGCTTCAAGCGCGGGTACATCATGCACAGCCACTTGTCGTGGCGGGTCAAGTCCTCGCCCTCTTTGCCGACCACCTCGCCCAGCCACTTTTTGATCTTCGGGTCGTTGACGTTATCGTTATAGACCCAGCCCTCGTTGCCGGTGTTGTAGGGCGGATCGATGTAAATGCACTTGACACGCCCCTCATACCGGGGCAGCAGCGCTTTCAGGGCTTCCAGATTATCGCCCCGGATGATCATGTTTTCGCTGCCGTTATCTTCGCTGTGCTGTCCGTTTTCATCAAAGCTGTACTTGCGCTCCAACACCCGAAACGGCACGTCCTGATGGTGATTGATCACCTTGCTTTTTCCAATCCATTCAAGTGTTGGCATGAGAGTTCTCCTTTTCGTCAAATAAATATTCTTCACTACAGCGTAAAGTGGCTAAACTTTCTGTGTCAAGAACCGGCATCTCTGTTAAATAGCATGTTTTAACATTAACGCCATTATTATCTGCCGGGTAGTGATTATTGAAATCAAACAATACCATTCTCCACTCATTCTGAATGCGGTAGGAATTCGTGTCATCTTTCAAAAATAAATGCCCTGTTAGTCTGTTTTTGCTGGATAAATTATTAAAATATTCTTGAATTTTAGAATAATTCGTCTTATTGATATATACGATGGGGTGATATTCAAATCCACTGCCCGTGTTGGAAAACTCAGTCCGTAGTGCCTCTATAAGCTCAAAAGCATTTATTATCAAAAAACACTCTCCAAACTGTCGCATTTCATTAAGGTATTCTTGATTTACTGTGTACAAACCATCTGTGCATTTGTGACAATTTTTTCTTGATAATATGGATGCCGAAAAAGAAAATTCTGGGCAATTTGTTTCGTAAGAAATAACACACTCTTTCATGAATGATGATATATCGAGCCCATTGACCAGCATCGGCTGTTTTGGATCAATATAGAGTCGGCCCTCCATTTTATCTCCACGGAACGACGTTGGATCTTTCTGAAATGTTTTCAATGTAGAAAAATGCACAATGCCATTTCTTAATTGTTCAAGATGTTCTTTTTTTCCAAATTTGATAAATAGCATTCTGTAGCTCCATTCGTTGCAACTATGGAATTGTACTCCACTTACAGATCTTCCGCCTTGAACGTAGTATATCCCTCGTAGTAGTAGCTGTGGTTGATGCCTTTCATATAGACCTCGCGGCTATTGATCTCGTTGGTCAAAGCCGCCTTCAGCAGCACCTTGATCTCCACGTCCTTGATGGGGCTGCGCTCCATGGCCAGTAGGTAGTCCTCTTTGTCGGCCTTGCTCCAATCCACAACCTGCCCGATGCAGGCTTTCAGCATCTGGTCGAGCCACAGGCGGGTGCTGCGGCCATTGCCCTCTCGGAACGGGTGGGCGATATTCATTTCCACATACTTTTCGATGATCTCGTCAAAGGCGGACTGCGGCATCTTGTCGATGTTGGCCAGTGCCGCCTCCAGATACATCAGCGGCGCAAAGCGGAAATTGCCCTTTGCCAGATTCACCGTGCGCAGTTCGCCTGCAAAGTCATAAATATCCTCGAAAAGCGCCTTATGAATGGCTTGCAGCGACGCGAATCTGCCGGGTGCCAGCTTGTCCAGAGAGCCGCTTTCAAACAGTTCTACGGCTTTCTTCTTGCTGATCCGTTCCTCCTCGCGGGCAAGCTCGGCGGAGTTGGTGATACCAAGTTTATTTTCAAGTGCCATCGTGGGCCTCCATGTGTGTTTGTAAAATAGTTTCTCAGAGCGTATCCAGAAGATCGGCGTATCGTTCACAGATGCTTTTTTCCAGCTTTTCAAAGGCCGGAATAAAGCGGCTGATGATCTCCTGTGCCAGTGCTTTCGCGGCATTTCCATCGTAAATATGCGCCATATTGTTGCGCTGGGACAGCATATCCAGCCATACATCTTCCTCTATGCAAGGGTAATACTGGTACGCCTGCTTGATAATTTCACGCGGGGAGCCTGTCTTAGCTGCATCGATGCCTTCATACATCAGCAATTCTTTTAAGACCTTCCAGCCTAATTCAAACTGAATGGAGAACTTGTCAATGATGCCGCTAATGATAAATTCATTATTGAGATCCTGCTGATCAGAGCGCCGCAGAACATCTAAATTTTTACGGTAGTTATCAAACTTTTTCATAGAGCAATACTCCCTCCTTGCTGATGGCTTCCCGCAATTCTGGGGACAAATCAGAACATAAATCTATCACATCAAAGGTCAGCAATGTATGCGTTTCTTCCTCAACATCCAGTCTGAAACGGCATACATTGCCTCCCTGCACAGCTAAATCAATATCGCTTGTGCGGCGGAAGTCCCCTCGCGCGCGGGAACCGAATAGGATCACTGTTTTGATGTGATGCCTATTTGCCAGATCAATGATCTGGCAAATAACCTTTGAATCAATTCCGTACTTTGTCATCACACCAACTCCTTCGATAAGCCTTCAAGCTCGCTGACCGCTCCGCCTACAATTCTACAAAGTAATTATACCATAAAACGCTGTATCCACAAGCAATATTTCGATGCTTGCGTCCCAGAAGCGGGAATTGATCGATATAATAAAAACGGGCGCGCAGCCTTGAGAAAGGAGGCTGCGCGCTCTGCTTTTTGTCGTTGGCCTTGTTCAGACGGCATATATCTTGGAATAAGCTATCTCAAAGCCGCTTTGCGATCTGCCAGATCACCCGCTGTGCTGTCGTGACTGCGGCAATGTCTTCCTTCGTGGCAAAGCCGCGGGTGTTGACAACATGAGCGATTTGATTGATGTTATTTCCAATGCCGGCGAGTTGACGCCGGATTTCGGCGTATTCAGCGAGTGGTCGGGATCGGAGGCTCATGCCAGAGATCAGCGCACGGAGGAATACTTCCATTGGGAAGCCAGAGAGCATAGCCTGCTGTTTCAAATGTTCATGCTCCTGCTCATTCAAACGGAGCGATATTTTGATTGGTCGTTTTCTCATGATCGTTTTTCCTTTCAATTCATAAGGGGTTATAGGGGAATTGTTTCCCCTAACAAGCGCATTTGGACGGCCAAATGCTATGCTTGCGAAAGCAGCTTCTGTATAGCGGTTTCATTTTTGTGACAACGCTGTTGTAAAATTAACTTCTTGATTTATTGGTGTCCAATAGGTATAATAATTGCAAGAAACTTTTGAGGTGAATGACCGTGCTGCACGAGGAACGAACTGCAAATATTCTTATCAACAAGGCGGGTGGAAACGCCGGTCCGGATGCCAAGGGCTACCGCGTGGCGCTGCCATCTGTTTGGATGAAGGCCCTGGGTATCTCTGAGGACAGCCGCACCGTAACGCTGCAATTCGATGGGGAAAGCATCACCATCCGCCGCCCTGCCGTGTCTGATTACGATGACTTTCTGGCCAATGCCCGAAGCAGCGCTCACGCCCTCCTGATCCTGTACTACTACGATGGGAACAAGCTCTGTACGAAGATCTGCGCTGACCAAACCACTCATCAACTTGCCATCGAAAACGAGGCCAGTTCTCCCCTTTCCACCGCTTTCGGCGTGAACCGCAAGCCCACATGGGACGATCTGCAAATCTTCTTGAAAGACCGCTGTGTGCCGCAGGAGCGGGACGGTTTGAAATATTACCTGTCTGACTTGGGACTGGACTGCTATGACCCGCTGGCGATCATCCGCAAGACCGAAGGGCGCATGGCAGAGGATTCGTGCTGGATCAAAATTGTGGAGGGCTGAATATGTCGATCAGACTGACAACGGGAAGCCGCATCGCGGAAACCTCGTCTAAGGGCAATCAGGAAAAATGGCTGGCAGATGGCCGCTGGTACAAGCTGGATCTGTTCGGCTATGAAGGGCTGGCAGAAACCGTAACCTCTGCGCTGCTGGCACAGACCAATACAGATGCGTTGGGCTTTCGCTATGTGACCTACCGCATGGAGCGGCTGGAAGTCCACGGTCATACCCGCAACGGCTGTTCCAGTGCCAACTTTCTGCGCCAGGGCGAGGCCATTCTGACCCTTGCGGAACTGCTGCGAAAAGGCGTTGGCCCGGACTGGCAGACCGCGGTAAACCGCCTGCCCAATCTTCAGAGCCGCCTTGCGTGGTTGGTGGAGCAGGTTGAGCGGCTGACGGGACTTGACCGCTTCGGCACCTATCTGACGTTGCTGTTCGAGGTGGATATGCTGTTCGGCAACGAGGACCGCCATCTGAACAACATCGCTGTGCTGCGCTGCGGTGATGGCTTTGACTACTGCCCCATCTTTGACTTCGGCGCGGGTTTGCTGTCCAACACACGGGATTATCCCATGGAAATCGAACCGGCCGCATTGGTGCGTCAGCTCAAGGCTCAGCCCATGAAAACGGGCTTTGTCCGACAGGTCCACGCGGCGCAAAATCTATACGGGCCGCAGCTTCGCTGCGACTTTGCCGAAAAAGAGATCATGGCGGCCCTTTCAGAGCCGCTGGAGTTTTACGCCAAGCGGGATGTTCCTTATATCCGTGACCGTGTGACGGCCTGCATCAAATTCCAGCGGAAAAAGTTATTCTGATTTTCTGCCGTCCTCCCGCAGCCACGCGCCCCGCAGCACCATGCGGAGATACGCCGCCCGCCCGATGCCGTGGTCCTGCGCGGTGCGGGTGAGCCGCTCATATTCTGCCTGCGTCAAGCGGAGATTTACCTGCTTTTCCCGTAAGTTCTCTTTGTTCTTCATCTGATGATCCTCCCTATTATTCTTTTTTCGGCTTGGTATATATTTATCTTAGTATCGTTCTACTCAGTCTTATTAGACGCTGAAAATCAGCGTTCAAGTGCGCTGATTTTCAGCGTTCTTGAAATTCGAAAATCGAAAGTCAAGAAATTCGGTTTTCGAATTTCAGGGGGTACAGTGCAGACGGCTTCCCCAACCCCTGCCGTTTCCGGCGCAGCAGGCCAGCTTGCTCCAGTTCGGATAGCAGCTTCTCCGCCTTGCTGTGGGCGCAGCCCAAGTCCTCCATAATGTGGCTGATGCCATAGTAAACAAAGGCGCGCCCTTGCTTATCGAACCACCCGCTTTTGCGGGAAAGTCCCATTTTGTCCAGCAATAACCCGTAAAGTAATTTTGCTTCACAATTCATGCTTTTGAATGGTTCCTCCGTAAACAGCACCTTTGGAACACGGAAAAATGTAAATAGCTCTGATTCATGCTCGTAGAAATAATCCATATTGTTCCTCCTTGCCCGTTGGGGCATAAAAATAGCGGAGACAGGCATTTGACCTGTCTCCGCTTGCGTTGATTTTTTGCTTTGTTTCCTTCTTGGGGCGTTATTTGGACTCTCGCAGGATCTCAAGCGCGGCGCTTTTGATGTTGTTCATCGCACCTACCCACGCCATTTGATCCCGCGCCTTCAAGTCCTCGTTGATGCCCTGTGCCTCCGCCATCTGACTGATAATGGTTTCCAACAGCTTGTCCTCTGTGGTGTCCGGCTCTGGCGGCAAAAGGCAGGGATAATACTGCTCGCCCCGCAGCTCGTAGTAAAGGCCGTTCTCAAAAATGACCGGCGGCAATGGCGGTAAATTCTGCTCCATAAACCTCGCTCCTTTCTGCCTCTATTGTACGGAAGAAATTTGTATAGCGCCAGTATGCGAAAATCATCGCTCTCCCCTGTCCTTCGCGCGGTAACGGGCCTCCAGCAGCTTGATGATCTCCCGCTCCATCTGCTGCGCGGAATAATTGCGCGGGAAATACTTCCGCAGCGACTCGGTTTTGATGCGGATTTGCTCTTTCTGATTGGGCTTTTCCTCGGTGAGAATGGCGTACAATATCTCCGGCGTCAGTTTTGCCTCGCGGGAGAGCTGCTTCATGCGGAGTGCCTGTGACAGCGACGGTGTGGCATCTTCCTGCCCGATCAAGTCCCACAGCTCCGCCTGCTCGTCGCGGGTGAGATAGGACAGCTCCACGGCGGGAGAAAGGGCGATACGGCCATCGTCTACCATCTGAAGCAACGGTGGGACGAGGTTGGTCAGGCGAATGTAACGCTGGACTGTTTTGTAATTCTCATTTGCTTCGTCAGCCACTTTCTCAACCGATAACTTCTGGACAAGTTGTCCAGAAGTTGCCTTCCCTTGATGTTTCATTGCCTCCAGCTTCATCTTGTAAGCGAACGCCTTTTCACTGGGCAGCAGATTTTCCCGCTGAAGGTTGCTGTCCACCATCAGGATCACCGCTTCGTCGTCGCTCATCTCCCGCACCAGCACCGGCACGGTGGACAGGCCCAATTTCTGCGCCGCCAGACGCCGCCGATGCCCGCTGACCAGCTCGTAGCCCTCCCCTTTTGGCCGTGCCAACAGAGGCGATAGAACACCGTGGACACGGATACTCTCCACCAGCTCGTCCATAGCGGCATCCTCCCGCACCTGATAGGGGTGCTTTGCAAAGGGCGACAGCTTGTCCGGTGGAAGCTGCGAGATAAATTCCTTCACCATACCGCCCCTCCCTCCGAAAGCGCGGCGGACACATTCACATGGTAGTGAAGGTCGGAGCCGCGATAGTGGTAGTCCGCGTCAAAGGAATGGAGCCAACCGGCATTTTGCACATTCGCGTTTTCCCTCTCTTTTTCGGCCTGTAACCCTTGCGGCGCAAGGCTTTTTCGTACTTGTGGCCCTTGGGCTTCCACGGTCGGCACGGAGGAGCTGGGGCATCTTGAGATGGTCGGCACCATCGTCCACCAGCTCACGCGAAACCTCACGGTAGATCAGATCAAAGAGGCCGGCTTCGATACCTATTTCGTCGACCACACGACCGGCGTGTTCCCGCAGTTCGCCTCCGGCTATCCGTGGTCGGCGGCGACGATGCAGGTCACGGGCGATACCATCGCCGACCTCACCGAGGACCTCGCCGCCGAGCAGAAGGCGCGCGTGACCTACGATAACATCCTGCGCCTTTCCGACGATCCCGACGTCAACGACGTCATCAAGTTCCTGCGTGCGCGCGAGATCGTGCACTTCCAGCGCTTCGGCGAGGGGCTGCGGCTTGCCAAGGAAAAGCTCGACGAGAAGAACGTCTACTTCGTCAACCCCGGCTTCGACCGATAAAGGAACGGGAGGGCGTCCCTGCGGACGTCCTCCCGATGTCAGGACTTATGCGCGAGCAGCTCCGCGAGCCGCCTGCGCTTCGTGCGCTGGTCGCCCTCGATGTGGAGCTTGGAATAGATCTGGTTTACATATTGCTTGACGCTGCCCTCGGAGAGAAACAGCTTTTCCGCGATCTCCCGGTTCGTCAGCCGCTGTGCCATCAGGCCGACCAGCGCATATTCCCGCTCCGTCAGCACGGCGAACGCTGCGGGGCGGACCGTCCCGCTCTGCCGCCGCTCCCCTGCCTCGCCCAGCGCGAGCACCCGCGCTGTGAGCGCGGTCTGCGGTCCTGCGGCAAGCAGCGGCTTGAGATAGCGGTAGTTCTCCGCAAACGGCATCACGATACCGTCCGGCGCGGCGTCGGCAAGCGCCTGCGCCAGCAGCGTCTCGGCTTCCCTGCGCTTGCCCAGCCGCTCATAGGCCGACGCGGTCTGAAGGCGAACGTGCAGCGCGACGAGCGCATAGTGCATCCCCTCGCACAGGGCGAGCAGACCTTCGCTGCGGCCGATCACCTTGGCGTAAGCGCCCTGGGCAAGATACACCTGATTTTCGATCATCTCGATCATCGGCCGGCCCGGCGCGAGGATGCTGACCGAGGCGAGGCGGTGCTCGGCAAAGACCTCCGGAATTAGTTCGGCCTCGCCCCGCAGAGCGTGGCAGTAGGCGCTGACGGCGTTCCAGAGGTTGAGCCACGAGGCGTTGTGGTGCCGCAGCAGTTCCGTGCGGCGCTCGGCAAAGCTGCGGTGAGGCCCGACCTCCGCGTACCGGGAGAGGCGCTGCGCGAGGAAGTCGCAGCAGAGCGCCATATTCTCCTGCCCGTTGCCCTCGATCTGCGCATAGGCAATCTCCAGCGCGATGTGCGCGTCGGTGAAGCGTCCCTGCACAAAGGCGGCCTCGGCGCGCATGATGGTCTCCGCGCCCTGACCGTGACCGTTGGTGATCTTATAGTAGTGCGGCATACATTCGGCCATCTCGGCAAGCTCGCCCGCAAGCTCGCCCGGGGCGCGGTAGAACATCATCAGCACGGACGGCGAGCCGAAGGTCCAGCCGCCGCTCGAACGGATGCTGATGGCGGGACGGGACATCTGCGCGCTGGCGCTGCGGTGCAGGCGGCTCATGGCGCTGATGTCGT
>OHKL01000637.1_pt1 | contig 18415 bp, 8 predicted proteins | sample 1568721 | NCBI WGS metagenome assembly OHKL01 (sample SAMEA3879543, study PRJEB24766) | human gut metagenome | biome: human-associated habitat; feature: feces | place: USA | collected 1985/1987 | reverse complement strand
GAATGCCGCACTGGTTCTGGCTGTTGTTCTCCTCCGCATTGGTTGCATTGCCGTAGCCGGCGTCATCCGTGCCCCCGGACTTGCTGTTCTTCTTATTGTTGCCCTTCCCCTTACCGTTGCCGTTTCCATTGCCGTTATTGCCGGAATTTCCTTTTCCATTATTTCCGCTGCCGGAGTTGTCCTTGTTGTTCCCGTTGCCGTTGCCGGAATTACCCTTCCAGTCATCATCGGTATGGAGATTATAGTTCAATAAGAATACCCGGTTGCCGTCACCGTCATAAGCCGCAGCAAGGAGCAGTTCATCCCCGTCATGCACTGCCGCCAGACGATTCTCTACGGAGTATTCATAAGTCCTGTTCACCTTGTCCGTGCCGATCCGCCCGGTCTCACTGATCCGGTTGCCATCTGCATCATAAGTATAGGCAAGGCTGGTGGTCTTCTTGCCATTGTAGAGCTTTTCAGAGATCAGCTGGTTACTCTTATTATACTCATATCTGTGCCACTCCACAACCGTCCCGTTCAAGGTTTTCTCCGTATAAGTACGGTTACCCATAAGGTCATACTCGAACGTGTAGACGCAGGTGCCATAATTGTCCTCGGTCTCCGTAGCGGTCAGAAGCTTTCCGGCTGCATCATAGGTAAATGTCCGGTCGGTCTCCACGATCTGGTACGCGAAGGTGGCGTCCTTGTCATGCTTGCCATTATGGCGGTTGCCATGAGGATAGAGGTCGTCATGTCTGCCGTCCTCATGCCGTCCGTTATGCTTGTCATCGTAGGCATAACCTGCCAGAGATTCGATGGCGGTCTCCCCTGCGATGAATCCCCTGTCGTCATAAGTATAGAGATAGTCACTTACCACCCACTCACAGGTATCGCAGACATTCTTAAGCTCCACGATCTGATTCCTTGCATTGTAAGTGTTATAGGTGCTGATGCCGTTCGGGCGGTGGATCTGGGTCACCCGGTTAATGGCATCATAAGTATAGGTGGTAACTTTTCCCTCCCTGTCGGTCACTTTGATGAGATTGTCGTTCTTGTCATACTCATAGCTTACTTTTGTGCCATCCGCATAGGTAATGGCAGCGAGATGATCCGCTTCGTCATAGGTATAGCCTATGGTGTCCCCCTTTGCCTCCTCATGGGAGAAGCCGTCCTCTCCCGGTGCACGGTAAGTGGTCACGGAAGTGATCCGGCGGAGTCCGTCATAGGTGTACTCCGTGTCCCCTGTGGTATCCTGCATGGCTACCCGCTCTCCCAGAGCATTGTAGGCATAGGTAACACCTTCTGCACTCTGCTCTCCGGTGCTGTCGCTGTAGCTTTTTTCTACCAGATCATCCAGCTTGTCATAATCATAGCTGATCCGGTTTCCTCCGTTGGAGGTATAGGATGTGATCCGTCCTGCGATATCGTAGGTACACACTTCCTTTCGTCCTGCGGCATCGGTCACGCTGGTCACATTTCCTTCGCGGTCGTAAGTAAATTCCGTTCCTCTTCCCAGATAATCAGTCACGCCCGTCACTCGGTCCATCACATCGTAGGTATAATATGCCACACTTCCCATCGGGTCGGTCACAGAGGTCAGACGGTTCTTGGCATCATAGGTATAGTCTGTGACCAGACCATCTGTTGCGGTCTTTTCCAGCACATTGCCATGGGCATCATACAGATAGCTTTCTGTTAATCCCATCTTGTCCCGGTATGCAGTAACGCGGTTCACAGCATCGTAGGTATAGCCGGTGGTCTGCTCCAGAGGATCGGTCGTTAACGTCAGACGGTCATCCTTGTCATAGGCGTAGTTATAGATATATCCTTTCGGATCGGTCACAGCAGTCGTATTGTAGTTGCCGTCATACGCATAGGCTGTAGTGCGTTCTCCGGGTCTTTTGATGCTTACGATATTTCCGACCTTATCATAGAGAATGTCTGTTACTTTCTCCTCCGGGTCTGTCACAGTGGTCATCCGGTCTACCTTGTCATAGGCATAATTCCAGGAATAGCCCAGTGCATCCGTGACTTCAGACTGGTTGCCACGCTCATCATAGCCGTAGGTGGTCACTCCGCCTTCGGGATCTGTCACAGAAGTGAGACGGTGCATGATGTCATAGGTATATTCCGTGGTACGGTCCAGATTATCCTGTTTTACGAGAATATCATTGCCGTTGCTGTAGGTAAAGGCAGTCTCATAGCCCAGAGGTGTTGTAATACCCGTAAGCCGTTGTACAGCATCATAGGTATAGAGATAGCTTTCGCCGTCCGGCTGTCTCTTTTTTGTCACCTGACCGTTGGCATCTACAGTATAGAGCGTAACGTTCCCCAGCGCATCGGTGACACTGGTAACTACATCATGTTTGTCATAAGTATATTTCTCCACAGCTCCCATGGGAGAGGTGGTGGTGATCATACGGTACAGCTTGTCATAACCGTAGGTCGTGGTCTGCCCCAGGGCATCGGTAACGCCGGTCAGGTTGCCTGCCGCATCATACGCATAGCTTTCCGTCAGCCCTTCCGGTGTGGTAATGGCAGTCAGACGACTCAGAGCATCATAGGTATAGGCAGTCGTGCCTCCGTTGCCGTCCCTGTATGCAGCCAGCCGGTTCAGAGCGTCATAGGTGTAATCTGTGGTCACACCGTTGCCGTCCTTTAAGGTAGTCAGATTACTGTTCCTGTCATAGAAAAATTCCGTGGCAGCTCCTTCCGGATCTACTTTCTGTGTCAGCCGGTTCAGGGCATCGTAAGTATAGGCATATTCCGCCTTGCCCGGCTCTGTGGTATGGATCAGGTTCCCTTCCGCATCGTAAGCGTAGGATGTTACCTTTCCTTCCCCGTCCGTGACAGTAAGCAGTCTGTCGGAAGCATCGTAAGTGTAACGTGTGGTCACGCCGTCTATGCCTGTCACAGCGACTGCTCTACCGAAATCATCATACGTTACAGCGGCTGTTCTGCCCAGCACATCGGTCTGGGAAGTCAGATTGCCTGCCGCATCATAGGTATAGGTCATCTCGTTGCCTGCCGTATCGGAAGCTTTCACGATTCTGCCACAGGCATCCAGGGTAAATGTGGTCACGACACCGTATCGGTCGGTAAAGGTTGCCACATTTCCGTTCTTATCATAGGTATAGCGTTCTGTCTCCCCGTCAGGATAGGTCTCCTTTAAGAGATTCCCCTCTGCATCCACGGTATAGGCATGGGCATTCCCCAGGGGATCCTTCGTAAGCGTAAGGTTGCTGTCCGCATCGTAGGTGTAGCCGGTCTCACCCTTCAGGGCATCCGTCACGGTCTGCAATCGGCTGATCCGGTCATAGCTGTAGGTAGTCACATTTCCCAGAGCATCGGTCTGTGCTGTCAGCTGGCCGATGGCATCATAGGTATTTTTCAGCGTATCTCCCTCCGGTGCCGTCACCGTGAGGACTCTGCCCTCTTTGTCATAGGTGTATGCCGTAGTACCGCCGCAGGCATCGGTCACAGTCGTCAGTCTCGCCAGTGCATCATAAGCATAAGCGGTGGTATTTCCCCTGCCATCCGTCACAGCGGTCAGGCTGCCGCAGGCGTCATAGGTATAATGGACAGTGTTCCCCAGCGGATCCGTACTCTCTGTCAGAAGATTTCTTGCATCATAAGTGTAGATATACTCTCTTGCCAGGTCCTCTGCGCCGGTCTGGCGGATCTTCGTGACATTGCCGTTGCCATCGTAGGTGTATGTGGTTACGGCTCCCAGCGCATCGACCGTCTCCGTGAGTCTGGACAGATGATCATAACGATAAGTCTCCGTGGCACCATCCGCATAGGTGATTTTCGTGATCCTTCCGTTAACGTCACTTTCATAGGAAGTCACGTTACCCTCTCTGTCAGCAGCCGAAACCATGCTCTGCTTCACCGGGTCATAGGTATAAGTCTCTGCATTGCCCAGACGGTCCGTGACGGTAAGGATCCGGTCTGCTCCGTCGTAAGTATTCTTCTGTACCGCACCCTTTGCATCCGCAGTTTCCGTTACCCGGTTCATGGCATCGTAGGTATACTGTATGGTCTGCTGCTCCGCATCGGTCTGTGTAAGGCGGTTCCCGTTACTGTCATAGGTATAAGTCAGGGTATTGCCCAGCGGATCCGTACCGGACAGCATCCGGTTCATGGCATCATAAGTAAAGGTGCTGGTCTGCCCCTCTTTGTCGGTAATGGCTGTCACTGCGCCTGCCGGATCATAGGTATAGACGGTCACTGCACCGGCGGCATCCGTCTCCTTTATTACCCTGCCCAGGGCATCGTAGGTATTGGCGGTGGTCCCTCCGGTGGGATCCGTGACTGTTAACAGCCGGTTCATGGCATCATAGGTATAGTTCCATGTATTACCGGCACCGTCCGTCATGGATGTGACGCAGGCACCGTCATAGGTATAGGATGTGGTGTTGCCGTTCGCATCCTTTACCGCCACAAGCCGGTTTTTCTCATCGTAAGTGTAAGAGGTCTGTCCTCCCTCCGCATCGGTCACAGAAGTCAGGCGGTTCTGTCCGTCATAGGTATAGCCGGTCTTTCCTCCGTCATAGTCCGTAGACTGCGTCATTTTGCCTGCGGTATTGTACGCATAGGTCCTGGTGGCGCCGTCCTGTCTTTTTTCCTGTGTTACCCTGCCTTTCCCGTCATAGGTATAAATCGTCTCCACGCCGGTGCGGTCCAGACGGCCTGCCAGATACCCGGCGGTATTATAGCTTCTCTCTTCGAATGTGCCGTCCGGATATTCGATCTTCGTGGTACGGTAATTGTCATCATAGGTATAGACCGTCACATTGCCTTCCGCATCCGTGGCAGTGGTCTGTCCTCCTCCGGCCGTCTGTTCATAAGCCAGCGTGACCACGCCACCTTCCGCATCCGTCTGCTGTATCACACGGCCTTCCCCGTCGTACTCATTGGCTACGACTCTGTGTCCGTTTTCATCGTACCATGCGGTCATGCGGTGGCTGTCATCGTAAACATAACGAACGACACCGCCTGCGGGATTCGTCACCTGCGCCAGATTACCGGCTTCATCGTAGGTATAGGTCACACCGTGGCCGTCCGGCAGAGTAATGCTGCTTAAGCGGTTCTTTTCATCCAGTGCGATCCGGAATTCCTTTCCGGAGGGTGTGGTAATGCTTTTCAGGTACAGATCCACATCATAAGCCAGTTCTGTCCGGTTACCGCAGCTGTCTTCCACCGCACGGAGCAGACCGAAGCTGTCGAATTCATGACGGCTTCCGTCATCCAGGATCTCTACCACATATCCGTTCTCTGTCTCTGAAAGTCCATAGTCGCATCCGACCGGTGCAAGGTATCCCTCTCCCGCCGGGGTAAACGTGATGATGCCGCCGTTATTTCTAAGCCACAGGACCGATCCGTCGGCCAGTTCTCCCATACGTTCATCATAGGCAAAGGTCCAGCCGAAGCCCAGGCTTCCCTCATACGCCGCACCCTTTGCATTGTACTGTCTGGTCAGGGCAAAATCACCGCCGATGTCCGCAATCGTGGCATCGGCCTGTTCCATGTAGAAATTACCGGTATTCAGGTTCACCGGCTCATAGCCGAATTCACAGTTCTCCGCCCTGCCTAACAGCAGTCCGTCGATGATCGCCTTATAATATTCACTTAACACGCCGGAACTGTAAGCTGTGGTATTCTTCGGCTCCCTGATGAAAATACGGTTGCCCTGTCTGGTCAGGCAGTCCTGCATCCGCATGTCGGCAAGGATCGTATTCAGTTCCACACCGTAATGCTGTGCGATCCTGGGCATCAGGTCGAAAGCACCTTCCTCATAGATCAGGAAGCGGTCGGATTCTACGGTCTTGCCGCTTTTCCCGCCGAAGGAAGCAGTCGCCGTCACATAGTAGACCTGTCCGGGCTGTAATCCGGAAAACACCTCGCTCTGCCAGTTGGAAAGCCTCCGCTTATAGGCGATCGCCTCCGGATATTCCCCTGCATAAGCATCGGAATCCGGATAGAGAAGCTTTGTCTGCGCTTCGGTCTCTCCGGTGCTGCCGTTGACCAGTTCGTAGGTCACGGTACTGCCGGGCTTGGCCAGTCCATGGGCTGCCACTCCCAGTGTATCACAGGATTTGTCCCCATTTCTTCTTACGACCGGGTAAACATCCACTGTAGTATCATCCAGCGTAAGCTTCGCCAGATCCGTCAGATCTCCTGTCCATGAGACGATCAGCTTCGGTGCATAGGATGCGGAGGAATTGTTGTAGAATACCTCACACTGCATGGAGGCACCGGCATCGCCCGCTGTCTCGTTGGGTGCTTCCACCAGTGCTTTCATGACCAGTCCGTGATTCTCTGCGGTTCCGTTGATCCATGCACTGACTTCTTCCGTTACATCGAAGGATAATGCCTCTCCGCGGGTAGTGGAAGCCGTTCTGCTATCCAGAAAATAATGGTTGTAATTTAACTGATTGTTCCAGGTAAGGCTTCCCACCTGCCAGGGCTCTTCCACTCCGAAAAGTCCGAATTCAGAACTGCCCTTGCTCCAGCGGGTCTTCTGGGTCACCTGAAATGCCGCACTGACGATCTCCGGCTCCTCCGCCAGCGCTGAGAAATCATAATCAATGGCAAAATAAGATCTGCAATTTAAATGTTTGCTGTGGAAGCCTGCCAGATTTCCGGAGGTGATACCGTCATCATAGCCCACATAAGGATATGCATTATCTCCGATCACGGAATTCGGGCTGCCCTGCTCAGCGCAGGCCACATGGATCGCACTTTTACCTACCTGAATAGCGGTAGGATCGATCCGTACCGGATAGACGCGGTCATCTGCATCCAGCCAGTCACTGTCCGCGGAAACGGTAACCGCATAGGTGGATTCTTCACCGCTTTCCTCCAGCTGAAGTTCCACGCCGAAAGAGATCTCTCCCGCCGCGTCCTCCATCTCCGGAGCCTCCAGAACGAATACTGCGTCCTGTTCGGGATCTGTTCCCTCTTCATAGAGGTACAGCGTGTTGCCGCTCAGGGTGGCTTTCAGTCCATAGGTGTTCAACAGATAACGGAAACTGTGGGCAGTGTCTCTCTGCAACAGGATGATGTCCTCTTTCACACTGTTTCCGAATACCGTGTACTGATAATCCACATCCGGCAGTACATTGTTGTAACGAATAGCATTGTCCTTTACGATACCGTCAGTGAAATCTCCCCAGGCAGGAGTCAGTGTCAGCAGATGGTCGTCACTTGCAATGGTCAGTAGCTCTGTACCTTCCTCCGCTCCGACTGTAAGCATCGCCTGATAGCTTCCGGCACTGTTCACGTAGCTTTTTGCATCTCCATACAGGGAATAGGTGGAGACCTCACTCTCTACCAGAGTATTGTCTGCCTGCTGCAGATTGCCGTCCTCATCAAGATAGCTGTTACCATCGTAGCCGATCACTGTCACATACCGGTCACCGTCTACATGGTAGGTTCGGCTGTACGCATCATAAGCTGCCAGCGTACCATAATTTTCCGGTTCCGGATCCTGATAATAGTTCTCCGGCTGTCTGGGCGGAACGTTCCCGGATACGCTAGCCGGTGTCGGCACAGGCTGCGGAGTCGGTGTCTGCTCCGGCGTCTGTTCCGGTTCCATGGTCTGTTCCGGCTCCGCCGACTGTTCCGGTCCTGCCGATTGTTCTGGTTCTGCCGATTGTTCCGGTTCTGCCGATTGTTCCGGTTCCAGTGTCTGCTCCAGATTGCCGCCGGATACGGAAACCTCTGTTTCCACCCGGTGCTCTGTTATTTGGGTCTCTGCTGTCCCGGTCTCTGCCGCCATGACGTGCTGCAATGAGCTGTCTCCAAAGAGCAGTACCAAAACAAGCAGAAAGCTCAGCCTTCTGTTCCACTTCTTTCCTTTTACACTATGCATTTGTCCTCCCTCATTTGTGCTTCTGCACCGCAATTAAAGTTTGTTCCGGTTGCTTCTTTAACACGTTGTTTCTCTGTCGTGATAAAGTGTTTTGAAATATTTTATGATATTGATTATCAGTTGTCAATAAAAAGTTTGTTTTTTCGATAAATCGAGATGTGTATTTCGGTTTATCATCACAATCACAGATGTACTTCCACCTCTATGTTGTTGCGTCAGCTATCGGAACTCCATTTTTAAGCGTTAAATGCAACAACGGATGAATAGACAAATCATAAGCTGACACTCATAATTTATTCAAAAACAAAGGAGCGTCTGCTTATGAACACCTTAGGAAATTATATTACTGAATATCTGGAATACTGTGAATACCGGAAGCATCTGAACGTCAAAAGTCTAAAAGCGTACAAAATAGACCTGAAACAATATGATACCTTTTCCTGTGATCTGTCGGAATATCTGTCTCGTAATACTTTAGATTCCTTTCTTACGAATTTGCATAAACAATACAAGCCTAAGACTGTCAAAAGAAAAATAGCCAGTCTGAAAGCCTTTTTTCATTATCTGGAATACAAAGATTTATTGGAAGAAAACCCTTTTAACAAGCTGGATGTGCATTTCCGGGAAGCAAAACTGCTCCCTAAAACAATTCCCTTCCATTCTATTCAAAAGTTTCTATCTGCGCTTTATGAGCAAAAAAATACCGCAGCTTCTGCGTACCAGCTTCGTTGCAGTATCCGGGATATCGCTGTTATTGAACTTCTATTTGCTACCGGTATGCGTATCTCTGAATTGTGCTCATTGAAGCCGTCAGATATAGATTTGGAGAATAAAACGGTGTTGATCTATGGAAAAGGAGCAAGGGAACGCATTTTGCAGCTTGGAAATCCGGAGGTACTTTCTGCTTTGACTGCATATCAAGATACCTTCAGGGAAGACATTGCCTGCTGCGGATATTTTTTTGTAAACAAGCTTAAGCACAAATTATCTGACCAGTCCGTCCGTTTTATGATAAACCGCTATGCCAAACTGGCCGGTATGGAACAACATATTACCCCACATATGTTCCGCCACTCTTTCGCTACCCTTTTGTTAGAACAGGATGTAGATATACGATATATCCAAAAAATGCTGGGACATAGCTCCATTAGTACAACAGAGATTTATACACATGTATCGAATAATAAGCAGAAAGATATATTGATGAACAAGCATCCTCGGAATTTGATGAAGGTTAATGTAAGGTGATCTTCTACTTGTTTGCTTATGATTAGATGCTCCGTTATAAGTAGGGTCTGTTAGATTGCCTCAGTTTATCAGTCAATAAAGAATAATACACAATTATTTAATAAAGAAACGATGGATAGTTTTTAATTGTCTTTTGACAGAAATGTCTAATTTAGGGGGGATATAGATGTCACTTAATTACTCTAAGCTTTCTAATTCTTTGACAACTTCACTTGAAAAGCAGAATGAAATCTTTCATAAGCAGTTAATCCTTAATCCAGTAGAAAATATTCCCGATCCGAAATATCTTTCTTGCAGTACAGGCTTTTTGCATGGAATCTATAATAGTGATAAGTTGCGTTCAGAAAATGAAATGATAAATACAAAAATACAGTTTGCGAATCGTACCTCCATTGCTAAGGATATAAATCAGATATACCATGCATGGTGCCATATTCTAAATGCGGAAGCTATATCTATGCGTTTTTTTTCTGGTCTGCATGCCCATACAACTGTTTTCATGGCTATTACAGAAATCAACGATTCTGTAATAATTCTGCCCGAAAAAGCAGGAGGACACATGGCAACGAAAGCAATTCTAGAACGGCTAGGGCTTAACGTATATGAGTTGGAAATTAATTACGAAACAAAACATATCGATATTGCCAAAAGCGAACAGTTAATTGAAAAAGTACATCCGAAAGTAATATTTGTTGATCGTAGTGAAGGAACGATTTATGAAGATTTTTCGTGGCTTTCCAAATACAAGGATATATATAAAATATTTGATGCTTCCCAGTATCTCACGAACATCATTGCAAATGATTACATATCACCATTTGATATGGGGTTTGATGCAATATTATCGACTACACATAAAAATTTTCCGGGACCTCAACGTGCATTATATTGTACAAAACAAAAAGATTCTATGTGGGAAAAGCTTTTTTCAAAAATAGGGACATATGTATCTAATATGCATTCTTATTCTATTTATTCGTTAGGAATGATGTTGGAAAATTTGGAGAACTATAAAGCCCTTTCTCATAATATGTTAGTCAATACCGAACAATTAAAGAGAGAATTACTTAGTCATCAGCTAATGGTTTACGAGCAGCAGGCACTATCTGTCAATGAAGCTATTACACATCATATTTGGATTCAGTGTTCTGATAAGACAAACGCTTTTGAATTGTACAAGCATTGGGAACAATATGGATTTTTAACGAATTATAGACTTTTACCCTATCACTTAGGGTATGGGATTCGTATGGGATTATCAGCGGCTACAGTTAGTGGATTACTACCTACAGATATTCCTGAACTTGCGAATTTGTTGGCACAGATATATCACAGTACAGAATACAGTGAAAGGCTGAAGCATTTATCAGAAGAATTTATTATAAAGATTAAGGAGCGCAATCATGCTTGACAATATCGTTTCCTATCTTGTTGCACCACATAAATTTGTTAATTTTAATACACTTTTACCAGATGAAATCCCTACCGATTATGTCAGGGTCAAGTTTTTGTTTTGCGGAATATGTGGCGGAGATTACTCTCGCTATTTAGGATATAGAAAAGAATATCCATTATCTCTTGGGCATGAATTTGTCGCACAAGTACTTGAACATAATTGCTCTAGTGCCATGGAAATTGAAATCGGAAACTTCGTTGTATCGGACTTTAATTATCGTTGTTTGAAATGTCGTTATTGCCAAAAAGGGAAAAGCCATCTATGTCAAAAAAACGATATAGAACTTTTTACAAATCGAGCTTTCTCATTGTACGCTGATATTCATTATAGCTATTTGGTAAAAATTGATTCATCTATTAATTCCATTTATCGTGCGACAGCCATCGAGCCTTTATCATGCATTATCCATGCCATGAATAATTACGATTTATCTCAAATAAACACTGTTTTAATTTATGGAACAGGAAATATTGGAATGTTATGTGCATTTTATTTACATACTTGTCAAAAAAAGACAGTGTATGTTTATGATGTAATTCATCAAAAATGTGAACTCGTTGGACACATTTTAGGATGTGATATAGCAAAGTTTGATATTGAGTATGACCTAATCGTTGAAGCTACAAATACCGCCTCTGGCCTTTTGGAATGCATTATGCGTTGCGAATATAATCAGAAAATTTGTTCGTTTAGTCATCTATACGGACAAAAAACAGAAATGATCTATACTAACTTGGTAAAAAAAGAAATAAATATATATTTTCCTTTAAGAAATGGTTCTAAAAATAATCTTTCACAAGCCGCACAATTTATTAAGAATAACTGGACGACTTGTGAAGATGAATTGCTTCAAATTTATGAGACGGATGATTTGAACATAGCGTTTGAAGCCAAAGGGAATTGCATCAAGCCAAAACAAATCATACGTTTTAAAGCAAAGCAAGAAAACTCTTAATATTTTTCAATGTAGTGTCAAAAGAAAACCACTCGTATTTCAATCGGAACTCTTCAATTTTTTCATGGTTTCCTTTCATTACATAAAATGGAAGCAGAAGATATTCATAGATGAAATCTATTTTTCTTAACTGCTTTTTCATTTTTATAATTGTTTCAGAAGATACATTCCTTGTTTCAGAGTATTCAAAATATGCTTCTGCGATCATTGTAAAGAAAGTTCCTGCAGAATATTTCGTGCTTTTAAACTCAGAATGCGCCCTTTGCAGGTATTTCTTTGCTTGATATGTTTTATGTGATATAAGCATTGCGATTGCTATGGAATAATATATTTTCCCCAGGTTATTATGATTATTATATTTTTCGTTTTCTACAATGGCATTCTCAAAAAAATCAAAAACTTTTTCCGGCTTGTAATAACAGTATGTTTCGCAACATACTGTAAGATAATATGCCATGTTATGCGGACTTGCATTTGTTTTTGAGTAATAGTTTATTGCATCATCAAACATAAAATTAAATCTATAGCAATGCCCAATGGCTTTTTGAATTTCATAAAAAAGCTTTTCGTTAGATACGTTATTAAATACGTTATCAGATAATAATGTTAGGTCTATAGCGGCAGTCTTGAAATTTCCACGAAGCATTTGCATATCACAATAATAAATCATTCCCTTGATATAATACCGCTCCTTTGTTTCATCATTTGTCAAAGTCGTGACAAATGCATTCATTCGCTTTTCGGCTTCAGAGTATTTCCCCGATATGGAAAGCAAATAATTGATGTCACATATGAGTGATTTTCTATGTTTACCGAAATTACACCCACTGTATGGAATGTTTTGTAATCGCTGAAGTCCTACTACAATGTCAGAACTCCTTGTTGTCTTTCCACTAATATATTCATATATGTAAAACAGATTGCTTTTTTTCTTATTTTTTATGCTATGAATATAATTGTAAAAATCGTTGCTGTAACTTCTGTCAGCCAGGTAAAAAAATAAGTCTATTAGTTTTTCAGACTGCGCCTCTGAAATACTCAAATTTTCAGTTCCTATCAAATGGTAAATGTTGACAATCAGGTTATACTTTATATCATCATAAAGTTTCTCATCAGGAAGAATTCTGGCATGTATCACCGTTAAGTAGTTATCAATTATTTGGGCACGTATAGAAGCTTCGACAAAAAAGGAGATATTATTTGCAAGAACAGAATGAATTTTATACAAATCGTTAAACTGTTCAACATATCGTACAATTGTGCTTTTTTTAAAATCCGAAAAAGAATTATTTTGCAAAGAAAAATTGTTAAATTTTACGGCATAATCATATATTGTTTCATTAAAAATATTTACTACTGAAAGATATTGAATAATCAACTGCTCTTCGAGCTCCAAATGACTGAGTAAGTTTTTTACTAGATCTTCTTTACTGTCAAAACCTATCATCATATTTGGCGAAAATAACGTTTGTTTATCCATGGCAATAGCCAAATCTAGGTATAATGGAATACAATCCGTTTTTTCAATAATCAAACGAATTTGTTCCTGTGTATAATTTTGCTTTAATAAATATTTTTGCACTTCATCTTTGGGAATACATTCCAAGGAACGGTTTTCTATGACACACTTGTCTATATTAGAATTGTTAAACCAATCTAACTCTTCCCTTGATGTTACAAAAAAGAGTCCATTTTGAAAAGAATTAATGAAAAGTTTTAACCAATCAAATTTATAATTGGATTTTCCCAAATCATATGCGTCAAAAAGGAACATATATTTCAAGCCACCAAGCTCTTTTTGAATATCCGCTGCTAATTTTTCAACCAAATAGGTATATAAATCCTCTATCTTATCTTGTAATATTTCTGATACTAATTGATCTTCTTCCTCTGTAATTACTTTTTCTTCATATAATATTATAGCCTTTCTTACAAGCTGTCCGGTATCGATTAGCCCCAACCCAATTGTGGCATCAAAAATCTTTCCAAGTCCGGTAAAAATCTTTTTGGAAATAGAATACAGATTTTCTCTGTCCACCCTATCATAAGAAATAAAATCCCAATATCTGAATAAAGCATAATCAAAATGAGGTGTATAGTCAAACTCCTGTCTAATGCGCAACAATATAGACGGTATTGTTTCCTGATTCAATATTTCCAAGGGATAGTAATATAGCGATAAATTTGAACCGGAATAAGTGCGATAAATTTTGCGGATTAATTGGCTTTTTCCAATACCCCCCATCCCATAAAAAGCAAACAGCTTAAAAAAAGCTGTTTGCTCATTATATATGCATACATTCTTTTCGATCAAGTCTAAAATATCTTCACGATCCAAAAATACCCTAGGATTGGTTCTCTTTTTATCCGTATTTATAAATCCCATTTTAATTGCCTCAACACTGTAGCTTATTTGTAAAATAAGTAACTAAAAATTATCCATCGTTTCTTTATTAGATAATTGTGTATTATCCTTTATTGACTACTATTATACCTGTTCCTCGTCTGTAATTCAATTCAAGATTTCTGTAAGATTAAAAAGCACAAAAGCAAAGAAGCATCTAGCCTTTTATTTTAGTGCCATCCGCAGCTTACAATATTGCTCTACAGTAGATATCGTCAGGGAAAAGAGTTCATTTAACCCCTTATTCCATCTATTCTTCCCTATTCTTTGATTCCAAAATAGGACTGTTGGTTTTATTACGAACCAGCAGTCCCATTCATGTATTTTCAATATTTATTACTTTGAAAATATTGCATCATTTTTTGAAAGAAGGTATACGCAGTACTGGTTCATACTGATTCCCTCTCTCTGCGAGTGCTCTGCTAAAGATCTGCGCCTGCTCTCTAGTCATTTTTCCACCTTCTATACGTGTTACCAATTTATCCCATTTGGACAGTCTGTATTCCTCCTATATTATGCATGGTGTCATATATGGTGTCAATTATGCAAGAATCATCGTTTCTTGCAAAACAAAACTGCAGCCCCTCATCCGTCGCCACTTCGTAAATCTCGGTCCTCTCTGCCATGCGACCTTTTCCCGTGCATTTTGGAGTTAATGATTATATTTTTTAACTTTTCTTGTTTTTTATTCCGGAAATGGTATAATGAAACATAGATGTAACAATTTTTCCGTGCTTCGCACTCGCGAAAATGTGTTATTATGTGATAAGAACAAACCTCGTAAGAAAGGGAGTATGCCTTATGTTTATGCTTTTAGCCGGTGGGCTTTTAATCATCCTTTTAGCGGTAGTGATCGCAGTGGTATCCTCCGTGGTATCCGCAGTGGCAGCAGCTACCGACGATGCAGAAGACTGACAGCCTGATTTTTCTGACTGTCAGTTTTCTTCTCCCCGTTCAATTCTCGCCGCCAGGTCTTCTAAGTACATCCAGCGTTCCATTTTTTCTTCCAGCTGCTGTTCCGCAGCCTCTTTTTCCTGTGTTAATTCATTCAGCTTTACAAAATCACTGGCGTATTTTGAGAAATCCGCTTCCAGTGCCGCGATTTTTTCTTCTAACGCCGCCATTTCCCCTTCGATGGATTCATAATCCTTCTGTTCCTGGTAGGTGAATTTTAATTTGCGTTTCTGTCCGCTTTTCCAGTTCTTAGAAGTATTTTCCTCATCGGCGTTCTTCGGCTGGGATGTTGCCGCCGCTCCCGTGCTCTCCGTGATTCCTTCTGCGGCTTTTCTATTGGCATAATCCGTGTAGCCGCCCTCGTACTGCACCATGCGGGTATCCTCCAGTGCGAAGATCCTGCGGACCACGCGGTCGAGAAAATACCGGTCATGGGACACTACGATAACGATGCCCGGGAATGTATCCAGATAATCCTCCAGTACCTGCAGGGTGGCAATGTCCAGATCGTTAGTCGGCTCATCCAGGATCAAAACATTCGGTGCTCCCATCAGTACCTTGCACAGTTGCAGTCTGCGCCGTTCTCCACCGGACAGTTTTCCCAGCTGTCCATACTGGTCTTCTCCGGAAAACAGGAACCGCTCCAGCATTCTCGCTGCCGTGATCTGTCCGTCCTCCGTGGTGATATATTCCGCCACATCACGAATGTAATCAATAACTCTCTGCTCCGGATGCATCATGGTGTCGTCGATCTCCTGGGCATAATATCCCAGCTTCACGGTCTGTCCGATCTCAATATGTCCGCTGTCCGGAGCCACTTCACCCAGGATCATTTTCATTAACGTCGTCTTGCCGCTTCCGTTGGGGCCGATGAATCCCACTCTGTCATCCTTGCCGAACAGATAGGTAAAATCACGGATCAGAACCTTATCCCCATAACTCTTGGACACATTCTCGATCTCCACCGTGGTCCGGCCCAGTCTCGATGCCGCGGAGGTCAGTTCCACCTTACCGTCCGTCACAGGACCTTTCACATTTTTCAATTCCTCAAAACGCTGTAATCTCGCCTTCTGCTTCGTAGAACGGGCTCTGGCACCGCGTTGCACCCAGGCAAGCTCATTGCGTAAAATATTCAGACGCTTTTTCTCACTTGCCTGTGCCATCTCTTCCCGCTGCATTTTCAGTTCCAGATAGCCGGAATAGTTGGCATCATAAGAATAGATCTTCCCCTTGTCCAGCTCCAGGATCCGGTCGGTAACGCTGTCCAGGAAATACCGGTCATGAGTGACCATGATCATGGCACCTTTTCTGCGGCGCAGCTGGTCCTCCAGCCAGTCGGACATGGAGTTGTCCAGATGGTTGGTTGGCTCATCCAATAATAAAATCTCTGCCGGAGACAACAGTACCGATACCAGTGCCAGACGCTTGCGCTGTCCACCGGACAGCTGCCCGCAGGGCTGGCCAAATTCCGTAACGCCCAGCTTCGTCAGCATGCTTTTGGCATCCGCCTCAATGGTTCCGGCGTTTTCCTCCACGCGGTTGCCCCGAAGCACCGCTTCCAGTACGGTCTCTTCCGGTGCAAACTCCGGATTCTGGGGCAGGTAACGCACCAGACAGTGATTTGCCTTGATCACGGTACCGTCATCGGCCTCCTCCAGCCCGGCAATTATTTTTAACAAAGTAGATTTTCCGGTTCCGTTAATACCAATGATTCCGGCCTTTTCCCCTTCCTGCAGGAAAAAGGAGGCTCCGTCAAAAATCTTGCGTACTCCATAACTTTTGGTAATATTATCAACAGTCAATATATTCATCTGTACTACCTCATATTTTCAGAATTAATTCTCCGCATAGCTTATCCAAACTTTTTTCTCAAAGAATCGTATCATTTTTCATGTGCTATGCTTTCCAAATGTAGTATACTATAAATAATCTATTTTAGGAAAGAAGGTTTTCGCATGAACTTAAAAGATGCTGCTGCGAATCTGAATCAGGCACACCCGGAGGATACCCTGCATCCCCTCTATACTCCCTGGGGGGAATTGCTGATGCGATCCGGTTCTTATGATGATATCCTGTCCGAATATCCCCGGCCGCAGATGAGACGTACAGATTATCATATGCTGAACGGTCTTTGGGAATATGCCTTTGTGCCCGCAGATGGGAGCAGTTCCTCGGAGGATCCTGCACATTTTACCGCTCAGGGGATCATCCGGGTTCCTTTTTCTCCGGAATCCCTGCTTTCCAGAGTAAACAGACGGCTGGAGCCTGAAGAATACCTGTGGTACCACCGGGAACTTTCTTTTTCCACGGAAGAGCTTTCCCAAAAAGAGGAAAATATGCGCTGCATTCTGCATTTTGACGCGGTAGATCAGGAGGCAACCGTCTTCCTCGGCACAAAGAAGCTTGGCACTCACAGCGGCGGCTACCTTCCTTTTTCTTTAGATATCACAGCATATGTAAACGCAGATCCGGTATCTCTCTATGTAAAAGTCCGGGATCTGACCGACACCGGTTACGCCACCAGAGGCAAGCAGACCCTGAACCGCGGCGGCATGTTCTACACCGCCCAGAGCGGCATCTGGCAGAGTGTCTGGTACGAATGGGTCCCGGAAAACTATGTGATCAATTATAAGATCACTCCGGAGTACAACAAGGCTTCCGTAACCTTCGTTCTGTGTTCTCCGAAGTCTTTTCAACATCTGGAATTCCAGGTAAGTGCCCCCTCCTGCGACGGAACCCTCGCGCAGAAAAATGTCGGTTCACTCACGCGGATGCGTGTACATAAAATTTGTGAACAACAGGATCCCTTTGGACTCACGTATACCACGGTAGTACTTTCTTCCCGCCAGTATCACCTATTCCGCTACGGTTCCCGCGTATGCACCGGAGCCGGTGAATTTCAAGCCCTGGAGCCCGGAACACCCCTGGCTGTATCCTTTTACCTTGAACGCCGATGAGGATACCGTGGATGGTTATTTTGCCATGCGATGTTTCTCCGTTGAAAAGGATTCCAAGGGAATTTTGCGTTTTTGTCTGAATCCGGCGCTAAATATTGTGTTTTGCGGCCCTGCGGGGCTTGTCTTGCCGCGGTTTCTACGATATAATAGAAAAGAATTTTAATGGGGTGGTGTTGGCTTTTGAACGGACTGTTGTCTCCGGCGCGGGTCGTGCAGTATCTGCTGCGTGCCGTGGTAGTGCTGATTGCGATCCCATTTCATGAATCCGCCCATGCACTGGCCAGCCATCTTCTGGGGGATGATACCGCCGTGCGGGCCGGGCGTCTGTCGATGAACCCGATGCACCACTTTGACCCGCTTGGTGCGCTCTGCATGCTGGTGGGCGGTGTCGGCTGGGCCAAGCCTGTATCGATCACCCCATACAATTATAAAAATCCAAAGCTCGGCATGGCGCTTTCCGCCGCTGCCGGGCCGGCCAGCAATTTTCTGCTTGCGTGGGTGTCGATGATCCTGTACAAGCTCTGCTGGTACAGCGGGCTGGGGCAGACGCTGCCTGCTCTGTTGATGTTCTTTTATTATATGG
>OHKL01000635.1_pt1 | contig 18455 bp, 23 predicted proteins | sample 1568721 | NCBI WGS metagenome assembly OHKL01 (sample SAMEA3879543, study PRJEB24766) | human gut metagenome | biome: human-associated habitat; feature: feces | place: USA | collected 1985/1987 | reverse complement strand
CTTTTGCAAAAATCGCCACGCGTTTCTCCTGGATATGCACAAAGTTAGCTTTTATTTCCGTATAATCAATAGTGCCAAATGTTAAAAATAAATTTCAGATACAGTCTTAACTATTCCCTCCTTCCTGCATAGGAAAACAAGATAGCCGTTAATATCGGCTTCCTGTTCCCTTCAACAGATACTTGCTGTCTTAGTATAATTCAGGCGGTGGATTATTCTTACAAGAATATCCACCGCCAGAAAAAGTTACGAGTCTGACCCGTGGTGTCAGACTCGATTTGATCTTTTTTATAGTGCAGTTGGACGCTACTGGGCTTTCCAAGTACACTTTATATTAAAAGACGATACCAAGCATTTGCTTGTTCTCTTAATCCTTTTATAGTGCGGGTACTGAGACTAAAATCAGTATCGGCACTTTTGTGAAAGCAAAGTTAACTCTTTTATATAAACTTCATTCTCAGATCCACGGTCGGAGAACTCACCGAAAGATTCAGGGCTGTTAAACCAGCACCCGTTTCCTTTTGCCCATTTCTTTAGCCCATTGATTTGGACTCCCTTGCAAGCCGTTGTTCTCGCAATTTTCTGAATTGCAAGCGATATTCTTCCGGCTTCAGCGGCTGCTCTCTTCAGGAGGCAATCGAAGCTTTCTTTTGGGCTATTGATTCCTGATGATATCTTGTCATAATCCATATTTTATATATAAAACAAATGAAGGCGGTGAATTGCTTCATCGCCTTCGCAGGTTGTTGTTTTGTGTGATCCGGACGGGATTCGAACCCATGACCCTTTGATTAAAAGTCTAGTGCGCTGGCCTTTCCAAAATCTATATATAGAGCGGCTTTCAAACAAAATTTCAGAGCGCACTTAATTTTTTATGTTAGCAAAATGTAAGCCTGAACATCTATTTATAGCACATTCGTTTTTAATAATAAACAATAAAATGACTTAACAATTTTACATTTTTCAATATCTCGTTTTCTTCCTCTAGATATTTCTGCCTGTATCTGAAAAGACTTTCGGAAAAGCCCCGTTTATCCTTGGAATTGTCAAAACATCTAAGGAGTAAACAATATGAGCTTTCAAAAAAAATATTTTACAACAGAAGAACTAGCCAAATATTTAGGCATTGCAAAATCAACCTTGCTCTTATACCGAAGCGAGGGAACAGGTCCTGATTATATAAAAATCGGCCGCCTTGTTAGATATAATATTGAGGACGTTGAAGCCTGGCTATCCCAGAAAAATAAAAAAAGTAAAACAGAATAAAAAATGGCTGGACTTTAAATTTTTTCTCCTCCAGATTGCCAGTCAATACGATATAACACATTGAAAAACAGTATTTTTTTTATTTTAAGGAGATTGCTATGCCTCAATGCAAATATTATAAGAAAAAAATAACAGATACATTTTTACGTTCCCTAAAAGAGAAAACCGATCTTCAAATTACAGATTCTGAAATTCCGGGATTGCAACTAAGATATTCATGCGCGACAGGTTCAATAGTTTTTTATCTATGCTATCAGGTTCGCCGTTCAAGAATTACTAGAAACATGAAGCTCGGGCGTTATGGTGATTTTAATTTAAAAGATATTCGGCTTAAAGCAATTCAATACCGGCAAGAAGTACAAAGTGGATTAGACCCGGCGTTAGAGGTACAGAAACGTTTAAAAGCCCTTAAAGAGCAACAACGTCGCCAAATAACTGTTGAAGAAGCCCTAAAAGAGTATCTCGAAAAATATTGTAAGAGAAACAATAAACCTAATACGATAAAGGTTAATGATTCCCTGATAAAAGTACATATAATTCCTCGGATCGGGCAAAAAGCGGTTAGCGAATTAGATTTAGCTGATTTGACAATACTATACGACGATCTGGTTGCAGAGAAATCCTTATCAATCGGAAACCATGTTAAAACTCTTCTTTCTCATTTTTTGAGCTGGTGCGAAATATTTAAGTATCGTCCCCTTAATTCAAACCCCAGCAAGCTGATTGAGAAAAAGCGAGATAAAAATAAGAATAAAAAGACCTTTTACTTCCTTAACGCAGATGAATATGGGCGCATATTACAAGCTATTGAAAAAGGGATGAGTTTAGAAAATTACTGCATAACATCTTATTTAGCTATTAAAACAATAATGTTAACTGGTTGCCGTAGCAGTGAAATTAGAGGTTTAGCTAAGGATGAACTTGCGCTGGATAAAAAAATGCTTCGTATTAAAGACAGTAAATGCGGATATAAAGAGGTTGGCCTTGGCGATCCAGCTATTGAGGTTATAAAACAGGCCTTAAAAGATAATAATACAGATTATGTTTTTCCATCACCTAAAAATCCCGGAAAATCACTAATTGATATTCGACGGGCATGGGCTTGGATTTTGGAAGAAGCAAAAATGCCCCATATCAGAATTCACGATATGCGCCACTCCTTTATATCTACAGGTATTGCTATTGGAGAGTCAATCCCGAAAGTGCGCGACGCAGTTTGCCATGCAAGCTCGGCCACAACGGAATTATACACCCATACGCATGAAGAAGATAAAATTAAAACCGCCAATAAAATTGCTTCTAATATCATTAAATGCGCTTCTGCGGCGGCGTAAACAAAAAATGTTAATAAAAAAGTTTGCAGATTGATTTGGATTGACGGTTTTCTGCCTATTTTGAGTAATTTTTTTTAATTTCAGGGCTGGACTTTAAAATATTTTCTGCTTACATTGCTGCCATAAAATAAATTATGTAAAATCAATATGTTAGGATATTTTAAACCATGGAAAAAGTTAGTAAAACAGAAAAAATACGGCAATTAAACGATAATTTTCGCAGGTACGGCACAGGAAATGGTGAGATTTATATAAGCTCCGGTGTTTCTGCGTTATCCGACGAGGATATTTTCATGCTTCAGCAGGAAGTACGGAACTATGAAGATTTTTCAAAGGATAATGATCCATACCGGGAACATGATTTTGGCTCTATTGATTTCAAGAAAGAAAAATATTTTTTCAAAATAGACTATTACGATAAAACACGCACTTTTCTTTCCCCTAATCCGGCAGATCCTGACTGCACTTTACGGGTTTTAACGATTTTTCGGGCCGATGAATATTAAGAGGAAGAAATGGCTGATACTTTAGAGAAAATATTAAAATCTGTTTCTTTGGCGCAGAAAGCAAAGCAAAATATTTCAGCGGCAATATATCCGACAAATATCGTCGTAAATCTAAATGGCCCGGACGGAAATGTTTTTGCAATTATCGGAATTTGTAATGAAGCCGCTCAAAGCCTCAAATTAGATAGCAACGAAATACTTAAGTTTAACACGGAAGTTTTTGCCCAAAAGAAATACGAGGATATTTTAGATATTTGCCAGCGGTGGTTTGGGCTTATTTACATAAAAAATTGAAACTAGTTTATTGAAAGGAAAAAATAATGGAAAATCAAAGTATAAATTTCGTTTACACTAAAATGTTAGAACGAGCTAAAAAAATAACAGAAGCGTATGTGGAGGACTTGAATGGAACCTTAAAGGATATTCAGGAAATAAACGATGAGGAATATTTATTAAGGGTTATGATGGGAACGACTACTGCAAATATAGACCATTTTCTAACGCCCCTCATCGATATAAATAAAATTGTAAATAGCATGGCTAAAATAGATATTGCGGCCAGAAGAAAATAAAATTTTCGGGTAGAGAATAATAAATGAAAACCATAGATGAGAAATTAAAAAAACAGGTTGCGGAGCAATTCCGGAAACTGCAAGAAATTGTAAGAAACGCCAAAGCAACGAGGCTTACTGAATTATTTGAGGAGTTAGATAACAACGATTTTTCAGTTTACTTCGGCTTAGATAATGATTTTTTTTATATCGAGTATGAAAATATAATCGCTGACGTACATATAAATAAAAACGGGGAAAAAGCGGTTCATAATGATATTCAGGTTTTTGATAATGACGGAAACCGGCTTGAGTTGCATTATTTTGTAAATTGAGGTACAGGAATGACAACCGAAAAAATTTGCGATATGCGCAATAAAATTATACATGAGTTTACCTCTATATCTTATAAAAATGGGCTTAATACCCGTACCGTTTTTGAAGATTTTTGCCTTATATCAATGGCTTCTTTTCATAATATGCTGTACACACTAGGAAAAATCCCGGTTCCGGGTTCTTATAAAAACAATTATGAGGAATTGGAGCAGGAATTTGAACGGCAAAAAGAAAAATACGGAGATCAAATATTTCAAACTTTTGCCGACATATTAGGAACGATTGCTCTGTGTACTCGCCGAGATTATTTTGATTATCTCGGCGAAATTTATATGCAGATAAATGCAAACTCTAAAGTACACGGGCAATTTTTTACCCCCTCGCATATTTGCGAGTTTATGGCAAAAATAATAAGCGGTGGGAAAAATAACTTTGAGGACCAATATGCCGAACAAGGTTTTGTTCGATTTTCTGATCCTTGCTGCGGATCAGGAGCAATGGCGATTGGTTACATAAAGGATTTGGAAGAACAAGGAATAAAAGACCTTGATGTTAAATTATATATTGAACTTCAAGATATAGATGTAACTTGCGTTCGTATGGCTTTTCTGAATATGACGATATTTGGTGTTTCTTCACGGATAATCTGGGGAAACTCGTTAGCTCCACACAATGATTTTCCTTTTTACGATACCCCATTTTTACAGATGGCTTTAATGCAGGGCTTTTTTAGAAAGCCACAAGACGCGAATAAAAATAGAATCGATAAAATTTCGGAAACGGCTACGAGGGCCGCAGATAGCTTACCTATGGGCCAATTAAGCCTATTTTAGACTAAAAATACATATTATAATATGAAAAACCCTTAAAATGCGTCAATTTTAATATTTTGTTTACGTTTTTTCTTGTAAAATTTAACATTTTTGCTATGGTAAAGTGTCAATAAAAAACGATAACTACTTCAAGTTGTAACGGAGTAATAAATGGAACAGCAACAAAGTAAAATTGACATAAATAAAGAATATCTTACAGTCAAAGAAGTAGCAGAACATTGGGGCGTTAGATTAGAGGATATCCGCTATCTTGGGGAAGAGGGAAAACTTACAATATGTATTCGCCGTATCCCCGTTGAAGTTGCTATTGAGGATATGCTAGGCAAAAAACCTTTCGTTGAAAAACCAATTAAACAAAAAGAAATATTCAAAATGCTTGAGGCTCCCCAGCCTTTACACCCAACAGATATTTATTTGTTATTTTCTAATCCTGATAAAAAAATCAGGATTACGCGTTTTAAAACGGCACCTATTATGAAAATAATAAATGTTCTTTCAGCAGATATTAGAGCCGGATTTGATGATATGATTATAACCTCTGCGGAGGTTAAAAGGTTTGAATTTATGAAGCGAACCTATGTTCCTACAAATATTAAGAACCCTCTTATCCTATTATCAGACGATTTTACAAATTTTGAACTCTATGGGGAAGAATTTAAGTTTGGTGAAAAACAGGCTAAAGCCTTAAAATATTTATATGACAGATATTATGCCGGCAGTCCTTGGATTCATGGCAAGATATTATTAAGGGTGGCCGGTTCAGAAAGTCTTAGAGTTTCAAACCTTTTTAACCGGCACCCTACTTGGCGGCGGGCGGTTATTTCAAATGGCAGAGGATTCTATAGAATCAATCTGCCATTTTCTGAATCAGCACCTTTACGCCATGATGAAAATCAGCTCTCTCTTTTCGATAATCTATAAATAAAATAGCAGTAAGTGATCTTTAAGCCCATCAAATGGGCTTTTTTTATATGCGTCGGTAATTTTTTTTACGTTGTATTCCATACGCCTTACATACAGCCGCCAAATTATGCCTTACCAATTCCATACACTAATACGAAAAACGTTGTTTTTCCTTACATACACCGGAAAGGTAGCGTCCGAACCGACAAACTCAATATCACCCCCTAGACTTTAATCGTGTTCAATCAAGCATGATGAGGGTTAAAATGGATATTAGAGTAAGATGTAATCGGTTTACGGAGGAAGAACTTAGCAAATACTGGCAAATTAAAAGAGGAACACTACAAAAATGGCGTAGTTTAGGAATTGGGCCGATTTATATAAAGATAGGTGGCAAAGTATTTTACCGAGTTGAAGATATTATTGAGTTTGAAAAGAGCCGGACATTTCGTAGCCCTTTTGAAAAAGCTCAAAGCGCTGGGGGTGAGTATGAAGAAAAATAATGTTCGTATTTGCCCGCTCTGTAAGCAGAAGATTGTTTGTTATAAACATACATTAAGCCGGATAATCGTTAAGGACCTCTATTCTCTCCATAAAGCCGGTGGGCGAGCTAAACTTGATAAATTGGGGCTTTCAAACAGCGAATTTACAAATTTTCAAAAACTTAGGTATTTTGGCTTGGCGCTGAATAATAAAGGCTCTTGCGAATGGTTTATCACCCCCAAGGGATATTCTTTTTTAGAGGGACGTATAAAAGTAAATATGGCCGCTTATACTGAAAATGGCCGAGTTGTCCGCTTAAGCCGTAAAAAAATATTCATAACACAGGTAAAAAACGGAGGACAGTTCAAAATTGAATGGAGGGAACAGGCAATGATCCCAGGACTTTTCGATATATAGGAGCAAGCCATGGATAAGAATAAAGTTTTGACTAAAGCACTGGAAAATATTGACCGGATTGTTCAACATCTTTTTCCTGCTGTCGTTAAAAGGCAAAATCGCTTTTATATAGGAAATATCCAAGGTGAAGCCGGAAAAAGCTTAACGATTGAAGCAGTCGGCCCCAAAGCTGGATATTGGCATGATTTTGCGACAAACGAGGGAGGAGATATTCTATCTTTATGGGCCGCTGTTAAAAAGTATGATATAAATAATGATTTTGCGGTGGTTCTTGATAGTCTTGCCTCTTTTTTGGGGATAGCACAGCAAAATTTTAAGAAAGAGCCGGATTCCTCATGGGTTTATTACGATGTGGACGGAAAAGCTCTTGTTAAGGTTTTAAGATATAATACGGCTACAGGAAAGATATTTTATCCGTATGACTGTATCAACCAGAATTATAAATTTCCAGAGATAAGGCCTCTATTTAACCTGCCTCTTATAAAAAAATCAGAAAGAGTTATTATTGTCGAGGGCGAAAAATGTGCAGAGAGCATTACCGCACAAGGCCTTTGCGGAACAACCGCACTTGGCGGAGCTAATACGTTGATTGAAAAAACAGATTGGACCCCATTAAAAGATAAAGAGGTTTTAATCTGGCCGGATAACGATGAACCGGGACAACAATATGCTCTTAAAGTCTATGAAAAACTTATATCGCTTGGAATACAAGCCTCAATATTAGAGCTTCCCGCCAATAAACCTCCTAAATGGGATTGCGCCGACGCTGCAAATGAGAATTTTGATATAAATAATTATATCACTTCTTCCCGAAAACTAAGACCAGAAGTAAGAAAAAATGAGTTAATAATTAAGGATTGGAATATAACCAGATATAGCCCCAAGCCTAAACCAACAGAATTTTTGGTTGATGAGATTTTTCCATTAGGCGTAGTTTCTATGCTGGCCGCCGTTGGCGATACCGGTAAAAGTATGCTGATTTTAGATTTAGCATTAAAAATAACGACTGGTATGACCGGAGAGTGTTTCGGCCATAAGGTTATGCAGCAAGGTGCCGTTGTCTTGTTCTTAGCCGAAGACGATCAAAACGAGGTTGAGCGACGTTTGTGTAAATTAGACCCGCAAGGAACCCGTTTTTTATATCCAGATCGCTTTTATATTCTCCCATTACCCAATATTTCAGGTTCCTTTCCAATCGTTGAAGAAAAACCAAATGAAATAAGGGAATCTACAGTATTCCAACAAATAAAGCAGCAGATTATGGAGATAGATAATATTAAGCTGATAGTTTTTGATCCGCTTTCATCATTTATTAACGGAGATATAACCTTTAATTCCTCTGTATCTGCTTTTTTAATGAATAGCCTAGCCCAGCTTGCCGTACAGACTAAAGCAACGGTTATTATAACTCACCATCTAAGAAAAACCGGTGGGGAAATTAACGGTGTAGATGATGTTCGAGAAGCAATCCGTGGTTCAAGTGCGCTGGTGAACGGTGTGCGGCTGGCGTATGCCTTTTGGCCTTTAAAAATATTAAAGCAAAAGGAATATTTCCGAGGTAAGGAGTTTATTCCCAATGCGTTATTTTATGGTGCGGTGGTGAAAGCCAATAATAAAGTTGATAGAGAAATAAAAACCTATCTTCGCAACCAAAATAATGGGTTGCTGGAGGTAATCAGTGAAAATAAAAATGTTCTAAATAAAATCGCTGTTAATGAGGATATTTTATTATCTGATATTGCCCGGCTAAATAAAAGTAATGAGCGCATAACCTTTTCCGGGCGTGATGGGGTTTTCGAGAAACGGACTTTATTATCTGTACAACTACAAAGACTTTCAAAACGAAATATTCGCGCTGTTGTGTCCAGCCTATTGTCCTGTAATAAGATAACCAAGGAACCGGATGGAAACCTTAAAATCGTTTTAATGCCAGAAAATGAGGTTGAACATGGCCAAGGTTCATTGCCTCTATAATATGGAAATCCACCAAAACCACTTGTTTCCGGTTTTAAAAGGGAAACAATCGAATCTATTGATTTGGGCGGATTGGAGGCGCATTTCCAATTTCCGTTTCCATAAAAATAAAAAATTGCGGCAACGCTTAGGAAAACAAAGAGTTGCCACGTTTCCGGCGGTCTATATAAATATTTTTTTCTCTGCAAAACAAAAAAACAAAGGGGGAATACATGAATCTTAATAATATCACATGGACTTTTGAAACTGTTGAAGAATGGCTGCAAATTGCCGCCAACGTTGATCGTGTTATGCCCCGCGTCGGTCCAACAGGCTATCACTCCTGCACATTTATGGTAATCCGGTCATTTTTTGAAAACTTACAGGCTGAAATAGGCGAAAAGCCCAAATTTGTTCCGACAAGCGAGCAAATATCTATTTGGGAAACTGTAATGCTACATTGGATAAATTTAATTGATAGTGCTGAAAACAAAAAAATAGTTTGGTTACACTCCTGTGGTATGGGCTGGGTTAAAATAGGCAAAAAATATAGTCTTTCTCGCCAAACGGTGGCTAATAGGTATGAACGCACAATAAAGGCACTTACTACCGAATTAAACCGCCATGACATTAAATACAGTTAAATCATAAAAGAGGAATAAAATCAGGCCTATATATGTGGATATGTATATTACTAGAATTAAATCAAATTATGTTAGAATCTTTTGCCTTAACATTTTCGGAAATTTGAGCGTATATTTTGGTTATACTTGGAAAAGTGTTTATTAGAAATTCTGGAAATGAAAATGGCCGTTATAAACCTGTCTTTGAATAATGCCGATAAAACCCTATTACTAAATCTCGGTGAAAACAATATAAGGTTTGTAACGGCTAAAAGTTTAACTAAAACGGCACAAAATATCCAAGAAGCGGTAAAAAAACACATTGCAGAAACTTTTATTATTAGGCGAAAGTCCGGAGGATTCATCCAATCTATAAAAATTCTTCCAGCTAAAAAGCAAAATTTACAAGCCAAAGTCTATACAATGGCCGGTTTTGCAGCACTTCAACAAACGGGAGGGCGGCAGAAAGCACTTTCGGGGCGTTTGGCTGTTCCCGCATATAAACAAATAAGCGACGTAAAAAGCCGTACCTCGGCAAATAAGCCGCGAGGATTAAAAAAATCCTTTTTATTAAAATTATCCGACGGCAGTCATGCGATAGCGGTAAGAACCGGAAAAGATTTAAAAGTTATGTATTACCTTAAGCCGGAGGCTTATCTCCCCAAACGCCTGAATATGATTGAAATTGGCGAAAATACCGCAGAAAAGTTCTTTACATTGGAGTTCCACAAAAATATGCAAGAGCTTTTAGCCTAGAAAAAAAGGTACTTTTGGCGTCAAAAGCACCGAGGGTAACGGCGACCGCGGCATTTCGCTAGTCAGAGCGGATTCTTTTGGGTAGCCAAATTGTTCTCTCAATTCATTGTTTTGATTCAGCTTTTAGTGGCTACGCAAAAACGTTGCGATTCGGCATGATTTTGGGTAGCCACTTTTAACAGCAAAAAAGGAAAGCAAATGTCAAATGTTCAGTTAAATATTACTTTACCGGAGAATATCCCAACTTGGAAAATTGAAAGTTTAATTCCATACGATAACAATCCGCGTACACATAGTGAGGAACAAATCAACCAGCTTGTTGCCAGCATGGTAGAGTTTGGCTTTACAAATCCGATATTGGTTGACAGAGATACGCGCGAAATTATTGCAGGACACGGCCGTTTAATGGCCGCACGAAAATTAGGGCTACGAGAAGTCCCGGTTATTGCGTTATCCCATCTAAACGAAGCAAAACGCCGAAAATTGATTATTGCGGATAATCAGTTGGCACTAAATGCCGGTTGGGACATGGAATTATTGGCAACAGAAATCTCGGCATTGAATGAAATGGGAGAAGACCTAGACGTACTTGGGTTTGATAGCGATTTTTTAGATGATATTTTGAAAACTGATCTTGAAGAAACGCCGCAGAACCATGATCAGGAGATTAGCTCCCTAGTGGAACGTTTTGGCGTTCCTCCGTTCAGTATTTTGGAAGTACGTAAGGGATATTGGCAAAAAAGAAAGAAACTTTGGAAAAAAATCATCGGTGAAAATGGAGAAAGCCGAACCGGTACTTTATTCTCAAATAGAACATTTATCGGAGATATTGGCACTGTAAGCATTTTAGATCCCGTATTATGCGAAATCATTATCAGTTGGTTTGGTTTAGGTGTGGGAACAAAATGCGTTGATCCTTTTGCCGGAGATACAAGCTTCGGATTCGTTAGCGGCATAAAAGGTTGTGAGTTTACCGGTATAGAACTACGTCCGGAACAAGCAAAACTCAATCAGGAACGTTGCGAAAAAGCTAATTTAAAATCTAAATACATCAATGATGATGGGCAAAATATCTTAAAATATATTAAACACAATACTCAAGATTTATTATTTAGCTGCCCACCATACTTTGATTTGGAAGTTTACAGTGATTTACCGAATGACGCAAGCAATCAAAACAGTTACGAAGAATTTTTGAAAATTTTGGAAAATGCATTTTCAGGAGCCATAAAGACACTGAAAGAAAATCGGTTTGCAGCTATTGTTGTAAGCAATATTCGGGATACAAAAACGGGATGTTATAGAAATTTCGTTGATGATGTAATCCGGCTATTTCAGCGTAATGGAATGGAGTTTTATAACGATATTATTCTTGTTGATGTCGTTGGTAGTGCTTCCCAACGGGCCGCACTTAATATGAAAAATAGAAAAGTCGCTAAAGTACATCAAAATGTTTTAATTTTTTATAAAGGGGATCCCAAAAAAATTAAAGAAGTGTTTTCTAACGATGTTTTTGTTGACAATTTTACGGATAATGAGGAAACGGATGAGTAGAAAAATTAAAATTACCGCAAAACATAAGATATTAAACTTTATGGATTGTAAGACAACGGCGGTGGCGAAAGAACAATTTGAGGAAATTGTACGGTCGACAGGTGCAAATATTATAAAAACAGTAGAACACCATTTCTCGCCGCAAGGGTTAACTCTATTAACTCTGCTTTCAGAATCTCATGCAAGTCTTCATACCTATCCGGAGCATAAATTTTGTTATCTAGATATTTTTACTTGTGGAGATATGAACATAAGCGCATTTGAACGCGGTATGCGGGAAATTTTAAAACCTCAGAGGATTATATCAAAAACGATAAATAGAAGTTATTGAAAGGCAGAAAATGGCTGGAAAACTAGGTATAAGCATTCGGGCCTATGCCAAGCGTCGAGGTATTACTCATGGAGCGGTACAAAAAGCCATTGAAAGCCACAGAATAACTCCGTTACCTGACGGAAGTATAGACCCGATAACCGCGGATAAAGAATGGGAGGAAAACACAGATTATTCCAAAGTTCGAACAAAATCAAAGGCATCTGACTATGCCGCAGCTCAAATCTTAAAATTAAAGGCAGAAGCAACCTTAGCGCAAATCAAAGTAAAAAAAGAAATTGGCGCGGTAATTCCTACAGATGAGGTTATTGTCTTTATGCGTGTCTTAACGACTGATTTAGCTAATCAGTTTTTATCTTTAGGCCGTATGGTTGCTCCGCGAATAATTGGTGAACAGGATATTACAAAAATCACCAGAATAATTGATGAAAGCATAAAAAACTTAATAAAAGATTATAAAGATGACATCAGCAGCAGAATTCAGAAAGCAACAACGGCAATCTTGGATAGCGAAGATACTTGAACAGGGGATTATTCCCGCATGGCGTGTTGATTTTAATTTATCAGTATCTGAATGGGCCGATAAGTATAGAATCTTATCTAAATTAACATCGGGAGAACCCGGACATTGGAAAACAAGCCGAACACCTTACCTTAAGGAAATAATGGATTGCCTCTCTCCCTCTCATAGTGCCAAGAAAATCGTATTTATGAAAGGAGCGCAGATTGGAGGAACCGAAGCGGGGTTAAATTGGCTTGGTTATATAATACACTATATGCCGGGACCGTGTCTTTATGTAAACCCAAATATTGAGCTTTCTAAACGAAATTCAAAAATTAGACTGGCCCCAATGATTGAGGCGACTAAAGTCTTAAGTAAAAGCATAACTCCTGTTAAATCACGAGATAGCGGCAATACAATTCTTATGAAAGAATTTAAAGGTGGTGTCCTGATTATGACAGGTGCTAATTCCCCGGTGGGATTACGCTCTATGCCGGTAAGATACCTGTTTCTTGATGAAATTGACGGTTTTCCAGATGAGTGCGGTTCAGAGGGGGACCCTGTTGATCTTGCAGTACAACGTACGGCCACCTTTAATAATCGTAAAATTTTTATGATTTCAACTCCCACAATAAAAAATGCCAGCCGGATAGAACAGGCATTTTTAGAGGGCGATCAGCGATATTACCACGTTCCATGTCCTCACTGCGGCCACTACCAGATACTCCAGTGGCAACAGATTGTCTTTGATAAAAAGAATTTAACCGAAGCTTGCTACAAATGTGAATGCTGTGGAGCTTTATGGCACGATTGGGAAAAAGAAAACATCTTAAAAAAGGGACATTGGATAGCGCGTAAGCCCTTTAATACGGAAATTGCTTCGTTTCATTTATCTTCCTTATACAGCCCACACGGCTGGACGTCATGGACGGACATTGCCCGGAATTTTCTTGAGGTAAAAGAAGACCCGAGCCGTTTGCAGGTTTGGACCAACACAAAATTGGCCCAAACGTGGGAAGATATGAGCGGCGACCATATTGATCCGACAAATCTGATGATACGGCGGGAAAATTACGGGCCTTTATTGCCTGCCGGAATTGCAGTTCTTACTTGTGGCGTTGATGTTCAGGATAACCGTCTAGAGCTTGAAATTGTAGGCTGGGGACGCGGTGAAGAAAGCTGGTCGATAGATTATCATATTTTATATGGTGATCCATCAACCCCTGAATTATGGGAACAGCTAGATAATGTTCTCGCCCGTAGATACCGCCATGAGAAAAACGTACCGGATATGACAATATCTGCAACTTGTGTTGATAGTGGTGGGCATTATACAGACCAAGTAATAAATTATTGCTATGCCCGCCGTATGCACGGTGTTTGGGCAATCAAGGGATCAGGCGGGGACGGTAAACCTATCTGGCCTGCCAGTGCATCTAAAAGCCACAAAACCCGAAAACCTGTTTATGTTATTGGAGTAAATGACGCCAAGGATATTCTAATGCGTCGTTTACACATTGAAGCCCCCGGTGCCGGATTTTTTCACTTTCCCAAAGAACGGGAAAGTGAATGGTTTGAACAGTTAACAAACGAAATTGCAAAAAAGAAGTTTGTTAAAGGGCGTTTAATAAGAGAATGGCAACCTCGTAAAGAGGGTGTCAGAACGGAGGGATTGGATTGCCGGGTTTACGCCTATGCTGCATTGCGCGGTCTTATCCGAAATTACAGGTTGGATTTGGACTATAGTGCTAACTTATTGAATGAAGCTTCTCTGAGAGTTGAAAAAACTCCAAGTGTTCTCCCTGTCGAGAGTGAAAATAAAAAAAATACTCCCCAAACGGTAAAAACTATGCGGAGGGTAAGAAGTAAAGGAATAGAATAGATGACAATAAAGACTTATCAGCAACAACTTGAAGAAGTCCAAGCTGCTATTAGTGATATTCTAACAGGAGCGCAGGAAGCGACTTACAACGGGCAACGCGTCAGAAAAGCTGATTTGGATATGTTGCAGAAACGTGAAGAATGGCTCGTTAATAAGATAACGAGCCAAAAACGCGGTGGCATACGTGTTCGCGGAGGAACTCCTTGTTAATGGGTTATTCCTCTATGAAATCGTTGGCATTTAGAATTTCAAAAACCGGCATGCCAAAAAATAACCCTAGCGGCGTTAAGATGGATTCCTCAAGGTCGTCGGCAACTTTTCCGAGCTTATCTTTAGAAATCCAATAGCTTTTTGGTTTTTCAACGACCTGAAAAACATATTTTATTTGGAGTTCATCTATTTTATTTTTTAAGCCTATGGGGTGTTTGGGATTAAAAAGTTGGTCGAATGATAATAGGAGCTTTTGTTTTGTTCGAGAAAAATCATGAGAAATGTCGAGGAAAGTTAAAGCTGCAATTTCTTGCAGTTTTTCATCTCTTTCTAAGGATTTTTTATTCTTATTTACATAATACTCCCGTATTTCGCTTTGCAACTCGGAAATTTTATCTGTATAAGATTTTATCTTATTTCTTGCAGCAATTACATCTTTATATGTGTTTAACGTCATTTAAATACTCTCTCTCTTTTTGACCGCCTTATAAGCAAGGCGGCCGGGAGAGTTGAAACGTCGCGTGTATGAGGCGACAGCACAAACTTCAAGCTCTCACGGGGAGAACTCTATTGTATAGAATGTGCTCTCCCCGACCATACAAATGACAATCGGGGATTGCGTTATCGGTATAGACTATACTTTATAACTTACGACTCAATCCAATGCCGCATACACTATAGAGGTTTCAATCTCCGGGTTTTAACCCTGGGCATTCTGCATACAACACTTTCAGAATACCTTAGCGCTCATGTTAATTTACTTTAATTTTTTTAGCAAGATTAAATTTGCCGATACCCGCTTCTTTATAAGAGCTTATTTGTTATGAGGATAAAATGAACAAATTAACTATACCATCATTAAATTTAATTGATAAGGCCATAACCTATTTTAATCCGGTAAAAGGATTATCTCGACTAGAAGCAAGAACACGCTTGGCTTTAATGGGTGGTTACACAGGAGCAAGGACAGGAAGACGGCAAACTCAAAGTTGGGTAACGCCTAAAGGTTCAGCAGATACAGTTACCTTGGACGACTTACCTATGTTGAGAGAAAGATCGCGAGATTTATTAAGAAACGCCCCATTGGCAACAGGAGCGGTTAATACAGTTATCACGAATGTAATTGGAACAGGATTACGCCCTCAATCGCACATAGACCGTGATATATTGCTTCCCTACCTGAAAACAGAGGAAAAAATTGAGGAATTTGAAAAAAAAGCAGAATGGATATTCAAAATTTGGGCTGATAACCGGGATTGTGATATAAGCCGCAGCCAAACTTTTACCGAAATGCAATCGCTCATTTTACGTTCGTGCCTCGAAAGTGGAGATGTGTTCGTTCTTCGAAAATTTAAGGAACGCCCCGGAACGCCATTGGGAACAACATTGCAAATTATTGAAGCCGACAGAGTTGTTTCTCCAAATTTTTATCAAGATCCCAATATCAAAGCGGGAGTTGAAATTGATAAAGATGGCGCACCTTTAGCTTATCATATATTGAATCGTGATCCTTATGATGTAGGAGAAGAAAAATTAACATGGACTAAAATTCCTGCTTTTGATTTTGCCGGAAATCGTCAGGTTTTGCATATTTTTAACAGAACCAGACCGGGATTAACTCGCGGGATTCCTTATCTAGCCCCGGTTATTGAGAGTCTTAAGCAATTGGATAGGTACACAGAAGCGGAAATAATGGCCGCAGTAATATCTTCAATGTTTACAATTTTTGTAAAAACTGAAAGTGAAGAAGGTCTGGCCCCCATGACCCCCATGTCCGTTGGCAACCAAAATAAAACCGAACGCGGTGGGGATTATAAACTTTCGCCCGGAGCTATTTTAGATTTGCAGCCCAACGAGGAAATTGAAATTGCAGATCCCAAACGCCCCAATCAGGCTTTCGACGGTTTTGTTCAGTCAATATTACGTCAAATTGGCGTAGCCTTGGAGATACCGTTTGAAATTCTTATAAAGCATTTTACTGCTTCGTATTCAGCAGCTCAAGCGGCACTGGTCGAAGCATGGAAAGCTTTTTCTACTCGACGGAAGTGGTTATCTCAACAGTTTTGTCAGCCGATATATGAAGTTGTCATAACAGAAGCAATAGCCCGCGGCATAATTGAAGCTCCGGGCTTTTTTGCAGATCCTTTCTTGAGAGCAGCATACTTGGGAACAGATTGGATTGGCCCACCTAGAGGGCAAATCGACCAACTTAAAGAAATAAAGGCAGCCGATTATCGTGTACGGCTTGGAATTTCAACCTTAGCAGAAGAAACCGCTCAAATTACAGGAGGAAATTGGGAGAATAAACACCCTCAACGGGCAAAAGAGCAAAGGCTAAGACGAAAAGACGGTTTATTAGAAGAACAGTCAGGAGTTGATTATTCAGGAGAAAAGGAAGAAGAATGAAAGAGTTGTATCATTTGGCACGGTGCTGGGCAATAGAACCGGATTTTTTATCTAATCTATCAAATATGACAAAAGAATATCAAGCCGGGCTTTCATTGCTTAAAGACGGCCAACTACAAAAAACATCTTTTGTTAAAATAAGAGGAGATATAGCGATTATTTCCTTACAAGGCATAATTACCCCGCGTATGGATATATTTACTTATTTTATGGGAGGTACACCGCTGGATTGTTTGGCAAGAGATTTTCAAACGGCTATTGATGACGATAATATTAAAGGAATTTTATTTGATATTGATAGTCCCGGCGGCGTAGCAGTTGGCCCGGCTGAAATGGCGGAGATAATTTTTAAAGCACGCCAGATTAAACCGGTTTGGTCTTATGTCGGCAGAAATTGTTGTTCGGCAGCTTATTGGTTAGCCGCGGCAACCGAAAAAATCATTACTCATCAATCAGCATTACTGGGGAGCATTGGAGTTGTAACAACAGTCCCGGTGCAGGAATCTCCGGACCAATCAGGGTATAAAAACATAGAGATTGTTTCTTCTAATGCCAAAAATAAACGTCCTGACCCCAGAACACCGGAGGGAATAAATGAAATTTGCAGGGAATTGAATGAGTTAGAAAGTCAATTCATTAACGCTGTAGCCAATTTTAGGGATTTAACTATAGACCAAATCAAAAATGACTTTGGGCAAGGAGGCGTTTTGATTGGGGCCAAAGCTGTTCAAATTAAAATGGCGGATATGCTTGGCACCTATGAAAGTGCGATTGCCGCACTATCCGCCGAAATTAACACAATTAACGACGAAAAAGGAGTTGAAACAATGTCCGAAAAATCAGAGATGATTGATAAAAACCAAATTACCGCAGATTTTCTGCGTCGAGAATGTCCTGAAATTGTTAACGCTTTTATCAAAGAAGGATTTGATTCCGGGGAAAAGAGCGGTATTGAAAAAGGCCAGAAAAGCGGTATGAAAATTGGTGCCGATAATGAACGAGCCAGATTGCAGGCTATTGAGGAAATATCAATGCCGGGACACGAAAGCCTTATTGCAGAAGCCCGTAAAAACCCAGACATGACGGCAGAAAAGCTGGCTTTACAAATGATTGCAGCCGAAAAAGCTCAAGGCGGTAATTTCATTGCAACGCTAAAAAACGCCGCAGCACAAATGCCTGCTATTGATAGCGGAGCCAATGCGGAGGTTTCTCCTGTACGGTCTACCTCGGCAACAGTTGGTACGCCGGAAGAAAAAGCGGAGGCATTATGGAAAAGCGACGCTAATATCCGGCAGGAATTTGCCAATGATAAGGAGGCTTTTATAGCTTACTTTGTTGCTGCCGAAAATGGGCAAGTAAAAATTCACAATAAAGTATAGGAGAAAGAAATGACAGCGTTAACAAACGATACAAACCGGGTTTTTGAGGTTAATAATGACAGTAACGCCGTTGCCTTGGCCGCGGGGACTAAAGTATTTCAGGGATCTTTAATCGGTAAAACTGCGACTGGTTATGGCCGGGCATTGGAAGCTGGCGATACGGCCATGGGATTTGCCAAAGATAATGTTGATAATACAATTAAGTTTGTCTTTAATAAAGAGGGAAAATT
>OHKL01000633.1_pt1 | contig 18489 bp, 20 predicted proteins | sample 1568721 | NCBI WGS metagenome assembly OHKL01 (sample SAMEA3879543, study PRJEB24766) | human gut metagenome | biome: human-associated habitat; feature: feces | place: USA | collected 1985/1987 | reverse complement strand
TTCTAATGTCTAAGTGGTCTGAGATTCTCCCTTAGGATGCTCTTTGCTTGGCAACTGAGCTTGAGGCTCATGCTCAAGAGGAGCGAGATAATGGCAAGATTTTGTATCCTCCACAGGAACAAATCTTTAGAGCATTACAGTTGACTAAGCCTGAAGATGTGCGGGTCTGCCTCGTTGGGCAAGACCCATATCATACACCCGGTCAAGCTAATGGATTAGCTTTCTCGATCGCTCCCGGTAATCCTCTTCAACCTTCGTTGGTAAATATCTTCAAAGAACTGGAAGAGGATGTTGGTGTTAAGCGACCAGAAAGTGGTGACTTGACTAAGTGGGCAGAAAATGGAGTTTTACTTCTCAATACCTCACTTACAGTTTATGAACATCAAGCTAATAGCTGTGTGCGGTGGGGATGGGATAGGTTCACTAAGTCTGTCTTACAAGCCGCTACTAAGCTCCCGCAGCCAGTTGTATTCTTACTGTGGGGTTCTAACGCACAGGATTTATTGAAAGATTTAATTTCTTGCGCGGCAGTATATGAAGATGGCGGACACATTGTCAAAGAAAATTTAATTAAGAAAGCCTATGTGCTTTCCTCCCACCCAAGTCCTTTTAGTGCAACAAGACCATGTCGTGGGACACCTGCTTTTCGAGGCAGTAAACCATTTTCAACAACGAATAAGTTGCTAACAGACATGGGAGGGACACCGATTGACTGGAACTTATAATCAAATTAAAGAGGAAGTCGAAGCAATTCTTGTTCATTCTCAAGACTTCCCATTCGATGTAGATGCTACAAAAATGATGGAGCAATGGGAAAAGGCAAAAGCTCCATTCATCAAGTTGTTTAAGGGCAAGACATATATCAGAAGCGCGGAACCTATTAAGGTTACTCTCTCCTCTGAGCAGCGATCCCGCAGGTTCAATGAGTTCATTTCTACTCTTGATGATAACGGTGTGTTAAGCGAGGATTTTGAGACTTTCCTCCGCGTAAACACCGATGGATTCTTTGAAAATAAAGTTGTTTTACCATATCCAACATACCACATTCCGCAAGGAGCGAAGATACTTAAGTCTTTCAAGAAGTTTCTTCCCAATCAAGAGGTAACGAGATGGGCGCAGGATACGGCATCACGATATATCCAAGAAAATAAGATTGAAGGATACCTCTATCTCTCTGTTGATCCGAGAGATTTTCTTACATTGTCGGAGAACGACTCTAACTGGTATTCTTGTCAGTCTCTTGATGGAGATTATCGTTCGGGAGATTTAAGTTATATGGTAGATGATACTACTATTGTTGCCTACCTTGCTAATGAAAAGAAGCATTTTAACTGTTTGCCGCAAGATAGTGAATGGTTTGATAAGAAATGGAGAATGTTAATTCATACAAACCAATATACTTGCATCTACTATAATAGGCAGTATCCCTACGATTCTCCAGACTTATTGGAAGCTACTCATAGGATGGTTAGTAATCTATTTCCACGAATAGACTTTGCACCACCCGCGGACTATGGCTTTAAAGTAGCTATCGGAAGATTTGGAAATAGGATGATGACCTATAACCAGATTAACGCGGGTGGACGAACTTATGATATGCGAGATATTGTCGATACAAGCGATTATCTTGGATATTGTGACTTAGTTTCTTCGAGTACATATAGTCCTGTTGTTGCGGTAAACTTTTCTATGATAGATAATTACCTTAATGAGATTTATTCGTCTGATAATAAACAAAAGGAAGAAGAACTATTCAAAGAGATATTCGGCATTAAAGTTGGCGCAAAGGTAATCTGCCCAGTTTGCGGCGAGGAGTATTTGAATCGAGACGATAAGTTCTTATGTGACAAGTGCATTGCAGAGAAAGACGCAGATGTTGACTTTTTCTTGACTTGTCATAGTTGTTATCGTAGAATATATGATGAAGATGAAATTTATTTTGAAGGGACAGAGCCATTCTGCGGATGTTGCCACCGTGCAATGACCGAAGAACTACTGCCCGCAGAAGAGGAAGAGGAGATTTAATATGGCACAGAGACGAGGAGATTTGGCGAAGCAGTCCGCTATCGCCACTATTCAGGCAGCTTTTGGCGATGATTTCGTTGGTCTAATTGACAAGAAGCTGTATGTAAATGTGAAAGATGGTCCGAACGGCGAAGTTGTTCAGCTTTCTATCGCACTGACAATGCCCAAGACACCAGTGAGCGCATCTGCGGCTCCTATTACAGCACCAGCAGGAGATAGCAATGCAGCAGCTTGGGAAAATAAGCCTGCAACTCCAACAGAACTGAGTGCAGAAGATAAGGCAAAAGTTGCAGATCTATGTGCCCGTTTGGGTATCTAAGCAAAAAATTTGGGCGGGGTAATTAAAATAATTACCCCTCTCTTTCATTATTATTACCAAACACTTGGAGAGGTGATATATAGTATGCGGAAACCGCGTTCACAGGCCTATAATCGAGATGTAAGTATGCGGAAAGCTCTTCGTAAGCGTCGTATTGCTAGAGAAATTTATTATGATGGAGATACGCATCCATATTATAACAATCTTCATCAGTATAGTAAAAATAAAATTCATTGTAGTTGTTCTATGTGTTCGGCTAAGACGCGTAATAAAGGTAAGCGTAGGAATCTGCATGGAAACTACTCTCCCAGTCTCAATTATCGCATTAGCGAACTCCGCAAACAGCGGAGTATGGATGCTGACGAACGGGATTATTTCTTCTCTTGATATATAATAAAAAATATTATATAATATATATAGAAAGTAAGGGAAGAAAACCTCTTTCAGAGAAAAAAAGATTTATTTGCAATAAATTAAAAATTATTGTATAATAAATATACAAGGTTGAGGTTTGCACCAGTAACTCAGTCGGTAGAGTATCTGCCTTTTAAGCAGAGAGTCGTGGGTTCAAGTCCCGCCTGGCGCACCATTATGCAGGATTAGTGTTAGTGGCTAGCACGTCAGTCTTCGTTTCATTAGTTTAAGAAAAATTTTGGGTGCATTTCATTAAAGGGCCGGTTCAAAATTGTAAATATAGTAGAGGAGATGAAAGACTTGTCTATTGGTATTTATAAAATTGAAAATCTGACTGATGGTAAGGTATATGTGGGTTAGAGCCTTCATATCGAAAAGCGATTTACAGAACATTGCCGTAGTAATTCGCTAATTGGATAGGCGATTCAACGAGAAGGAAAAGAAAATTTTGCTTTTTCCATTATCGAAGAATGTCCAGAGTATCTTTTAGATACAAGAGAAAAATTCTATATTCAAAAGTATAATTCAATTACTCCCAATGGATATAATATTACATCTGGCGGTAGTTCATAGAACCAAGTTTTTAAGAGATATACACCAGAAGTCTTGAATAGCATTATTCAAGATATTAAAAAATCTGAGCTATCTTTTTCACAAATTAGTGAGAAATATGGTTTAGACTTAAGTATGGTTTATTATCTCAATCGTGGTGATTATCATACTATTGAAGGTGAATAGTATCCATTACGCAAGGTAAAGGATATAACAAAACAGCATTATTATTGCGTCGATTGTGGGAAAGAAATTTCTAAGGGAGCGATTAGATGTTCTGCTTGTGACCATATTAGACAACAAAAGTGTGAAAGACCGAGTAGAGAAGTCTTAAAAGATATGATTAGAGCGGAAACTTTTGTGAGTATAGGAAAAAGTTTTTCTGTATCTGATAACACCATTAAAAAATGGTGCAAAGCCTACAATTTACCTTATCGCAAGTCTGATATTAAGAAATATTCTGATGAAATGTGGTCAAAGATATAAGTTCAAATCTTATATGAGACACCACAAACTGAAAGGGCCGGTTCGAACCCGGTATCTTGCTCCATAATGCCAATCAACAATAGCGCAATCCTTTTATGACCTAGGCATAAAGGTGAGGCATGGCGCCGATAGCGAAAGTTGACTAAGCTATCTTTACAGACTTTCTTTACGGGGAATGAAGAGAGGCTGCTCGCCGTTTGTACAGCTCCGGCATTTAAGATTGAGCGCCCCTTGGAGATGAACCAAGGGTTATATAGGGGTGTCGGTTAATGGTTAAACCACCGGTCTCCAAAACCGGGACTAGAGGTTCGAGTCCTCTCACCCCTGCCAGCTTTAAACCTTATTTGAAAAACTATAAATATTATGTTATAATATTTATAGAAAGTTAAGGAAAGGAAGTAATGATATGTTCTTTGAGACACCTACTCAGGTTAAGTTCTGGGATCCAGATGGCGGTCATTATACCGCGGGAATCGCTTATAAAGATGAAATTATTTGTGGTTGCTGCGGTGGTGTCTTTGAAATCGAGGAGATTATCGAAGATGCTAAGAATGATGGCGTAGTGCCTATTATTCCTTATGAACTTTGGGTAGATTTGGTTTCTGAGATTGCAGGAGATGACCTGTGAAGTTCTATATCTCTTATTTCTACGCAGTTCGGTTTATGAAACCGAATACAGTAGCTCTTTCTACCGCGATGTGGGACCCAAAGTGGTTTTATAACAAACATCAAGGTGATGTCTATTTGGATAAGCGAGGAGTGCTTAATGGCTTGCGGGCCGAGCCTTTCGTGCCTAAAGACCATCAAGAGAGCGAGGGTTACTGCGGGAATTGCGATCATGACAACTCTAAATGTCGTTTTATGCAGCATTATAGAGAGCAATTAGATGCTCTCGATTTTGATGACATCATGCGGCGCTTCGAAAGTATAGCGCAGAGAGTTGTGATCAATGGTGATGAACCAGAGATTGTTCTGCTGGTGCATGAAGCACCAACTAATCCTTGCTCTGAAAGATGGGCGTTGTTTGATTGGTTTAAGAAGCATGGAATCGAGGTTAATGAATATCCGATTCCAGAAAAGAAGAAGCCAAAAAGGAAATTTGATTTCTAATAAAAAATATTGTATAATATTTATAGAAACTGAGAGAAATGGTTGCCCAACACTTAACTCTTAAAAATAAGGTATGCTGGGTGAGGTTAACGGAAGGTGTTGCAAGGTCTATTAAAGACTTAACCGAGAGAAAAACCCCTTTTGCTGAAGAGCAAAACAAATATACTGAGTCTTGAATGTTGGCAACTTGAACGAGAGACTCATAAATATTGTCCTGTAGCTCAGCTGGCAGAGCACGCGACTGTTAATCGTGGGGTCGAGGGTTCGAACCCCTCCGGGACAGCCAACCTCCATTGCGAGGTTATTGTTGCTTCGCTTCCTACTCCACGGGAAGAGAAATAAAGTGGAGACTATGCGGGATTGGCGGAATGGTAGACGCGCTAGACTTAGGATCTAGTGTCTATGGCGTAAGGGTTCGAGTCCCTTATCCCGTACCAATGAGGCGTTAACATGGATTTTGATTGGTAAACTACCACCGGCAGAACAATGCGCGTCATAGACAAGCAGCGTTAGATATGTGGCTTAGTGGAAAACGCCTGTCTAAATATAAAGAAGCAAAGTAACCAATCGTGAATATGCGGCTATGTTGAAATCGGTAGACAAGCAAGCTTGAGGTGCTTGTGATCGAAAGGTCGTGTGAGTTCAAATCTCACTAGCCGCACCAACGAGTTAATCCGCTCAAGTCATAAGGATTGGTGTCAACCGCTCACCTTACGGAGGTTGCCGATTGTGGGTGCGAGTCCAGGAACCCTCCCTTGTCCATGGATCTGGATAGTCTTTTGTTAGTTTTATTACTTAAATAAAATTAACCGGTATCACTTGCCGTTAGGGGAATGACTCTCCCCAAGTATTTGGTCTCGTAGTTCAGAAGAGTAGAATGCTAGCCTGTCACGCTAGAGGTCACGGGTTCAAGTCCCGTCGGGATCGCCATTTGAAAAATAATAAATATTATGATATAATATTTATAGAAAGTGAGAAAGACACAGTACAGCAAGTTTTTTCTGGATAATTTATTTTTGCTTAAATGAAAATGATAGTAGGTTCAAATCCTACACAAAAACCTGTGTCTTGCTGAATATTGCCCCGTGGTGTAATGGTTAGCACGGCGGTCTCTAAAACCGTATCCCTCTGAAGGAGTAAGTCTGGGTTCGAACCCCAGCGGGGCTGCCAGCAACACCTCCTGACATTTTTTGAGCGTTGTCGTTAACTAGAACTCGACCTCAGTGGTTTAATGTACGAGGTACTGATAAGTGATGGTACTACCACTCTTCACTTTTCTCTATATATCTTATGGGGCCTTAGCTCATCTGGGAGAGCGCCTGCCTTGCAAGCAGGAGGTGGCGGGTTCGAGTCCCGCAGGTTCCACCAAAGAGAAGTTTTTTGGTTCTTCTCGGTATTTAAATTAGTGATTATATTTGTTAAAAACCAGTTTAGGTTTGGTTTGATTACCCTTTTCTTTCCCTTTTATACAACGAAACGAAAATGGTAATGGTGCGTGACGCCGCGTTTCCTGAATAGCTTCGCAAGAAGAAGTGCGAGTTATGGTCCCATCTACTAATTGGTCTAGGTAATCAGCCTCTCAAGCTGAAAATGTGAGTTCGAGTCTCGCTGGGATCACCACCTAATTTAATTAGTCCAAGACAATAACCGGAGGAGTTATACTTCTTCTTTAACAAAAAGTAATAAATGCTCCCATGGACAAGTGGTTAAGTCCCCGCCCTTTCACGGCGGTGTCGTCAGTTCGATCCTGACTGGGAGTACCATTAACAATAGGAAATATACATAGATGAAAAGGAGAAGATATTATGAAGCAGGTTCACGGTACTTTCGATTCTTTTAAGACTCTGGGTGCGGCAATGGGCTTTAAGGCTCCTAAGGTCAAGGAGAAGGAGCATAAATGTCCCAACTGCGGTGGCGTGATGGAGCGAGCTGGCAACTCCAATGTGTTTGTCTGTCCTTTCAATAAGCTGGAAGAGCGTGACCTGAAGGGTAAGCCGGTGCAGGTGTTTAGCAAGTGCGGTAAGTTTGTTATCGCTGATTAACATATTGACCTGAGTAAGTCGGTAAACTGCTCTTTATATCGCGGTAGCTCAGTAGGTAGAGCGGCAGGTTGAAGCCCTGCGCGTCGCTGGTTCAAGCCCAGCCCGCGGTGCCATTGCGGAGTAGAGAAACGGTTATCTCGCAACCCTCATAAGGTTGAGAAAGGTGGTTCGACTCCACCCTCTCGCAACCATAGGCGTAATGCCATTATGGGTAAGACGCATACAGCAAATTTTTTCTTTTGAAAAATATTTTAGCTCATTGGTAGAGCATCAAACTTGTTAATTTGACTGTAGCTGGTTCAAGCCCGGCAAATAATTTTCTTTGCGTCTTGTAAAATTAAATAAGGAGGTTTTTCTATGTTCCAAGATATTGATGACATGATTTTCGACAATGTTGAAACCACAGTTAGTGAGCGATAATTCTCACTTTTTGATGGAAAGCTGCTTGGTTTTATACCAAAGGGTCACAAGTCCCTAAAGCTGAGTGCATCAATTTGGAGAGGTGGCAGAGTTGGTTGAATGCGGCACCCTGCTAAGGTGTTGACCCCATTAGGGGTCCGGAGGTTCGAATCCTCTCCTCTCCGCCAGCCGTGAAACGCGAGTACGCCTCGGTTCCATTAGGCGTGGGACAAATAAACAAAGACCACGTCGGGGTTTAACTCACCTGTCAAGGGCTGCGGACCTAGAACGAGTTTTAATTTGGTAGGGTGAATCCCACTCCTCCTATATTAAGAGTTTTGCACGCCTCTGTCACAGCAACAAGCGCAACCCGCAAAACCTTTGAACAAACATTAAAATCCGGTGTTAAAGGAACCAGAGTACGAAGCAGGGTGACAACCTCCAGAAATGGTACTGGCTTTCAGGTTATTGCTGAGTATTTGTTAAAGTCTATCTTCGTCACTTAGAGTTTAACAAATACGATATTATTAAGGAAATAGCTGATGTGAAAAGCATCTTGTCTTGCTGACATGACAATAAACTTTGAACGGGTCGCTTAATGTGGGATTCGTGCCTGCGGGTGTAAAGTCAGAAAAGTAGGGGTATGCAGTTTGAAATCTGCAGGAGTAGCTATCGGTGAATCCCCACCTCCACCGTCCCTTAAAATTCAAATAATATGCTGGCATAGCTCAGTTGGTAGAGCTACTGATTTGTAATCAGTGGGTCGGGAGTTCGAGTCTCTCTGTCAGCTCCATAGGCTTAGGAAGTAGCCTACAACTTCCACAAGGCGTGAAATCGCTCTAGCGACGAAACGGATATTACCAATTGGTAGTAGCACGGTATCTAATGATGCCCTATATCGGTGCTGTGCACCGATATAGATATGTCCCTTTAGCTTAGTTGGACAAAGCGTGCGGCTACGAACCGCAAGACCGGGAGTTCGAGTCTCTCAAGGGATGCCATGTGGCTGTAGCTCAGTTGGTTAGAGCACTTGATTGTGGCTCAAGTTGTCGTGGATTCGAATTCCACCAGTCACCCCACGGGACCCAAACAGCAATTTTCAATCATATGTTTTTGGTACATACAAGATGAAAGGGGTCTAGAAATGAATAAGAAGATTTACAAGCAAGCTATGAAGAAAACTGGCGATGAACTACAAGAGTGGCTTCAGTTCAAGCATCGAGGATCTTCTGTGCAAGCTAAGAAGGGAAAAGGTTCCTATTCCCGCAAACAAAAGTATAAAGACAGGGAGTGTTGAGTATGTCTCGTTCTTATCGAAAACAGCCTGTTTGGAAAGACCATAATCGGGGTATGAAAGCGATGGCCAATCGAAAAGTGCGGCGGGCGCTTAATCGAGATGTCGATTTCGAGTTACCTAATTCTCTCTACAAAAGATACTTTTGTTAGTACGACATTTGTGACTATTGTTTTCTTGTTTCTCGTAGCTTTGAGCAGTTTTATCAAAGTCGTATTAGAAACTGGAAAGAGCGTAGGCATTATTGGTTCTGGAAAGATCAGCCGTATCCTACGAGAAAAGAAGTTTACAAGGATTGGCTTAATTATCGTGGTAAATAAGCGGCTATCGCCTAATGGATATGGCAACAGCCTTCTAAGCTGTCACAATCTGAGTTCGAATCTCAGTAGCCGTACCAATATGGGGGTATAAAGGTTTCGACGGGGCATTGAGAAGTTAGAACACACGGGTAGGCGACCTCCTTACGGCGCAACAAACAATTAACTGACAACAATTATTTCGATTCTCACATGGCAGCTTGAGCTTTTGCTCGCTGACCATTAACTGTATACCTCTGGTTTCTTTGTTTTCCTTCTAAAAACAAAGTGGTGGATGCGTTGTACTATAACCGGTACGGCCCTATAGTTCAGTTAGTTTGTTCTTGACTTGTGGCTCTATTCAAAAGCTATAAATAAGGACTATCGTGTAAGAATGTTCTGATTAGGTAGGTGTTTCGGACACGGGTTCGACTCCCGTTACCTCCACCAAACTTGTCCGCTTAGCTCAGCTGGCTAGAGCAACCGACTCTTAATCGGTGGGTCCAGAGTTCGAATCTCTGAGTGGGCACCAATATGCGGGGATGGCCGAGCGGTCGATGGCGCCAGTCTAGAAAACTGGAGGCCCAGCAATGGGCCCGGGAGTTCGAATCTCTCTCCCCGCGCCATATAGTTTGGTAGCTCAGTTGGTTAGAGCACTCGATTGATAATCGAGAGGTCGTGAGTTCAAGCCTCACCCAGACTACCATTTGGAGATATTTCTTTAATTTAATTATCTTTTTCTTTATAAGTATTGAGGAAGGTGATAAAATGAAGATTTATAATCCAATTAACTATTCCTATATCACTGTTGTAGAAATTCCAAAGACAGAGATTTCAAAGTTTGATATGGCACTATGTCAATAGCCTCGTTAGACTTTGAAAGCCTACTATGATAGTTGCGCTGTTAAGCCTTCTATCATTTCTAATGGTGGTTTCTTCAGCATGAGCGATGGCTCAACAGCCTTTAACTATACCGATGAAGGTATAATCATTAGCTCTAATTCTCTTTACAAAGAAGGATTTGGAACTGTCAATGGAGAGTTAAAGTACGGTGTAATTGGTCAAGAGAAGTTTGAAGACTTTGTAAGTGGCTATCCAGTCTTGATTAAGGCGGGCGCCGCAGTTCCTATTACTATTGCTTCCGAGATTAACTACAAGGCTAGAAGAACTATTCTGGCTTATAATAAAGAAAATATCTTTATTGTGGCTATTGAATCTCCGGGCATGAACTTCTCGCAAATGCAATCTTTCTTGCGGACTCTCAAGGTTGATTATGCTATTAACCTTGACGGAGGCGGAAGTACCAAGGTATTGCACGATGGTAAATGTATCACAAAGGCATTTACTAATCGCCCTGTTGATAATGTAATGGCTGTTTATCTAAAGCCGAAAGTTATTTATAGAGTACAACTTGGTGCATTTAGTAAGAAAGCTAATGCTAATGCATTCTTGGCTAAGATTAAAGGTCTTCCAGATGCAATCAATGCAGGATATAGAAACGCTTATGTCCGCAAGGTTGGCAGTTATTGGAAGGTTCAAGTTGGTGCGTTCTCTGTAAAAGCTAACGCAACGCGAGTTGTAAATGACCTAAAAAATAAGGGCTATAATGCCTTCATTACGACAACTTGATTTTCTAAAAATATTTTGCTATAATATTTATAGAAGATAAGAGAAGACGCTTACTGCAACCACTACTATTGTAATAGTCAAAAGGTTAAGACATTTCTCTACAAAAGAAACAATTTGGGTTCGATTCCCAATTACACAAAAGGCGTCTTGTTATGGTCAGCCCGTAAGACCTTAAATGGCGGGGCACCTATCCGGGTGTAGCTCAGATGGTAGAGCGCTAGATTTGGGATCTAGAGGCCGTGAGTTCGAGACTCGCCACTCGGACCAATCCCCATTTGGTGGGGACTATGTATCACTCCTTTCCTATGTTATATAAAGACCTATACAGCAAATCTTTCTTTCTATACAAGAAGATATAATGATTAGCAAGTCATTGCTGCCAGACATTGAGATAGCTCTTTAGAACGAAGACAGACGAGAGCTATGGAGTCATAAGTCTAAGTCTTCGTGGGTCTTGAAATGTTATAATATTTTTGTTATAATATTTATAGAAAGTTAAGAAAGGAAGTAAATGATATGAAGAAAATTGATATGGGTTGTTACTACTTTTCCGACAAGGGTTTGGTTCGTACAGTTGCCAGAGCAACCGATGTGGAGACGAAGAAGTCAATGATTATGTTCGTCAACATCGAATCTGGTGGATGTGCAAGTCAGCCTCTTTTAATTTCTGAGGAGAAGTTTGCGGCGACTTACATCAAGTAAGTCGTATGCGGGATTAGCTCAGCTGGTTAGAGCATTTGCCTTACAAGCAAGGGGTCACAGGTTCGAGTCCTGTATTCCGTACCATAAGACGCTATCCAGCGAATTTTTCTATAAAATCTTGGATATTATACTAACAAAAGGATTTGTGAAGAATCTTTACGCCGTTGGCTAGTTCTTCTGGGGTAAGAGAGAGTTAATTGACAGAAGAGCGAATGTAAATTGATTATGACTCTTTAGCGTCTTGACTATTTAGCGGTGTTGCGAAGTGGTTAACGCGCATGGCTTTGACCCATGTATTCGAAGGTTCGAACCCTTCCACCGCTGCCAAAATCTACTAACCGGCATAAATCAATTTAACTGGTTGATAAGCCCCGTTTGTGGGGAGAAACGCAAGCAGCTCTTAAATGAGCGACACTCTGAGTCGGCAGAGCAAGAGTAGAGAACTGGAAGGTTGCAGCTCGAATACTGAATCCTCTAAAGAGTGGGACTTAGCGCGCGGAAGAACCCTTTGGCATGGAACGCACACCAGTAAGGTTTGTAGTCAACCTTTATCAAAACTACATTTCAGGAGCTAGCTCAATTGGTAGAGCGCGTGTAATAATCCAGGTCTAGTAAATAGACCACGACAGCAACCACTATGATTTTCTAGGGACACGAGGTTGTAGGTTCGAATCCTACACTCCCGGCCATCTTTTCTAAAGGAGTGAATTTATGTCGCAATACTTATATTTCTTTGCACGGCACGATAAAGAATTTGTTCTTATCGCAGACTATTCTCGGAGTACTCAGGTATATAGCGAAGTAAATGCTCCTTATGAGAAGATTAGAAAGATTGATGAAACAGAGTTGAGAACTGTAGCAGAGAGACTGCGGGCTGGCAAAAATTTTGCCAAGTCTCAGATCGAAACCCTTAACCGCAAGTTAGAGCTTATTTCTAGCGCGAATAATTCTCTTGAAGAGAAGTTAGACATGATCAACTCTGAATTAGAAATCATTGAAGAGTATGAAGATGACATTCAAACTCTTGACAGGTATGCCATAGAACTCGATTTTATCGCTAATATGGCTTGTGACAACGATATTTTTGTGGGCTTCGAAATTAGTTGTCCAACCGAAAAAGATATTGTTGACTGTTAACACCTGCGGGCGTGGTGGAATCGGTAGACACCTGGGACTTTGATGTATTCTATCCATGTAAAATATGGATACTACTATGCAATAATAGTAGAGAGTGCCTAAGAGGAAACTCTTAGAGTAGAGGCTGGCTAAAACGGCGAAGGCGAATACAGAACGCCGTGCTAAGTTTCTTTGGGCAGACTCATTTAAGTGGAATACACTATTTTTCATATATAATGAAAGGTGGTAGACTTAAATGAGAAAATATGATAAAGAGTGGCTTCAAGAATTATGTTCTTCAAGTTATTCTTATGCGGAAGTTTTAATTAAAGCTGGTCGTAAGATTGGCGGAGGCGCGCAACAAACCTTAAAAAAGAAGATTGTTGAGTATGGAATTGATGTTTCACACTTCACAGGGTAGAGATGGTATGATGCTCCAGGGAAAGAGTGTAATTTAAAGGGGCAAGATAGAGAAAAATATTCTCTGAACGAAGTTTTTGTGAAAGATAGTCCAGTTACTCAAAAGGTTCTTAGAGGTTATGTTGAAAGGCACAATGTTTTAGAATATAAGTGTCAACAATGCGGATGTGACGGTCATTGGCAAGATGGAATAATTGCCTTAGAAATTGACCATATAGATGGAGATAACACCAATAATGAAAAAACTAATCTTCGCTATTTATGTCCAAATTGTCATGCTTTAACAGAAACTTACCGAGGAAGAAACAAAGCCCTAAAGAATAAATGTGTAGAGAGTATACACCAGCTACCTAAGTCTGAATAAGATATGGTAAAGACGTACTCCAGACTACAACACAGAAATGTGGCTATGGTGACATAGAGTAGTAAGAAAATCCCATGAGGCAACCCCTCGTACGAGTTCGAGTCTCGTCGCCCGCACCAGTTAAAGACGCATACAGCAATTACACATATTGTGTATTATCGGTTCGAGTCCGATTCTGTTCGCCAATAATAGGATAGATAGCTTAACAGGTTAAGCAACAAGAAAAATGCGTCTTGTTTTATACCGGCTTCGTATAATCCGATCTGTCGGGCAAAAGGAGTCAAACGATTTGCTATCTTTTTCATATATAACGAAGGAGATGGACAAAATGACAATGACTAAAATTTGTTCTAAATGCAAGGAAGAAAAACCATTAAGCGAATATCATAAGAATGGTTTTGATAGACAGGGAAATCAAAAATATCGAGGCTATTGTAAAGAGTGTGCTAGAAAAATAGAAGCCGCTCGATATTAGGATAAAAAAAATTTTGTGAATAGTTAGAAAAAGTGTTGTGCGAAATGTGGAGATACAAGGGAGTATGTTCTTGATTATCATCACAAAGACCCTTTAGAAAAAGAGTTCACAATAGGACGTGCGAGTACACGTTCTCAAGAATCTCTCCAAGAAGAAATAGATAAATGTGTTATCTTATGTGCTAACTGTCACAGAGAATTTCATCATCTTAATAAACTAAAGAACCTATCTTTAGAAGAATATTTGCTGATTTAATCAGCAATATGCCGGATTGGTGTAGCGGTCTGCACGTCAGGTTCTGACCCTGAAGGTCTTCGATCAACACGAAGATCCGGTGCCAAGGCAATTCCAGAAGCCCTTTCGAGAAACCTTACTCGATAAAACAAGGAGATGGAGGAGTTTACGGTTGCTTCTACCTAACCGTATAAATGGGTCAGTGAGCGGAATTGGTAACGCAGCGGACTGTAAATCCGTGGCTTTCGAGCATTGTTGGTTCAAGTCCAACCTGGCCCACCAAGTCTTATCATACAGACTTAAAATAAATGAGTACCCTAGATAATGCTAAACTAGGTATCCGAGTATCGGGAGAATTAGTCTGGCAGCCGATGAAGCGACGATACTACGTGATCAGACGAAAGGACGACTGAAGTCGTTAGCCACGGGTAAACAGGCTGATAGCCGCGTGGTAATATGGATCTTTAGCTCAGTTGGTTAGAGCACGCGGCTCATAACCGCACGGTCCTGGGTTCGATTCCCCGAAGATCCACCATATGCGGGGCTAGGTTAAAGGTAGACCATCAGCGTTAAAAGGCTGAAAAAGCGGTTCGAATCCGCAGCCCCGCGCCAATATGTATTGAAAGGACGTAAAGGAATGAACATAGTAAACGCAGGTTCTCGTTATCAAGTCTATGGCGAAGATGTAAAGACTTATAAGGAGCTTCCTATTGCTACTTACTCGGTTGGATTTAATCCAATGATGGGTTTTTGGCTTATTAAGCATGATGACCTCGCTATCAACGAGGATACAATCTACGGCAATCATGCTCGTCGCGCAGAAAAGATTCTAAAATCTTTTGCTGTAAGTGAGAGAAACTTCGGTGTCATTCTCTCCGGTAAGAAGGGTATTGGTAAATCTCTACTTGCTCGCATGATTGCGGAAGAGTCTATTAAGGCCGATATGCCAGTCATTATTGTTGACACCGCTATTCCCGGCATCAGCAATTTTCTTGCCTCCATTCAGCAAGAGGTAACGATTATCTTTGACGAGTTTGAAAAGACTTTCGCCAAGACTGAGAAGGGCGATCCGCAAGTTGAGATGCTTAGTCTGTTCGATGGTATGGATAACGGCAAGAAGCTGTTTGTCATTACCTGTAACGATCCTCGTCAGTTGAATGAATTTCTTATTAACCGTCCTGGCCGCTTCCATTATCATTTTGAGATTACCTGTCCCTCTCCTGACGAAGTTCGTGCTTATATGGCTGATAAGCTCGGTACTGGTTGGGAAGAGGACATTGAAAAGGTTGTTAAGCTGTCTCAAGTAGCTGACATTACTTTTGATTGTCTGCGCGCAATCGCTTTCGATCTAAAGCAGGGTTATCCTCTGGAAGAGACCCTCATGGATTTGAACATCAATTACGAGCGTAATAGCTCTTATGATGTTACCGTTAGATTGTCTAATGGTTGGATTACTACAGCTTATTACAAGAAGATTGATCTCTACTCCAAAGATGAATGTAATATTTCCTTTGAAAAAGATAAAATCCGTTATTGGATTACTTTTTCTCCCTCTGATGCCACGGTCGCTGATGGCGCTTTAACTGTTAATCCGCAGAAGATTAAGTTGACTGTGGCTTATGATGCTTTTGAGGAGTCAATGTCTGACGAGGACGCAGAAATCGCTCGTAGACAGTGGATGAAAAATACGACTGTTGAGTCTTGTACTCTAACAAAAGTAAACATCTCCATGGTAAATAAGTTCGATAATTTTTAAAAATAGCCCTCGTAAGAGGGCTATATGCCAGCTAGGTCAAATGGTTAAGATGCCGCCTTCATACGGCGAGAGGACTGAGTTCAACTCTCAGAGCTGGCACCAATTCATTGTTGCAGCAATGTTTATCATATATATGAGAAAACCGAGAGAGCTTAACACCTGCAAGTGTTCTGCCTAACCCCTGTCATTCGTGACAGGGGTTTCTTTTTGTATATAGGCAAGACTGGACCGCACTCGGTGCAAACGCAAAGTGGCTTTAGAATTTTTCAGGCCAAATGTGGCAAAATGATTTGCATTAGTTTTTATATCTATGTGAGAGGAGGGATTTGTAAGAATGGCTGAATTAGTAGTTCTTAAAGGTTCTTTTGCCAATCTCAATAATATTCCAATTAAAGAAGGTTAGTTGATCTTTACGACAGACGAGGATAATCGTTTGATTTTTTTAGATACTGATGACAGTACCAGAGTATAGATAACTTCTCCAGCAATTGAGAATACTGATACAATCATTTTAGATGCTGGCGGCGCTCCTGCAACAATAGGAGGTTAAAATATATGGCTATTAAAACATTTGAAGTTGTTTTTAAGTTACGCCGCGACAATGATTACAATTACGAGAAGGTAAAAGACAGTTTTATTCCCAAAAAAGGAGAAATCTGTTTAGTAGATACTGCTAGACAAGGTCTTTGCGTAATTGTTGGTGATGGTGTATCAACTTATGGAAGTCTTGAGTATGAGAATACTATCTTCCAACGCGTTTATTTCATTGGCGGAAAGATTTTCAAGGATGCTGATGGTATTTAGGAAATCACTCCTAATGAAAATAAAATTTATATTGATGCCAATAACACCAACGACTTGTATTATTACAATGGCGTTGAGTTTGTTTTAATTGGGCCGGGTTCGCTTCCGACCGCGTCAGCGGAAACCGCAGGTATTATGAAACTTTACTCTACTACTGGAGAAAATGTGGATGGTACAATGACGCAAAAAGCGATTACAGATGAACTGAATACTAAGGTTAGTGCTTCAGTTAATTTAGAAGACGAAACCGTCGTCTTCAAATAATCTTATAGGAGGAAAAATTATTTATGGCTATTTTTGATCCTAAGAATATCCTTGTGATTTCTAAACTCACTATTGGTGAGAAGACTTATTACTTAAAGGATGCCGAGGCTCGTGAGCTACTTAAGACTCTTGGTACTGCCGCTAAGAAGGACGTTGCCGCTGGCGTTAGTGCCGATGAGCAGGGTCTTGTTACTGGTGCTATGGTTCAGGCTGCTATTGCTGACATTTCTGGTTCCATGCACTTCCGTGGCGTGTTCACTTCAACTGCCGAAGTTACTGACCCAGCTGCTGGCGATGTAATTATTGTTGGTGTTAAGGAGTATGTGTATGGCGGAGATCCTGCTGATTGGCACGAGCTTGGCGATGAGACCCTTTATGCTCTGAAGACTGTTACCATTGGTACTCAGAATCTGTCTGCTAATATCAATCTTGACACTCTTGCTGCTGATATGGGTCTTGGTGCTCTTTCTAAGAAGGACTCTGCTACTGGTACTGTTGCAGGCCAGACCATTTCTGGCTTAAAAGCTAAGGGTAGTGCTGCTGGTTCTATTGCTGTTGAACTTACTCAGACTTCCACTGCTGCTACTTTAACTAAGAGCGATTATACACCTTCAGGTGATGTAAATGGTTCTGTTACTGCTGCTGGTACTGTTTCTATTGCTAAGGATGCCGAGAATGGTACTCAGATTTCTGGTTCTGTTTCTGCTCCTACTGTGACTGTTACTCCTGCTACCGATACCATTAAGAAGGTAACTTCTGTTGGTACTCTGCCTACCAAGGCTGCTGATACTTTTACTCCTAATGGTGACGATACCTTTACTGCTGGTTCTCAGGCTGCATGGAGCGCTAATGTCGATGATGCAAGTGAGACTTTGAGTTTCTCCTTCACCGCCAATACTTTGCCTACCTTTACTCAGGGTGCTAAAGCTTCTTATTCTGAAGGTACATTTGATGCGGGTACGCTTCCTGAGCTGGCTGCTGCTGGCACTCAAGTTGTTACTGGTATTACCAGTGCTACTGCTTCTGCTCCCGTATTTACTGGTGATAAGTTTGCTGCTTCCTTCACTGGCGCTTCTGCTAATATTACCGCTACCTTTACTGGTGAAAAGACTTCTGTCGTTTCTGGCGTTAACTATGATAAGGCCGGCGTTGATGCTGAAAAGACCAAGTTTACTGCGGGAGCGATTGAGCTTGATGTAGACGACGTGGTTGTCACTTCTAAGGACGTTACCGTACAGTAATCTAGCACTAGCGAGCTAAATGCTCGTTTATGAAAATAAAGGATGGTGAGTAAATGGCGAATAAGTACATTTCCAACGTGAAACTCGGCAGTACCATTTACTCCCTTAAAGATGAAGAGATAAGAGCCGCGGTCAATGCACTGCAAACCGCGGTTTCTTCTTCTTTAGTCTTTAAAGGTGTCGTCTCTAGTGCTGCCGATCTTACTGGTCTAAAGAACTACAAAGTGGGATGGACATATAAAGCTAATGCATCTTTCGAGATTGCTTCTCTAGGCAAGCTTGAAGTAGGTGATATGATTATATGTATCAGCGATTATAGTTCTAGCTATAAAGCAAGTGACTGGACAGTAGTTCAAAACAATGTAGATACTATGACTGGGGCTTCCTCTACGGCCGCGGGCACGAGAGGTTTAGTACCAGCACCTCAAGCTAATGATAACGAGAAGTATCTTCGAGGCGATGGAACATGGGGTTCTCCCGTCGCTGATGTTGCTTGGGGAAATTTCAATGATCTGATTTGAATAAAGGGTTAAAGTTTTTCGGAACT
>OHKL01000630.1_pt1 | contig 18531 bp, 21 predicted proteins | sample 1568721 | NCBI WGS metagenome assembly OHKL01 (sample SAMEA3879543, study PRJEB24766) | human gut metagenome | biome: human-associated habitat; feature: feces | place: USA | collected 1985/1987 | reverse complement strand
TTTTATAAATCTCTTTTCATTATCTGTCATCTTTTCTCCTAATCAACCTAGCAAAACAATATATTGATTTACGAAAGTCATTACTCCACCCACAAATAGAGCCAAACTAGAGCCATTCGATAAAACAAATGCCGGAAACCCGCATAAATACAGGCTTTCGGCATTTTAATCCGTTATTCAAACTCTGCTCCCATTTCATATATTCACCATATTTTTCTGCCATTTTTCATTTCTTTTTACATGAAACTTATATCTTTTATCTTCCAGTCTATATAGTTTCAAAACTTTTTAGAACCAGATTAGAACCACGGCCACGCAATAGAACCAGTTTTTATTTAGCAATCGAAAATTTGTTTTCTAGCATATCAAATAATCTCGAACAATCTTTTATCTTCTTCTTATTGCTAATGTATTTACAATTCTTTCTCCATTTATATTACCCTCTTCATCTATATAACCATATTTAGTTAACCTTCGTATTAGTGATGCTGGGAGTTTGTCTTTATCCCCATTTAAAAGCGATAATAAAATATTATCACTTGGTTCCCAACTATCCTCCAGTACACTCGAATTCATTATTCTATTTCGTAAGATTTCTGCTTCTTTTCGAGCACTATACTGCTGTCGTTTTAGAATTTCAATTTGACGTTCATTTTCCTCTAATTGGCGTCTATATTTCTGTTTTTCCTCTTCATCTAAATGTGCCTTATCCATTAACTCATTAATAATTTTATCTTTATCATCCTTCTGCTCCTGAATCTCTTCAGATTTTTCAGAACTTATATTGTCTAAATGCGATACTTTATCATTTAGGCTATTAAGTTTTTCCCCAAAGCGTTCTTCGATTTTTCCTAATGTAACTGAAACATCCCTCATAATGTCATACGACGATTTATAAAAATTGGTACTTGTCTCATCTGCCTTAAAATAAAAAAATATTGATATAAAAATTGAAAAAAACGCTAATAATGTCGACAATATACTGTCAAACGAAAAATCTGTTTTTATTAGTCTATAACACAATAATCCAATAAACATAACTGCACCTATTCCACCTACAACGCACACCGTTATCCTCATCGGATTTACTTTATGCTTTTCTTTCTCTAGTTCAAGCATTTTATTCAAAACATCCATCACATCCGGCTCATTTTCTTGCCGTTCTTCTACCGTTCTTTTATTCTTTTCAAACATAGTATATACCTTCTTCGAGCTTTTTTATAATAGCCAAACTTCTTTTATATCTTAAAATATTATCAGATGTTTTGTTATATTTCAAATATAGAAATTTAAAATCTTAATCTTTCAACATATCCAACAGCATCCGATAATGCCTCTGTCCAATATGTCGTCCTGCTCTCTGCAAACCCGAAACACATTCCTTCACCTCATCTGAGGTAAGTTCATGTTCCTCATATGCTGCCATAAGGACACCAATTGTTCCCATAATTCTAAAACCCATTTCATTGGAAACAGCTCTGCCCTTGGCTTCATCCATAAGCAATAACTCTGCCTTTACTTCATCTGTAAGAACGATTGCTTCGCTCTCGCCTTGATCCAACCCTGTAGCACGTTTTAGTATACTCACTGAATCTGGATTTTTGACTGTTTGTACAGTAATAAACTCTTTTTGTCTTAACTGCTCCGCTTCCAATTTAAAACGCTCATCTACTGTCAGTTCTTCATATACTGCCTGCGGTATAATCACATTTCCAAATAGCTTTTCCAGCAAATCAAGCCTTCCTATTTTAAGCAATGATATTAATGGTGTTGTATCCGATACAACTATCATACCATTGCCCCCTTTTTCAGTTGGCGATAAGTTTCCAGTTCTGTATCCAGATCATCCATTGTCATATCAAAATAAGAATACCCAAGCTTATCATAGATGTCGATAAGTTCTGATTTCCTGATTCCCAGAATTTCTGCTGCTCTTCCGTGGGAAATGGTCTGATTTGCTATATAAGGATATAATAAAAGTGCGTTTCTGGTGAGTTCTGTTTCTGTATTTGTATCAGCCAGGTACTTCTTCATTCCTGCCGGTACTCTAATGGTTATAGATTCCGTTGTTACCATACAATCACATCCTTCCTGTTCCTATCTGTCAAAATCGATTTCAATTTTGTTACTTACACCTATATTATACTCATAAATCCCCTATTCATCAATCATTTTTCTGTTCTGTATCCTTATCTACTTTCACGCAATTCAGCACTCTCCTGCAATCCTCCAACATTTTTTGCTTTTGTTCGACTCTGCTGATATTGCTTCGCTCCTTATCAAATAAGTATGCTGCTCCATCCAAAATATCTACCAATGTAATAGCGGTTGCCAGAAAATCGGCTTTCATTTCCTTGTATGATTCCCTAGACAAAGAAAAGTTGCCAGACTGTAACTGTCCAGCAACTTCTTTTAGCGTAATTTGCATTTCCTGCACTTCATCTATTATCCTTTGAATATTTTCTTTTTTCCCAACTACCACTATATTGGCATATATACAACTTCTGACAATAAAATCCTTTTTAGACATTCCACTAGTTTTTGCTCTCTCATCAATAATAGCTTTCTGCCATGCGGATGGTCTGAATGCTATTGTAGCCTCTTTATGTTGTCCCGGCATCTTGTACTCTCCTTTTATTCCTCATCTTTCTCATCCATCAATTTGTTAAGTTCGTCTGCCAATTTCCGTGATTGATCGGGATACAGATGAGAATATGTAGACAATGTTGTTTGTATTTTCTCATGTCCCAACCTATCTGCCACCAAATTAGGCTGCATCCCCAGTTCAGAAATTAACAGACTCGCATGACTATGACGAAGATCATGTATACGAATCTTTTTAACCCCTGACAGTTCAGCTCCCCGAATCATTTCGTGTTCAAAATATGCCTTCGTTGTTGTAAACATTCTATCTTGTGGTAAAACTCCGTATAACTTACTTATATAGTCTTTCAGTTCTTCTACCAAAAAATCTGGCAAAGTGATAATACGCTTACTTTTTTCTGTTTTTGGTGCTGTAATTACATCTCTACCGTTGATTCTTTGATAGGATTTATTTATGTTCAGAGTCTTTAATTCAGCATTAAAATCCTCTACATTCAGTGCTAACAATTCACCTATACGACAACCTGTCCAATATAATGTAAGAAATCCATAATAAGAAAGTGGCTTATCCTTCACGCAATCCAGAAAGAGAGTAAATTCATCCAATGTCCAGAAATTCATTTCGTCTGCCTTCCCTTTTCCTATTGTTCCCGCCTGACTGCAAGGATTTCTCGAAAGATCATAATATTTCTGTGCGTAATTGAATACAGCTGCCAATTGGTTATTTATTGTTCTCAGATACGTTTGCGAATAACCTTTTTTCATAAGCTCATTCTGCCACTGTCTAATGTCTGCCGCATTTATCTCAGCAATTTTTCTTTTTCCAAAATACGGAAGTATCTTTAGTTCCACAATATAATCTTTGCTCCTTAATGTATTTTCACGCAAACGTTGTCCCATATCTCTGCGGTATACTTCCCAGAATGATTCAAAGTCCATGTTGAGATTATGTGCCTGCTGTACAATAAATGATTGTGCCCACGCTTCCGCTTCTCTTTTGGTTTTAAAGTTTCGTTTATGCTTTTTCACATTTATTCCACGATAATCTTTATAATAGAATTGTACATCCCACAATCCTTTTTCATTCTTTTTAACTGTCATAGTCTGCATCCTTTCTAGGTATACCCAAGAGTACTTTCGTACTCTTGGGTATCGTAACTATTCCTCCATACCATAGTATTTTTCCGCAAAATACTTCTTTGGGATCTTACCTGCCATAACTATATATCCCTTGCTCCTAAGTTCCTGATTTAGTTCCTTAATGATTCTATACGCCTTAGCTCTGCTGATATCTAAAATCTCCTGAATATCATTTGCTGTATAATATAAACACTGCATACCTACTCCTTCCTAACCTTTATATATTCCAAAGATCTTCTTACCTGTAATATTGGATTCTTTATTATTTGATAAAACCGCATTAATCGCTATCTTTCTTTTTGGAGCTTGACCTGTTTCTTCTAATTCAGATTTCACCTCCACAACACGAAGTTTTTCAGTTATTTCTCTACAACTTTCTAAGCGATGCGAACCTTTCAATAAAAATTGCCCTTTTTCTAATTCTGTCAGTATTTCCAGTAATTCACGTTGTTTATCTATCTGATAATGCAATCTTTTTGATATTTCTGCTGCATCTCCATCTGTCAGTCTGAAAAATAACTGAAATCCTCCCTGTTGAAACTGATTCAGTACAGCATCATCAAATTTTCCCTGTAGGAACTGTGTAGCAAGTACTAAATATATTCCATATTTCTGTCCTTCCGTATAGCATTTCCCTATAATAGAACTTTTTCGACAATGAAGATTTTGAAATTCATCTATAAAAATAAATATCTTTTGGGAAATATCTCCCGCACGAAATTGTAGTTTTTTCGTTTCAAACAGGCTATATATAACTAATTGGCTGACAACATTTACAAAATCTTCATCTTTTTTTGCAAAATTCCAAATATCACTTTCTTCGGCCTGTCTATTTGCTTCCCCACAATCTACCATCAAAAAAATGTCTTGCAAACCATTTATGCTTTCAAACCTTCTATATATTTTTTTTGCCTCTATTTCTTCCTCTTCTTTTAGCAACTTTATCAAATCTGCTAAATAAAATCCCTTATTGTTCTTCGATAATTCTTCAATGTCCCTTTTTAGAAGTTCTATCACTTTTTCTGAAACAAATCCTATTGCATTGGCAATATATCTTGCACTTCCCTGTAAGCTGGTGACTGAAGGAAAAAACACGGTAATACTATCCTCCATTCCAATTGTTTTTGCTATTCTTGTTCGTTTCCTGTCTTTCTCACTCCACTTATCTCCCAAATCAATTACTTTGACTGTAGCATTTTGGTCTAATAAAAATGCTGCATATTGTGACATAAAATATGTTTTTCCCATTCTTGATTTTCCAACAATCAACATAGAAAGTCTCTCCTGTTTTAAATCCAGTATAATATTTATCCCTTGGCATTTTAAAAAATTCATTAATGGCACCTTCTTTCATGCAATCTCACTCCGTATGGTTCATTCCATAATCTCTGATTAACAGCGAAAACTGAACAATACTTTCTTTCTCCTTTTAAAATTATCGAAATGTCAACATTCAGTTCTCGTCTATGTGTTCCACTACTCCTATATAATTTCACCAGACCAAGTTCTGTTAATTTTTGTTTAACTAATATAATTGTTTTTTTATCAATATTTTGTGTTTCGCATATCATCTTTAACACGTCATTCGAGAAATAATAGTAATCATCATCATACAATATTACTCTCTCTTCCTCATATTCAGATATATGCTTACAATTCTGATAGTAAAGCTTTTCACAAGTTTCAACAGCTCGTCGAAAAATATCTACAATGCAGTTTTGGATGCTTTTTTGCTTTTTCATCTCATTGTACCCATGCTCCAAATATGTAATTATTTTTTTTCCATTGCTATCTAATAATCGATCTAGTACATCAATCATTGCCCGATAACTCCATAATAGTTTCTTTTCACCATTGCAGTCCTTTATGCACATACTCTCTTTTTCAAAGAAAAACCCACTCTCTTCAATCATACTAATCACAAGGCTTTGTATAACATCAAATATTTTTTCTATCTGTTGTAATCTAACGCTGTCCGCATTGACTATAATGCAGTCATCTAACACTACTTCTGGAGCTATCGTTTTCATGCATATAATAAATGGCACAATAACCTTTTTCCCTTCAATATATCCTATTTGCTTCCAACTAGATATCTCTGTAATGCGATTAATACAAGAGCGATCTATAATATTGCTTATACAAAAAATAGCTGAATCATCCCGCATCTTTTTAACATTGTCACGTATTACGTTGATTCTATCAGTGTTTAAGTTAAAAATATTTTTACCGTTTGCTGATACGCTCAACAGTTCTGTAGCAACTGTTTTTGCTGTATTCCCATACACAAAAATCATATCCGGTTCATTCAGCTCACCGGTTAATCTCCCTAATAACGCTTTTAAGCGAATATTGAGTAAAATGCACTCTGCCGAATTAAGTTGTCCAAGATTTTGGAATTCTATTGCAGCAAATGCTATACTCTTATCGTTACAATATCGTAACTGATATTCTTTAATTGCTGGACTTTTATATATCTCATCTATTACACTATTTTCTGCCCAAAATTTATAGCCATGCTGTTCTTTATGCCATCCAGGATATTCTGGTAAATATTGAATTTGGGCTGAGTTATAACTCTTCAAACATTCTCTCCATATATATTGCCATATTTTTCCAGAATCCTTTGATCCTGCTGTCTGATCATACTCACTTAACATTGTTTTCCGCAAATTGTTACTTGAATAAAGCAAATTTGTGTCATATAAGAAACTTTCTGATATTCCACTTTTGGATTTAATCACTATCTGAAATTGCTCTCGCTGACTATCGAGTCTCACGAATCTCTTAATCTCAGTTACCACACATCCAAACACGATATACCTTTGAATCACACATCCTAAGACATTTTTTGTTTCCACGCAAATACTGTCTTGCCCTACAATAATTGTTCGGTCTTTTTCTTTAAACATAGCTCTGTATTGAATTTCATTCATATGCAAATAATGTTTTTGCTGTATTCTACTGAGTTCATTTTGGTTAGCTAAAGTATTATCCCCTGTTCTACATACATTTGGATATTCAGTTACCTGATTGATTTGAAAGTTATTCTGGAAAGACATAATGCTCCTTTCCCCGTCGTTTCGAAAAAAGCATATTCTGCTAGTCTCTTAAAACAATTACGTTCATATTCTTTTTGCTTTTTATAATCATCTTTTTTCCTTTAGACGGGATTCTATTTGTTTTTTTGTAAGACTTATTATATTTCCTTCATTTGCTGTTACAATCCCATTTTTTACTCGCTATTTCGAATCCGTATATTCCATTTCTCTACTTTTAGGTGTAAACTTGAGTAGTAATAGTGCTAATATCATTTGTTTTATATAAATATCTCTTCGAGAAGCAATATTTATATACAAAAATACTCGTTCATTTACTTACTATAATTTATTATTTGGGAGGTTTGTAAGTTACACATGAATGCATCTAATAAAGTCGAACTAACAGATTTATTACGCACACGCTTAAAAGAACTCCAGCAGAATTCGCCTTCTGGGAAATCATATACCAACAAAGATATTGCATCTATTCTTGGTATCACCATTTCTCAATATAAAAATATAATAAATCGTGGGCACAATAAATACGTAACAAAATCTTACTTGGCAAAGCTTTCCGAACTTTACAATTGCTCTCTTGATTATATAATTGGTGATTCTGACGATCCTCAATTATCTAAAGATGGAATACGTAGGCAACATCCCATTTCATTTGCCCAAAAGGATGAGATGCTTCAGAAAATAAGTTCGTTCTTATCCTCCGATGTTCAAACTCTCTCTAGCTTATATCTCATTCTTGTGCAATTTCCAGCTGATTTGAGAAAAGATATTGTATCTGGTTTAAACAATTTTGCCCATATCGCAAGAATAACTACTTTATTAGGCAGAAAAGATTCTATGTCCCCTGAAAAATTTCGATATATTTGTGATATCTTAGAAATAGATTCACCAATACATACCCAACTCACATGCGATATAGCCAAAGCTAACGAACTATTCAATAAAAAGAAATACCGTGATGCTCTTAATCAAAGTTTAAAAATCATATACTATTCTTTAAGTTTTGCCCCTAAACAAGCAGAGCAAGCGTACAATATAATTATCAAATTAGACAAAAAGTGGAAAAAATTCCCCGCTAGTTTACGTTATTTAGTAAGCACCATATTACCTAATTTGAGAAATAAAAATTTTTCTGCATCTGATAAAGCAGATAAAATAATTATAGATTATTTTGTAACAAATAATATTGAATTCAAAACTCGAGGAGATTTTTTGAATTCGTTTTATTGAATCAAGACATACTATTTCTAATTTCCATTTTATACTTATAGTAGCTTCCCCTCGCTATTCCCATAATCCGAATACATTCTGCATCTGTCAGTGAGCCACCGAAATCTCTGGAATACTTCCTAATCTGTTCCTTCGCCCAAATACTTTTCTTTGTCTCCCAAGTGGCTCCTGCACGTTGTCCAATCTGCTTGCCATTCAGTCTTGCTGTTTCTATTCCTTCTCGTGTTCTCTGATGCAAGTCATCCACTTCCTTTTGTGCCTGTTCAAAAGCAAGCCTGATTTGCTCCCTGGCTAGTTCCATCAAATACCGATTAATTCCTTCTAAAATGAAATCCACTTTTTCACCTGTCAGTTTTATCTGTTTTGAAATTGCGGATTTATATGTATCCGTATTAATATGCGGTTCTTTTAAGAAAACAAGAGAAATATCCTTGTAGTAAAGCTGCTCATATAGTTTAAATCCTTCTTCCGCATTACGGCTCATTCTGCTCACTGAATCAAATATGATTTTGTCTCCTGCTTCTATTTTTGCAAGAATTTTGTCCAGTTCCTTTCTCCCTTGAAATTTAGTTCCCGTGTATACCTCTATGACAATAATTGCTTTCGGATATACTTTTTGAATATTCCTGACCTGTCTCTCTATATTCTGTTTACCTGTCGATATTCGGCAGTACCCATATTCCCTGTTCATATTCTCTCCTCTAATACCAAAATTATCGACCATCATTTTCAATACGTTTTTTTCTTTTCATTTTGTATAGAAAAGCATATTTTTTGATACTATTCTTTACAACGTCAAATTTGAACTCCTATCGGGCCATCCCCACACTCATCTGTCGCACTAATTCTAATGCCAGCGTCAGCAGACCAATCAATATTGCTTTCAAAATCTTCTTCATGCTTGTTGTCCTTTCCAAAAAATAATTTCAAACAAAAGAATGCGCGACTTCGCTAACATTCTATTCTCATGAAATAAAGGGCTTAGAAGATAATTCTTTTTTATCTTTCTAAGCCCTATTCTTTATGCCGGTATTTTTATTCTTCCTTCTCCTCCATCCCAGATATAGCAATGGTTTTCTAACCGTTCTTCTTTTGCAACAACCTCCTGATTTACTTGCTCTATCATGTCATTTATTTTCTCAGTTTCCATGTCCAGTTCTATGGGCACTAAAAGAATTTCATGAACTGATGACGGAATAATATATGCAGACATCCCATTCATTTTTTCTTTCAATAATTCTGTATACAAAAGTCCCGCAGCGCCATGCTTCTTACTAAAATTCGTCAGTATATATATTTTTCCTGTTTCGCACAAAGAATCTTTATCGTCTGGTAGCTCTAAATCGCATATTTCATGTAATAAATCCCGCAAACAATACCCATCCTGTTTCATATTTTCTATAGCCCGGCTATGTAGCTCTGTTTTTGTAATTTTGTATACCCGGAGCATTTCTTTTGTTACTTTGCAACTTAAAACCCGATTATTTTCAGTCCATCGAATTTCGTAAATAACTGCCAGATCAAGAAAGTCCGAATACAATAACCTGTTCAAAAGCTCCATATTATCAGTCTTTGAAATCAAAACGGGATAAATATTATTTTTTGCTTTTTCCCATTCCATAATGATTTCGACCAATGGCTCTCCTCCTCTCTCTTTTTCTCGCAGTTCTACAATACGACCTACATATTCCTGAATATCATCGCCATATCTTTCATACTCTTCATAGACTGGTTTCAAGTATATAATTGGGGCAGTTTTCTCCGGTTCATCCGAAAATCGAATGAGTACTGCTTCTTTACGCTCTCCATTATTCTTCAGTATTTCTTCTATCGTAACTACTGCATCCTTACCGTAATATTTTGACAATTCGTCAGTAATCCCTTTCTTAAATTCCTCATATTCCATTTTCCTTATGCCACCTTTCCTTTAGATTTCTTTAATCCCCTCATTGCACTTTGATAAATTTCCTGAGTCATTTCCTCTACTCTGCCAATTTGGTATCTGGATAAAACGGTATCTAATGCAACTCCGGTTCTTTCAAGTTCCTTGTCCATCTGTTTAACCTGTACGTCTGTCAACCGCTCATTATTTTTTCTGTCACTTTCCATCATATTTCGTGCCAATGAATATACTTTGTTTCCGCTTTGATTTACAATGACCAGTTCAGATATTTCCCGCTGTTCGTTGTACGCAATAGCCTTTACTGAAAATTTATCATAACAATTGTATTTCCCGTTTTTTTCCTGTATATGGCATTTCTGCGCTGATATCCAGATAAATGGAGCTGTATAGAGCTCCCGTCCAATTCCAATCCCGACACAGGCTCTCTTAAAACTATCCGATGCCTGTCCCTTTTCTTTTTCAGTATAACTTTCCGTTCCTACATCCTGCTTGGAGATCCATTGCTGTTTCTCAGAATCCCAGATTTCTACAGTACAATACAAATTTCCATTAATGCTTTGATGTGTTCGTTTCCACCCAAAACATCCAAATGTTTCATCCAGAATTTTCATATCCGCTCTGGCATCCTTGTACAGCAATAATGACAGCCCTTTTTCACTGATAGTTCCAATCCTACAGTCAATCTCGTCTGCATTTAGCAATCTGATGTCCGCATTACTCATATCTTTTCCCTTCCTTCCAAAAATGCAATTGTAAATTGCTCTTACGCTACAGTAAGTCTCCGATAACTGTTCTGCATTAAATAATTACTATATAGCTCTGGCTGCTCTTCCTTCAGCTTCTTTGTATCAACAGTACTTTTCACAATCTGTTTCCAGCTAATACACTTATTCCCGACACGTCCTACCTCTGCTTCCTTCATATAATTTTTTATCTGATTAGCGGCTGAATTTTTAGCATTTTCGACTTCTTTCAGTTGCTTAGCCAATCGCTCATATTCCTCACATATAGCTATTGCCTCCTGTGGCAAATCTATGGTTTTACCATTTGATACAGCATATTTTTGATTTAAATATTCTGTCGTTGCATCCGAACCATCCGGAATCGGTTCTACTCCACCAATTACATTGTGCTTCCAAAAATGGTTTTCCATGGCTATAATTTTGGCAATCATAGTTACATCTCTTTCAATCACATGATATACAAAATGATTACCACCAATGAGTGCTGCAATATATGTCTTTTGAGCTCCCGTCACCGCCATATAATGCTGTACCTGCAATATATACCCTGCTGGCACTCCATTTTCCCATGTTTCTGCCTTATACTGGGATGCCGTCTTGGCTTCAAAAATGGCGGTTTCTCCATTATCGTTAATAACACCATCGAGATCTGCATACATAAACGGAAATTCTTCACTTTGCAGTAACATATGTTTCTGTCGAACCTTTAATCCTGTTCTTTCAACAAATTCTTGTCGTACAATCGGTTCCAGCAGTGTTCCAAAATGTGTATACTCATTGTCTGTTTCCTCTGGAGATATCTGTCCTGTCTTTTCCAACCAAAGTTGGTGCAAAGAACGATATGGATTAATTCCAGCTATAACCGATACATCTGATCCGCCTATTCCTCCTGTCCGGTACTTTAACCACTCTTCTCTACTTAGATTATTTGTCTTTACTACCACTCTCATTATCTATCCACCCTTTCAAAAAGGCAGGTATTTCTACCTGCCTACGCTGCCTGCATCATGCGATACGCTTTATCAATTAATGGATTTCCTTCAATTGTCCTTCCAAAGATATTTTCTCTGTAATTTACCGTTTTTCGCAAAGGTTCTCCGTGTGTAGCAAAATCGGACACGGCATTTATAAACCGATATGCATTCTTTCCCACTTCGTTCAAATCCGGTGCATCATAATATCTGCTTCTCAAATCTGTACGCAACTTTGTAATATTACGGATTTGCTGACTGGAATTATCCTCATCCATTGGAAGTAACAGTTCAATGTATGATTCTACTTCACTGTCTAACAGTTTTTTCTTTCTTAACTCCTCAAACTCCTTTCCTAATTCCTGCATATATTTTTCTGCCATAAATAACGTATCCTTCGCATCTTTCATTTTTTCCTTAATATCTCCCGTATGTATCATAGCAAATGATCTTTCTGCCGTTTTCAGGGCAAGATTCAAAGTATTATTACATACCACTCTAATTGGAGTAATCGCCACTTTCACGGAACCTGATCCATCATGTGTATTACTAAATACCAAATATGGACTAATCCTTTCGCCTCCAATAATGTACTCCTGGGGTAAGTGTGCCAAAAGCCATATCTTCCTTCCGTCCTGAAGCGCCCCTGCTGTTTCATATCTGACACCCTCTCCCAGTAACTCATCCGTAAATGCAAAGGCTTCCGTATTCTGTATCACCTTGTACCTGTCTGTGACCACACCCAGAACTTTTCTGTCCGTGTTTCGGATATTCGCTTTATATCCCGGTATTATTTCATTGAATTGTGTTCGTACTTCTTCTTGTTCTACTTTCCAATCCAATCCAGCTAAATGCAACGCATCTTCTGATGTTGGTGATTCCGCCACCAATGTTCCTAACCCATGCCATGGTTTTTCTCTGGTATAAAACATAGTTTCCACACAAGCTGCCATCTTTTTTCCTCCTCTACTCTTGATCTTTTTTTGTTTCACTCGTTTCGCTACGGTCTCTGAAAATTTCCTCTACTACTACAGTCAGAGCACTTAATACTGCCTTTAATATCCGTTCCATTTTTCCTCCACATCATGTATCAATACCTGTATTTCTGTTGCCTTTCTTCCTCACATAAAAATCACCTCTTCTCAAGACATATTTGTGATACACTCTAACCAAAAGAAGGATATACGCGTATGCATATATCCCTTTTATCATATATAATCATTTCATTCTATTTTTACATATTGAACAAACTCCTTTTATTGCGCCCCAAAAAATAGAGCCTACCAGATTTCTCCGGTAGGCTCAGGTACTTATCATTTTTTCTGCTTTTGCTCTAAAATAAATAAATTTTCTAATCCACAATGGTTCCTGTTCTATATTGTCCACTATTTTTTTGATTCTGCGTTTTCCCGTCCGCCTGTCCATTATAGCAAGCATATATAAAAAATAGTCCTTTCCAGATAAACAATCATCAATATTTGCTTCATTCAAATAGATATGCACTCTCCTCATAACATCGTTGACATACATATGCCCCGATCCCTTCATTGCCTTCTCCAAAGCTACTTTGTCCAATTCACGAGTTGCTAATTCCCAATATGCCTTATCTGGCTGCTTTTTTTGTTGCTGTTCTATCATTTCACTCAAAATTATCATTTTTTCTGCATGACCTCGCGGATCAGATGCAAACCAACATTCCCCATCAACAAATATTGAGAATACCGGCATTTCTTCCCAATGTAATGATTTTATACTTGTAAAAACTTCAAACTGATATCTTACTCTTCCTAATAAGCAGGGGGCTATCCTCTTTTCTAGTTCTGACCTTGTCTTTGTCCACATATTATTCCTCCTAAAATTTCCATAATAGAAAAGAGCTATATAGGAATATAACTCCTTCATAGCTCTTTTTTATAACTCAATTACTTATTACAAATGCTATTATCATTATAACTGTTATAATGATAATTGATATAATGCTACATATCAATCCCACTTTTGCTGTTCCCCACATTTTTCCATTCTTTTTACCAAATAGAGCAAACACTATTCCTAAAACCTCAGGTATTACAAAACATCCCAATGTCATCAATGAACATATTCCTGCAATCAAAGACAATATACCCATAGTTTTACCTTCATTTTCAATTTTTCTTTGTTTTTTCCGTCGTTCGTCTTCATCACGCTTTTCATGAATACGTTTTTGCTCATTCTCCTGCTGTTTTTTCTGCTCAACTTCCAATTTCTGTTGCTCGATTTTTTGCTTTGTTAATTCAAGCTCTTTTTCAACCTTTTCCTTCTCTATTCTCGCTTGTTCGGTTTTTTGACGTTCTATTTCTACCGAAACTTCTAAGTTCTTCTCTTCTTTTCCAACTATCTCTTGTTCTACACGTGTTCCACACTCAGGACAAAATATACCTTCTTCAAATTCTGTTCCGCATTTTCTACATTTCATCATTTTATTACTCCTATTTATAATCTTTGTTATGCTCATTTATGGCTCTCTTAATTAATTTTTCGTACACTTATTTTCAGTACCACAGTAGTTACAGTACTTAGCAGTTCTTTTTATTTTCTTACCACAATTTGTGCAAAAAACAGTTTCGTTTCTAATGAATCCCTCCTTGGAATTAATACGACTTAGTATTTGATCAACCTTTTCTTTCGCTTCTACAAGTCCCAAACCCGTTTGCTCTCTATAGTACATTATAGCTTGCGTCTTTGTCCTATGATCGAATTTTTCTAATATGTATGCCTCTATTGCAGCCATCTGCTCAGTTTCTTGTTTCGTAAGACATTCTTTATTTACGTTTTCCTTATTTTCAATGATTGCTTTTTTAGTATCTTCTACATTATTTATCTCATATTTAGCAATCATTTTTCCGTCTGGAGTATCTTCACAATTTATCAGTCTCATCTCTTTTGCTATACTCTGTAAATCTACTCGTGCAATTTCCCTTTTTAATCCAACTAAAATCGATTCTTTCTTAGCTTGAGTTTTTTCATCCAATTGCCTCCAGTTATTATATGCTATATGCTCCCATCCTTCTTTTCTCACCTTAGTACCGCAACCTGGACATTTTTTTAACGTATCCGGATCAGTATAATATATCTTTTTGCAACTAGCACAATACAAGAATGACTTATCATATAACTCTGTCGATAATATTCCTCTCCGCATTAAAGCTTTTATAACCTCTCTTAATACAGAAAGATTTTCCTTATAATATTTAAGATAATAACCTTCCTTCTTTTTTATCAAAAGAGCATGTATATAATTTTCACATAACGAAACTGGTATAATTTCTTTTATATCAGTATATAAATACTTTTCATAATGATGAACCTGACCTATATAGCGATCTTCGTACAATGCTTTATCTGTTATTAAATAACCATACTGATAGTCAAATGCATATTCGTTTCCTATATTATGCTCTTCAATTAAATGGTATATAGTACCTTCTGGATCTGTGTCTAAGAAATTTGCAGGAGGTCGATCAGCTATTTGCCAAGTAAATTTGCATTTGCACTCCTTTGTATCTATACATGCTTTAATCTCTGCTATCAATTCCAATTGCCACTGTAAATATTCTTCAGATAACTGGTTAGATGGCGTAAATGAACAAACCTTTTTTGCACGTTCAATTTGTCTATTCGTTTCTGCCTTTTCTTCCTCAATCCTATTCTTTTCGTTTTTAATCAATCTGCAAATATTTCCATGTGTATTTGATACCAGCTTACTTATCTTGGAATTACCTATCGTATTACATTTCAATAATTCAAAAGATTTGCTCAATTCTTCTTTCTTTTCCAATGACATCTTAGATATGCTATCAATATCAACATCAAGTAATTGAGTATTTTGCTTATCTACAAGATATAGTGCCATAATAAAAGAACACCAACACCCCAACTCATTTATCAATTCTAAAAAATTACTCAATACCTGATAATCATTATTCCAAAATATACATAAATACAAAGACTCAACCATAGGATCAGATGGATCCCCCGACAGCATAAGATTACATAATTCTTCTATTTCTTCTTCAACCAATTTTTTATCGGTCTTCATATCGTCAAAGATATAAGCAGCAACACTATTTATAATCTGTTCCTTATCAAATTCCTCTATTAGTAACCCTTTTTCTTGTAACAGCGAAATAAGTTCTAGCTCCATTTCATATCCCCATCTTGCAATATGAAAATCGTATTGGCTTACTAATTCTTTCAAGTTTAACAAATATCCTTGCATTAAGGTTTTGAATTTACTTTCCCTATATCCTCTTGCAATGCTCGAAATAGCATTGCCCCAAAAATTTTGAGCCGCATCTAATGCATCAACTTTAACCATCGAGGAAACTGATGCATTATAAAGAACCTTATATTTGATAAAATCTTCTACATTAAATGTCATATCAGTTTTTGCAACTGTATCATTATTATCTCCGGCAAATTCGATAATAGTCTTTGTTATTTTTTCAAAAATTGATGAATATTTGCCCAAGAAGTCCTCATCCAACCATTCCTCTGCAAATTCTTCATACACTTCTTCCTCTGTCTGATTACAAACTCCAAGCTTAGAGCACAATGAATGATAAAATTCACATAATTCCATGATTTGTTCTTTAACTGCTGGGAAAAATTTTTCTGTTATATCTTCTATGCTATCGATTACGACCGCTTCCGAATTAAATATTTCATCGCATAATGCTCTAGCCTTGTTTGCAATCAATTTTCTTATTTTCGCCTGATCCACTATATCTGCTGATATGCATATCAATTCTTTTCCAAAAGAATATTCTTTTCTATTCATACATATCCCAGCCTTTTCCCTCTCTTGGCTAAGCTGCCTTAACTTTTGGATGTTCTCTGTTGCATTATGTCTTCCTTCTGCCGTTTTCTGACGTTCTTCATATTCCTTTTCTTCTAGCAACCGTTTCTGCTCTTCCTGTTCAATTTGCTCTTTTAGTAATCTCTTTTCTTCTTCCTTTTCATCTTGCTCTTCACTAAACTCATTCAATAAATCATCTAAATTGTTTTTACTGTCTCCCATATCACTTTCCTCCCAAGTACCCTACGACATTATGGTGATTCTTATTTTATCACATTGAATATGGTTGTTCAAGCAACGTTGTTTATAGATACGTTATTTTCACCTAGTAAAATTCTTATAATAAACAAAAGTCAAGGAGGCATTACCATGGTCAGATTGCGTGTAGAAGAGATATTAAAAGAACAGGGCAAGACAAGATACTGGCTGAATAAGCGTATGGAAATGCATTATGTTTCCTTCAAAAATATGATTGAGAATAACACAACCTCCATACGCTTTGAAACTCTCGATAAGCTCAGCACTCTGCTAGATGTTCCGATAGGCGATCTTTTTGAAAAAACGGATGATTCCGTGGATAATTAGAAGCGGTCAGATATTTTCTGCCGCTTTCTCATTCCTTGATATTATTTTTCCGAATATCTTTTCTAAACATAAGCCAGTTCACCTGGATGTCAGTGCTAACACCATAAAATGCATCGTCTACTTCCTGACCATCATTATAAACAGCCTTAGCCCATTCAAATGCTCCATAAAAACTGTCAAATTTCTTACTAATGGGTCTTGAAAGAAAATCTCTGTTTTTCTGCATTCTGTTATAATCATCATATACTCCAAACCCATTGCTACCTGCGATACCATAGTACATTGTTCCATCCTCCAATCTTTTTTACTGAGCTTCCATGTTATTTTCAAAATATATAGGTGTTACAACTCTTTGAGCCATTAAAATATACTTGTTCAGTATTGAATTAAACAGCCGTTGTCTCTCCTGCATTTCCTTTTTGGTAGTATGAAACTTCTTACCATCTCTGTAATTGATACTATTCACAGCGAAGTGAATATGCCATTTTCCCTGATGATGTATTGCAAAAACTACTTGGTATCCCTGTTCAAAATACCATCTGGCACAATCTCTTGCCACTCCAAGCAATAAATTATATCCAAAATTCAGTGCCATTACTTCTTCATTTGTCAATGATAAAAGTTCATGATACATTCTCCTTCCTTTACGTTTATCAATATCATAAACATTCTGTACATATACAAACTCCTGAATAATGTCTGCCGCTGGTAAATTATATCCGCATCCCATTGCTTCGTATGTCATTAGAGAATTTTTCTGTTTTTCATTTACCCTTTGTCTCGTTATATCATAAATCACATTTGCAACAGCATTTCTGTTCTTATAATTGCGGTTCTGCCTTCTATAATCGCTTGTACATTCAGTAGAATTTTCAATAGGCCATATCAGTATTGCCATTGTGCCACCTGCTCTTTCAAAACTTCATTTACATTGTCCTCAACACACGTATTCTTTGTTTTCTGTACCAATTCATTAAGTCTTTGAGTACTTTCAACCAAGCTTCTCGCCTTTTCCCTAAGGGTCTGCTTTTTCTCTGTTCTTTGCTTTCTACAACATTCTCTTATATAGCTGCTATCAGCCCTATGATTATCTCCAAACAATTTAACTGCTCTTTGGTGCAGAACTGCATATTCCTTTTCTGTTTTAAATTCAATCTGAACTACTTTGCGGAATTTATTTCCTTGAGATATTTTACTCATTTTTTCGAATCTCCTAATGACTATTTTTATTTTACAGAAATTGAGAATCCGTGATGTTTTTGCAAATATTATGAGTGCAAAAACATCACGGATTAAATACGCAAAACCACAGGGGATTAGGTAATCTTAATAAAGTGCTTCGCTTTCTGCCATACTCCTTCATCAAATATCACCTCCCATAATAATCTTTGTTTTTCTCTTGTTAACTCGCTTTTTCTCACATTTTCATTTCTTCATAGAGATATTTTCTAAGTCTATG
>OHKL01000621.1_pt1 | contig 18851 bp, 18 predicted proteins | sample 1568721 | NCBI WGS metagenome assembly OHKL01 (sample SAMEA3879543, study PRJEB24766) | human gut metagenome | biome: human-associated habitat; feature: feces | place: USA | collected 1985/1987 | reverse complement strand
TGATGATGCTGGAGACGAAGACGGAAACGATTTTGTTGAACGCGCCGCCGATGACGACCGCCACCGCTAGGTCAATGACGTTTCCTTTAAGGGCGAATGCCTTGAATTCCTCCAGAAAACCTTTGGGATTGAAAAAATGTGCCATGATGGATTGCTGCTGGTTGTAGATTTATTCTGGCGGCAAAAGGATAAAAGAAAAGAAAAATGAAATGCCGCCGAACAGAGATATGACTACCCGCCGGGATAAAATGTGAGAATCATGACGTGGCTCCCAAAAAAATCATTTACAGACGGGGCCAGAAGCGCAAACTACACGCGTATTACCTTAGCTTATGAACACAGAAGAAAAACTCAACCGGTACGTACTCCATTCCTATGGCCGTTATCCCATGGCTGCCGTCCGCGGGGAAGGCTCCCGACTGTGGGACAGCACGGGGAAGTGCTATCTGGACTTCTGTGCCGGCATTGCCACCTGCGCGCTGGGGCATTGCCATCCCGTGGTAACGCAGGCCCTGCAAAAGCAGGCGGCCACGCTGGTGCACTGCTCCAACCTGTACCAGATTCCCCAGCAGGCGGATCTGGCGGAATTCATCGTGACCAAATGCGTGGAGCGTCCGGGGAAGGTCTTTTTCTCCAACAGCGGCGCGGAATCCAATGACGGCTTGATCAAGGTGGCGCGCCGCTACGGCCACCGGAAGCCCCAGGCGGACGGCAAACCCCGTTATGAAGTGCTTACGTTCAACAAATCCTTCCACGGAAGAACGCTGGGCAGCATGTCCGCCACGGGGCAGGATAAAATCAAGATAGGCTTTGACCCCATGCTGCCGGGATTCCGCCATCTGCCTTTCAATGACCTGGAAACGGCCCGCGAAGCCATCAGGCCGGAAACAGTAGCCTTCATGCTGGAAACCATCCAGGGGGAAGGCGGCGTCAACTGCGTGACTCCGGAATTCCTGCGCGGCCTGGCACAATTGTGCCAGGAGCACGATCTTCTCCTGCTGATGGATGAAGTGCAGTGCGGCTTTGGCCGTTGCGGCGACATCATGGGATGGCGCGCCGTGGCTCCGGACGTGGAGCCGGACGGCGTTTCCTGGGCCAAGGCTCTTGGCGGCGGTTTTCCCATCGGCGGCTTCTGGATTTCCGACCGCGCCATTGACGACCAGGGCACGGAGCTTGCCTCCATCATGGATCCCGGCTCCCATGGTTCCACGTATGGCGGCAATCCGCTCGGCACCACGGTCGGCTTGGCCGTGCTGCGGGAAATCGTCTCCCAGGGGCTCCCGGAACGGGCGCGGCGCCTGGGCGCGGAAATCCGCGCGGAAATAGAATCCTGGAACCTGCCCGTGATCCAGGGCGTGCGCGGCCTGGGCCTGTTGCTGGGCATCGGCCTCAATCCGGAGATGGTGGACGCGCCGGAAGGCAAGACGGTTGCCGCCGTGGTGGTGGAGGCTCTGCGGCAGGAGGGCCTGCTTTCCGTTCCCGCCGGGCCGGAAACCGTCCGCCTGCTGCCTCCGCTGAACGTGAGTGAAGAGGAAGTCCAGCAGGCGCTTGCCATCATCAGGCGCGTGCTTAAGACATACGTTAAATAGAACTCAACCCCGTTTGCTTTATTGTCATGAAGGAAGAAGCCATCAAAGCCCCCGGCAGTACGATAAGGCAATATTCCATCATGCTCCAGAACCGGGTGGGGGCGCTGTCCGCCCTCCTCGGCCTGCTGGACATGCACGGCATCTTCTGCCTGGGGTTCAGCATGCACGACTGCCATGAGGCGACCATTGCGCGCCTGATTGTCAGCGATCCGGAACGAACGTCGGAAATCTTTCTGGAAAAGGGCATCTGCTACACGGAGTCCGAGGTTCTGGTGGCGGTTCTCCGCCATGGCCCCGCGGACCTCAAGAAGTGCCTGGATGTGCTGTATGCCGCGGAAATGAACGTCAACTTCCTGTACCCCCTGATGCCCTGCATGGCGCGGGGCTCCCTGGTCGCCCTCCATGTGGATGACCTCAACTTCGGGCGCACCGTGCTGAATTCCAGCGGCATCAAGGTCCTGTTCCAGCAGGATCTCAGCCGGTAGGAACGATGGTTTTTCCGGCCTTTCCGGTCACCCGGCCAAAGGCGTTTTCTCCAAGCGCATCAAGGGTTTGGCGCGTTTTTTCGGCTTGACGGGAGGGGAAAACATGGTATGGTACGGGCCGCATGGCAAAAGTACCCGTAATCAATCTTCGCAAGGGACACGCGGTTAATCATAACAATGACGTTTGCGTCGTGGTCAGCATGGAGCACAAGTGCCCCCCCCGCATGGCCTCCTACGTGCAAATGAGCATCCGCAGCATTTCCACCAAGAAGGTATATAACCTTCGCCTGACTTCCAATGAATCCCTGGAAGGCGTGAACCTCGCCCGTGAGGAATATGAGTTCAGCTACATTGACGGCATGGGCTACCACTTCATGAACCCCGATACGTACGAAGACATTACCGTGTCTCCGGACATCGTGGAACCCGTCAAGGATTACCTGATGGAAGGCAACATCTACATTCTGCTTTTCACGGATGAGACGGTTGTTTCCGTGGAACTCCCCGCCGCCATCACCATGGAAGTGGCGGAAGCTCCGGAAGGCGTCAAGGGCGACAGCGCGAACAACGTTTACAAGTCCGCCACGATGACCACCGGCTTGGTGGTGCAGGTGCCCCTTTTCATCAAGCCCGGCGAAAAGATTTCCGTAAAGACGGAAGACGGCTCCTACCTGGGCCGCGTGAATTAAACGTTCCCTTTTCCTGTTATTTGAAGAGTCCCGTCCGGGTTTTATCCGGCCGGGGCTTTTTCATGAGGGGACGGCACGGAAAAAGACCAGAAGACGGGCCGGAGTACGGGCTTTACATTTGAAGCCGCGTCCAGTAAGCCATTCTCATTGTAATATTTTACTCCATGAAAAAGTTTATTGTCTTGTTGTGGATAGGGCTGCTGGCCGCTTTTCTGCCGGCGGATTGTGCCGCCGCAGTGAAGCTGGCCTGTCTGGGGGACAGCATCACCGCCGGGATGGGGGTTAAAAAGGAAGACTGCTGGGTATCCCGGATTGCGAAGACCCTGGACAGGAAGGCGGAAGTAGGAAACTTCGGCGTATCGGCGCGCTGCCTGCTGTTCAAGGGGGACCGCCCCATCACGCGGGAGAAGGCTTATCAGGACGCGCTGGCGTTCAAGCCTGACATGCTGTTGATAGGCCTGGGCACCAATGACAGCAAAAAAGTGAATTGGAGCCACAAGGATGATTTTGTAAACAATTACAAGGAGATCATTACGGAATTCCGCAAGCAGAATCCCAAATTGAAGGTATACTGCCTGCTGCCCATTCCCTCCCAGGAGGCCAGGGAAGGGGGGATCAGCAGGGAATGCATTGAAAAGGAAATCATTCCGCTCATCCGGCAGGTGGCCAAGAGCACCAAATCCAGGGTGATCGACCTCAACAAGGTGATGAAGGACAAGGGCTCCCTGCTGGTGGACGGCGTGCACCCCAATGCGGAAGGGCACGCCCTCATGGCGGAGCACATTCTCCTGGTGCTCAAGGGGAAGGCTGCCGAGTAACAGGCCGCCCCCGTTCCCGAAGGCAGGGACTTTTATATGAATTGGAAGGGGTTAAAGAAACTGGATGGACCTTACGGATACGGCGAAGCCGGAATTCCCTTTTTGCTCTATCCGTTCCATGCGCCCCTGGCCGTTCACGTTCCCTATTCGTCTAGCGCTTTCTGAAGGCGGGACAGTTCCACGGGAGCATCCTTTTTCTTCTCTGTCCGGTAGGGAATGGTGCCCTTGTGGGGGGAATCCTTCTTCTGGTATATGCGGACGTAATCTATTTCATACTTCTGGGGCAGGGGCAGTTTATTCAGATCGCCTCCTGTGGCGCCCATGGCCAGGTTCAGGATGATGAAATGGGGCTGACGGAAGGGATTGGCGACTTCCTTGTAAACGGCGTTGACGGTGTTGTCCAGGGGCGTCCTGTTCAGCAGGATGTCGTCCGCATACAGGCGCACTTCCTTTTCATCCCAGTCCATGCGGAAGACATGGAAGCTGTCCGCCCAGTCCGCATGCCTTTCCTGGAGCCATTTGAGCGGCGTGTAGGTAGTGCTCCATTTGCCCACGTGTTTTTTGGGGGAGGCCCAGCAGAGGTTGGCCAGGTAGGTGGACTGGTAGTACTCCATGATGTCTATTTCCCCGCACATGGGCCATCCTTCCTTGACGCCCATGGTCCAGAAGGCGGGCCACATGCCCTCCCGCGGGCTGAATCTGGCCCGGATTTCAAACCGCCCGTACAGCCAGGAAAACTTGCCGCGCGTGGTCAGGGAGGCGGAGGTGTAATCCGCTTCCTTGCGCGTCGTCTGCCAATTCTTTCCCGCCGGGTCATAATGGGGATTGGCGTGTTTTTCCTTTTTGCCTTCAATAATCAGCATGCCGTCCTCGCACCGGGCGTTTTCCGGCTGGTACCACTGTTCCTCCTTGTTGCGGACGAATCCGTGTTCGTAATTCCACTTGGCGGGGTCCGGGCGGCCGTCCTTGTCGAACTCGTCGTGCCAGACGAGTTCGTAATCGGAATAATCCGCTTTTTCCACCACCCTCTCGGTTTTTTTGACGCCGTCCCCGTGCAGGGTGTAAAGCTGGGCATGGAGGGGGGCGGACAACAGGGCCGTGCAGGCCAGGACTCGGAACAGGGTGGGAGCGGTCATTATGAAGGGATGAAGGTGTTTGTTACTGTTACGGGGCCGCGGGCGTTTTTTTGTCATTTTTTATTGGAAAAGGGTGAAGCCGCGAAAGCGGCTTGAGAAACGGGATTGATGGGATTAGTTTCACCTAACAACATGGGAGCCTTCTTTGGTCCCGGAAAATCAAACACTCCGTTTTAACGACAATGGAAGAAAAGAACTATCTTGTTTCCGGCATGCATTGCGCCGGTTGTGCTGCCAAGGTGGAGCGCGCCGTGGAGGGATTGGAGGGGGTGGAGCGCGTAGAGCTGAATTTGCTGACGGGGCGGATGACCGTTCTGTTTGAAAAGCCAGATTCGCCCGCCAGGGGGCGCATTGCGTCCGTAGTGGAGAAAGCCGGCTTCCACCTGGCGGACTGGCGGGAGGAACCGTTTTCCGGTGCGGATGGGGAGGAAAGCCAGGGGCAGGAGGAAACGGGAGGCTCCCGCCTCGTTTGGTCCGTTCTGCTGCTGGCGCCTCTGATGTATCTGTCCATGGGGCCCATGTGGCACTGGCCCGTTCCGGGAGGGGGCTGGGGGCTCTGGATGAATTTGTGGGCGCAGTGCATTCTGGCGGCCGCGATTCTGTGGCTGAACCGGCATTATTTAATCAACGGCGTGCGCCAGCTTGCCGCGCTGTCTCCCAATATGGATTCCCTGATCGCCATCGGCTCCGGTTCCGCCTTCCTGTACGGGCTGTATCTGTTGATTGCGGCGCTGTGGCAGGGCGCCAACGTGGACGGAATGGAACTGTATTTTGAATCCGCGGCCATGATCGTCACCCTGATTTCCCTGGGGAAATATCTTGAACGCCGTTCCTACCGCAAGACGAACGCCGCCGTGAAAGGGCTGGTGAAGCTGGTTCCCCAGGAGGCCCTGGTTTGGCATGACGGCGCGGAGCGCGCCGTCCCGCTGGATGAACTTCATTCCGGGGACCTGGTGGTGGTGAAAACCGGGCAGAGGATTCCGGTGGACGGCGTCATTGAAGAAGGGCAGGCCGCGCTGGATGAATCGGACCTGACGGGGGAAAGCATGCCGGTGGACAAGACGGCGGGAGACCGGGTGATCAGCGGCACGTTCAACCGGGCCGGGTATCTCAAGGTACGTGCGGAACGCGTGGGCAGGGACTCCACGCTGGCCCGCATGATCCGCCTGGTGGAGGAGGCCAGCCAGTCCAAGGCTCCGATTGCACGGCTGGCGGACCGGGTGTGTTATTTCTTTGTCCCTGCGGTGATTGCGATTGCCCTGGTGTCGTTGGTTGCGTGGCTGGCTGCCGGGGAGGGATTTTCCTTCGCCCTTGCCAGGGCGATTGCGGTGCTGGTGATTTCCTGCCCCTGCGTTCTGGGGCTTGCCACGCCCATCGCCATCATGGTAGGGACGGGCAGGGGCGCGCGGCTGGGCATCCTGTGCAAGTCCGCCGGAGCTTTGGAGGCTTTGAGCCGCGTGGATACCGTCGTTTTTGACAAGACGGGCACCCTGACTGAAGGGGAGCCCCGTGTGGTGGCCGTTCTGCCGGAGCCGGGCATGAATGCGGATGAACTGGTGGAAATGGCGGCGGCTTTGGAGCAGGGATCGGAACATCCGGTAGGGAAAGCCGTTTATGAACACGCCAGGCTGCTGGAACTCCCCATCCGCGCCGTGGCGGATTTGTCCGTTGTGCCGGGCCGCGGCATTTCCGGCGTAGTGGACGGCGTGCCCTATGCGGTGGGCAATCCCGGCTTCATGCAGGACAAGGGCATCTCCTGGAAGGAGGAGGAAGGCCGCCTCCGGGAGTTCATGCGGCAGGGCGCGTCCCCGCTGTATGTAGGGAGGGGAGACCGTCCTGCGGGAGTGATCATGGTGGCGGATTCCCTGAAACCGGACAGCCGGGCGGCGGTGGATTATCTGAAGCGGATGAACCTGCGCGTGGTCATGCTGACGGGGGACAATGCCGCCACGGCGCGGCACATGGCCGGGGAACTGCATATTGATGAAGTGATTTCCGACGTGCTTCCGGATGAGAAGGCCTCCCATGTGATGAAGATGGAGGAACGCGGGGACAAGGTGGCGATGGTGGTATCGGGCAGTCTGGCGCCTTTCCTGGCGGGCAAGGCCGCTCCCGTGGGCGGTGCCGACCGTCTGCCGGCGCTGGCCTGCGCCCGGGTGGGCATCTCCATGAAGTCCGGAACGGAGCTGGCGATGGAGTCCTCCGACATCGTGCTGATGAAGAGCAATCCCGTGGGCGTGGCGGAAGCCCTTCAACTGGGCCGCACCACCCTGCACATCATCAGGCAGAACCTCTTCTGGGCCTTCTTTTACAATATCATCGGCATTCCGCTGGCCGCCGGGTGCCTGTATCCGGCCTTCGGCCTTACGCTGAATCCCATGATTGCCGCCGGGGCCATGAGTTTAAGCTCCCTGTGCGTGGTGTTCAATTCCCTGCGGCTGCGCGGCTTCAAGCCCCGTCTGGAAAAATAAGGCGGCCTCTTCCTTTTTGGCGCCCTCCGTTCAGGAGGGCTGCAGCAGGGCCTGGGCCAGCGTGCGGGCGTGGTCCCCGCCGCCGCCCAGCATGCGGACCAGCTCGTCTATCCGGTCTTCATGGCTCACCTCCCGCAGGCAGGAGATGGTGCGGTTGCCCGCGGAAGCCTTCTGGACCAGGTAGTGATGGGAGGCCAGGGCCGCCACCTGCGGAAAGTGCGTGATGGAGATGACCTGGTGCCTGTTCCCGAGCTGCTGCATCTTGAAGCCGACGGCCCGCGCCACTTCCCCGCCCACATTGGCGTCTATTTCGTCAAATACCAGCAGGGGGGTGGAGTCCTTGTGCGCCAGGGCGCTTTTAATCGCCAGCATGATGCGCGCCAGCTCCCCGCTGGAGGCAATCAGCCGGAGAGGCTTGGAGGGTTCGCCCGGATTGGGGCCGAACAGGAATTCCACCGTTTCCATTCCCTGGGAGCCGGGTTCCTGGAGGGGGGAGAGCCCTACTTCAAAGACGGCCTGGCGGAAGCCCAGTTCCCGGGAGTGCCTGACGATGGAGGAAGCCAGTTTGGGCGCGGATGCCTGCCGCGCTTTGGTCAGGGCCTGTCCGGCGGCGTCCACCTGCTTGCGCAGGACGGCCATGGAGGCCCGCAGTTCTTCCAGGCGTTCCGTGCGGTGCTCGATGCGGTCCAGGCGGTGGGCCGCCTCCTCCCTCCGGGCGCAGACGTCTTCAAAGGAAGGGCCGTATTTCATTTTCAGGGATTCCAGCAGGTTGATGCGCTCCTCCAGTTGGAAGAGCTCCCGGGGATCACAATCCAGCTCGGAGGAATAATCCGCCAGGCGTCCTTCAATTTCCTTAAGCTCCAGATTCACTTCCGCCAGCGGGGCCAGCCACGCGGCTGTGGAGGCGTCCATGCGTTCCAGTTCGTGCGCCGCCCGGGTCAGTTCCCTCAACTGGGAACCCAGGCCGGGCACGTCCGTTTCCTCCAGCATGGCAAGCATTCTGGAAACCTGTTCCTGAAGCCTGGTGCCGTTGCGGGCGCGCTGCCAGCGTTCTTCCAGCGTGAGCACTTCCTCCGGCGTAAAGGCGGCGGCGTCTATCTCGTCCACCTGGTGGCGCAGCAGCTCTATTTCCCGCGCGGTGGCCGCTTCCGCATGCTCCAGGTCGTCATAGGCCCGGCGCGCGTCCTGCCATTGCCGCCACGCGTCCGCGTAGGCGTGCAGCAGGGGGGCGTGCTCCCCAAAGGCGTCCAGCAGGGAAAGCTGCCTCTCCTGGGAGATCAGGGAGCGGTGGTCGCTGGGGCCGTGCATGTCCACCAGGCAGGCGCCCGCCTCCCGCAGCAGGTTCAGGGTGCACGGGCTGTCATTCAGGAACTGGCGGTTGGCCGTGGAGGAAATGATGCGCTTGATGATCAGGTTGCCGTCTTCGCAGGGCGGCACGCCGTGTTCGTTCAGAATGGCGTGCACCGGGGAGGAGTCCGGCAGGTGGAACACGGCCTCCACGCTGCATTGCTGTTCTCCGGACCGGATGAGCGTTTTGTCCGCGCGTTCTCCCAGCGCCAGGCGTATGGCGCCGATGATGACGGATTTGCCCGCCCCCGTTTCCCCCGTGATGCAGATGAAACCGGAGCTGGGTTCCCAGAGCAGCTGGTCCACGAGGGCCAGGTTTCTAATTTTCAGCAATGTAAGCATTCGGGCTTTGGATTTTGAATGCATTATGGCATCATTTGCTCTAAACGCAATCATGACCTCTGTGATGAACATTCTCTTTCTGGGCACCGGAACGTCCACCGGAGTTCCGCAGATAGGTTGCTCCTGTGCGGTCTGCACGTCCCCGGACCCCAGAAACAAGCGGTTGCGTTCTTCAGTTTACGTGGAGGCCGCGGGCACCCGCATTCTGCTGGATTCCTCCCCGGATCTGCGTCAGCAGGCCCTGCGGGAAAACATCACGGACGTGGACGCCGTGCTGTACACGCACGCCCATGTGGACCACGTGGGCGGCTTTGACGATCTGCGCGCCTTCTGCTGGCGCAGGTCCGGCGGCCTGCCCCTGTACGCCTCACCGCAGACGATGGAAGCCCTGCGGACCATGTACGGCTGGGCGTTTGAACCGAAACCGGGCCGGAGCGGCTACGTCAGGCCGGAACCTCACGAAGTGAGGGAGCCGTTCCGCGTAGGGAGCGTGCTGGTGACGCCTCTTCCCGTAATGCATGCCGGGGTGGAGACTTATGCCTACGTGCTGGAGGCGGAAGGGCAGCGGCTGGCATACATGCCGGATGTGAAAAGCATTCCGGAGGCCTCCCTGGAGGCCATGAAAGGGGTTGACCTGCTGATTATTGACGGCTTGCGCTATCATCTGCACCCCACGCACCTGTGCCTGGAGGAATCCCTGGCCGCCATTGCCGCCATCCGGCCCGGGCGCGCCGTGCTGACCCACATGTCCCACGACATGGATTACGGGATTCTTTCCGGCAAGCTGCCGGAGAACGTCATGCCTGCCTACGACGGGCTGAGGCTGTCCCTGCCGTGATTTTCACCCTTCATTTCCATCAGGCCATGACTGCTGCAAACAACCCTGACCAGCCCGGCGCGCGGATGCCGTGCGAGACCAGAAAGGTGTTCGGCTTTTCCGTGGCCGTCAGCTCCGTGGAGGAAATGAGCTCTGCCCTGGCGGAACGTGCCCTGGAAGCGCAGGCCCCGTGCCTGGTGGCCGCCGCGGACGTGCACGTGATAACCCTCGGCGTTCATGACCGGGGTTATGGGGCCGTGCTGGAACGGATGGACGTGGTTTGCCCGGACGGAATGCCTGTGGTGTGGAAGCTGAACAGGGGCCTTCCCGCAGGGGAAAGGAGCGCCGAACGCGTGAGCGGGCCGGACCTGATGGAAGCCCTGGTGCGGGCGAATGCGGAGTATCCGGGTCTGCGCCATTTTTTGCTGGGCGGAGATGAAGGGACGCTGGAGACCCTGGCGTCCGCATTGAAGGAGAAGTACCCGGCTTTTCATCTGGCCGGCGTGCATTCCCCGCCATTCCGTTCCTGGACGGAGGAAGACCGGAGGGAGATGCGGGAGGCGGTTGCCTCAAGCGGGGCCAATGTGGTGTGGGTGGGCCTGGGCTGCCCGAAGCAGGAGCGGTGGATGGCGGAGCAGAAGGAGCTGCTGCCTCCCGCGGTTTATGTGGGCGTGGGAGCGGCCTTCGCCTTCCATGCCGGAACGGTGAAGCGCGCGCCCCGGTGGATGCAGAAAAACGGCCTGGAATGGCTGTACCGCATTTACCGGGAGCCGGCGAGGCTGCTCAAGCGGTACGTGAAGCATAACTGCACGCCTGCAGGGGTGCAGCTGGCGTTTTCCATCCTTCCATCTCCTTTAACTTCTTTTCCTCATGTTCTTTCGCCGCATTCCCCGGAAAAGCTGGTATGAAAAAGCCGTGGAACGCGTTTTCAGGGACAGGAGGTTGTGTGAGGAAAAATTGCCTCCCTTCGGCTGCGTTCGCGGGGAAAATGGTTTTCTGTACCGGACAAAGCTGCTGAACGGGCAGCTCTGTATGGAATTTGAAATACATGCGGAGGGCTCCGTCAGCGTAACGGTGCGTGATGCGGACGGGAAGAGTATCCCTCATCTTGCTCAGGGAGAGGCAGACAGGTTGCGGGAGAGGGCGCTCCGCAGGGAATATGAGGAAGAGCTGTGGCATGTGGCGGAGTGCTGCTTTGAACCTGATTTCTTCAAGGGCGATCCTGCCCGGAGCCTCGTCGCGCACGTCCGGGAGGCTTACGGGGATGAATTGGAATTCCTGTGGAGGAAGTCGCCGGGAAGCGCTGTCGTGCGGCGGAAGGACACGGAAAAATGGTATGCCGTTTTTCTGGCTGTGCCGCGGTTGAAACTGGGCGGCAGTTCCAGGGAAAGGGTGGAGGTGCTGAATCTGCGGGTCCGCCCTGGGGAGCTCGAGGGCCTTGTGGACCATCACAGCCGTTTTCCGGCCTACCACATGAATAAGAAAAGCTGGGTGAGCCTTTGCCTGGACGGGACCGTCTCCTTTGAGGAGCTGGCCGCGCGCCTGGAGACCAGCCGCCGGCTTGCCGGGAAGTAAACGCCGCTGCCGGCGGTTTTCCGGAGGGCTTATGGTTTCCTCACCCGGAATGCGGCGGCGGAGTTTGCAGGTGGTAAGGCGGGACGGGGCTCTTGACCCGGAAGGGAGCCGGGCCTACAGTGGGGGCATGAACGTTGAAGAAAAGGCGCTGTCCACCTTCCGCACGGAACCCTGGCGCCACAATTGCGCCCAGGCCGTTTGCGCGGCCCTGGGAAGGGAGGATTTGCTGGAAGCCGTCTCCGCGTGCGGCACGGGAAGAGCGCCTGACGGGGTATGCGGCGCCTTGTATGGAGCGCTCCTGTGCACGCCCGTGCAGTCAAGGGAGGAGCTGAAGCGGCGGTTTGTGGAGAAGCTGGGTTATTCCCATTGCAGGGAGCTGAAAAAAGAAGGCTGTGTTCCGTGCCGGGACTGCGTTGCCTCCGCGGCGTTTATGGCTTTTGATTTGCAGGAGTGAACGCAGAATGACACGACTGTATTCATAGATTTTCATGAAGAAAGAGTCTATTGGAATGAATCCAAATAGAACAACGTCATGAAAAAATTGATATATGCTATAGCAGCGGTAGCCGTTGCAGTTCCGGTAGTGGCCCTGGCGCAGAGCGCCTGCAACAGCGGTTCCTGCACCAAGGGTGACAAGGACATGGCTGAAGCCAAGGAACACATGAAAAAGGGCGCCAAAGCCGCCAAGGACGCCGCTTCCGAAAAAATGAAGGAAGGCAAGCAAGCGGCGAAGGACGCCTACGAAAAGAGCAAGGAAGCCGTCAAGGATACTTACCAGGACAGCAAGGAAGCCGTGGACCATGCGGCGGACAGGGCTGCCGATAAGGCCGAAGCCATTGGCGACGCTGCGAAAAACGGTTAACTCAAACGATTAAAATACAAACCATTTATTTATTATGTGTGACTCCAAAGATCATATGAACCATATGCATGAAGGCTGTGGATGCTCGAAAGATGCCGCTTCCGGCAAGATGGAAGAAGGCAAGAAGGCAATGAAAGACGCCTACGAAAAGAGCAAGGAAGGCGTCAAGGATATGGCTTCCGGCGTAAGTGACAAGGCCAAGTCCATGATGGACAAGGACAAAAACGCTTAATTCCGGCGGTTGAATAAGCCGTTTTCTATTCTGCATCCCGTATGCGGCATGATTTCCCCTTGTCCGGGTTTCCGGACGAGGGGATTTTTATTGGGCGGGATTTTCCGGTTGAGGGCAGCCCTCCCCGGAAGCGTCCATGGCATGCAGGCTGATTTTGTGCCTTTTGCACAGTTCCGCCACCCGGTCACGCTCCAGCAGAATGGTTTTGCCCGCTTCCAGGGCGATTTGCCTGACGCCGCATTCCGCGCACGTCTCAATGGTGACGGGGCCGATCGTAGGAATGTCGAAGCGCATGTCATGCCCCAGGCGCGCCACTTTTGCCAGTGTGGCGGGTTTGCCGTTGCCCAGCTCGCCGCTGCGGCGTATGCAGTTGTTGGTGCCTTCAATGGCTTCCACGGCAACTACGGTGCCTCCGTGCACGACGACGGACTGCCCGATGTGAAGGCGGCTGATTTCCTTGGCCATCTGCATGCCGAAAACGGCGTCCTCCCATTGTTCGGTCGTGGGACGCGGTCCGGCGATGTGGCCCGGCTGCGGCATGTGCTCTTCCATGTAGGTGAAGGCGGGGAGGATGGTGAAGCCTTCTTTTTCCGCCTCCGTGATGACGGCCCCCAGCAGGGAGTCCGCGTTTTTCTCCGGCATGCGCATCAGCACGGAAAGGGCGCGGAGGTCCGGACGGAGGGAGAGAATGTTCTTCGGGTTGATGCCTCCCGCCATGATGACGTTCCGCACGCCGTGCTTTTTCAGGAAGGAGAACGGCTTGCTGATCTGGCCCACGCTGAATTCCTGGTAAGCGTCGCACAGGGGAATGACGGCGGGATTGGTCTCCCCCTTGAAGCCCACGGCCACGATGCGCAGCTCCGGCGTCCGGCGGCGCGCCCCCCGGACGATGTATTCCGGGTAGACGCCGTCTCCGGCTACCAGGCCTAGTACGGGTGGGTCTGTCGTCATGCGGCGTAAAGCGTGCGGGAACGGAGCGGGTTACAGGTATTCCGGGCGCTGGAGCAGTTCCGCCACGCGCTTGAGCAGGCGGCCGATGTCCGCGCCGTCCACCACGCGGTGGTCCCCCGTAGCCACGATGTTGGCCTTGGAGATGGGAATGAACGCCTCCACCTCGTCGCTCCAGACCGGGGTCTTGGTGACGGCTCCCACCCCCAGGATGATGGATTCGCTGGGCATGGGCATGGGGGCGGCAAAGGTGAGCCCGAAGCCGCCGAAGTTGGTGACTGTGGCGATGCCGCCCGTGCTGTCTTCCGGGGCCAGCCTGCGGCGGCGCGCCTGGGCGATCAGCCTGTTGTAGTCTTCCAGCAGTTCTTCCATCGTCCGTTCGTTCACGCGGCGCAGCACGGGAACCATCACTCCGTCCGCCACCTGGGCGGCGATGCCGATGTCAATGGTCTTGGGGGAAAGGATGTTTTCCCCCACCAGGTAGCCGGCGCATTCCGGGCTTTCCGCCAGGGCCAGGGCCAGGGCGCGGGCAAAGTACAGGGTGATGCCGGGCCGCAGCGGGGAATGCTGCCTGTGCTTGATGAGGGGGTCCATGAACACGGGGCGCCCGGCGGAGGCCAGGGGGCGCGTCCAGCTCCGGCGCATGGCGTCCGCCACGGCCAGCCGCATGGAGGAGGCCTTGCGGTGCGGCCACTGGCTCACGTATTCCAGGAATTCCTCCAGGTCGTCAATGGTGACCCGTCCTCCGGCTCCGGAGCCGGAGATGAAAGCGATGTCCGAGGCGCTCATGCCCAGTTCATCCATGCGCGCCTTCATCCGGGGGGACATGTAGTGCGCGCCTTTCATGCCGGCGGGCACCGGCAGGCCGCGCACGCTGGGCTGGACTTTCAGGTCCGTGCCGTTTTCCTGGTAGGATTCCCCCGTCAGGCCAAAGTGGACCCCGGCGGGCTTTTCCTCCCGGGCGGAAGCGTCCGGGACGCGCTGGGGCACGGATTCCGGGCTGGCCGGAAGGGAAGGCTGGGTGGAGTCACCGGCCGGGGTGGCCCCGGAACGCTCAATTTCCTCTTCCGTGGCGTCAATCATGGCCATGCAGGCGCCGACCACGATGGATTCCCCTTCCTTGATAAACACGTCGCTCAGGACGCCGCCGCACATGGTGGTGACGCCCATGGTGGCCTTGTTGGTCTCTACCTCAAAGATTTCTTGGTCGGCTTCTACGGTGTCGCCCGGGGCCGCCAGCAGGCGCAGCACGGTGGCTTCCGCAATGGAATCCCCGAGCTGGGGCATCAGAATGGGTACTTTAGGCATGGTGGAAACTGGGTTGAATCAGATGGATAAAAGATGGCGGATGGAGGCGGCGATGGATTCCAGCGTAGGGCGGTGCGCCTTCCACAGGTTGGGATGCTGGGGGATGGGGGTGTCCCTGGCGTTGAGCCGCTGGGGCGGAGCGTCCAGCAGATGGAAGCCTTCCGCCACGATGCGGGAAACGACTTCCGACGTGACGCCCCCCCACGGGAAGTCTTCCCCGACGACCAGGACGCGGCCAGTGCGCGCTACGGAGGCGATGACGGTGTCCATGTCCAGCGGGCGCACCGTGCGGAGGTCCACTACTTCCACTTCATAACCGCTCTCCTTCGCCAGCAGGTCCGCCGCGCGCACGGCTTCCGGCACCATGGCGCTGTACGCCACTACGGTGGCGTGCTTTCCGGTGCGGGCGATCCGGGCCATGCCGAAGGGAATCACCGGGGCTTCCCGGTAGTTGTCCTCCGCCTTCAGCCAGCGGTACAGGAACTTGTGTTCCAGGAAGATGACGGGATCGGGCACTTCCACGGCCTGGCGCAGCATCCAGTAGGCGTCCGCCACGGTGGCCGGGGTCATGACGTGCAGGCCCGGATAGTGGGCGAACAGGGCTTCCAGGCTCTGGCTGTGGAAGGGACCCGTGCCGGGCGTTCCCCCGCAGGGCAGCCGCACCGTGATGTTGGCGGGAATGCCCGTGCGGTAGTAATGGGTGGCCGCCATGTTGACGATCTGGTTGAAAGCGATGGTGCTGAAGTCGGCAAACTGGACTTCCATGATGGGCTTCTTGCCCATGACGGCGGCTCCGGTGACCATGCCGGCCATGGCGTCCTCACTGATGGGGGCGTCAATCACGCGGTCCGGGAACAGCTCCTTGAGGCCCTTGGTCGCTTTGAAAGCGCCGCCGAAAACGCCTATGTCCTGTCCGTACAGGAAGACGTCCTTGTCTTCCGCAAGCAGGTCTTTCTGGGCGTCGTGAATGGCATCAATGTATGTTACGCTCATGGGAATATTCCGTTTGCAGGCTTAATAAGGTCTCCACACCGTGGCGTTCCAGTCCTCCCGGAAGGGGTCCGGCTCCGGTTCCCTCTGCGCAGTAGCCACGGCCAGCTGGACTTCATCGGCATACTGCTTTTTCAGGTCCGCCACTTCTTCCGGCGTCAGCCAGCCGGCTTCCAGCAGTTGCCGTTCCGCGACGGTGACGGGGTCTTTTTTGTCGTACTCATCCTTCAATTCCCTGGGGATGTAGGAGGCGTCGTCATGTTCCCCGTGGCCGCACATGCGCAGGGTCTTGGCCAGCACCCACTGGGGGCCCCTGCCTTCCCTCGCGTTGTTGACGGCGGTGCGGAAGGCTTCCAGCGTAGCCATGAAGTCCGTGCCGTCCGTTTCATGCACGGTGAAGCCGTAGCCGCGGCCCCTGTCCGCCAGGGAGGCTTCCCCGAATTCACGGACATTGGGAGTGGAATAGGCGAATTGATTGTTGGTCACCACGAGCACCAGCGGCAGTTGTTCCACGTTCGCCATGTTGGCGGCTTCGTGAAAGGCGCCTGTGGACGTGGTGCCGTCTCCGCAGAAGGCCACGCCTACGGGGCCGGGAAGCTTGCCGTCCAGCCGCTTGGCAAAAAGGCAGCCGATGACGAAGGCCACCGTGCTGCCCAGATGGCTGATGGGCGCCATGTAGCCTTCCGCCGGCAGTCCGCGGTGGACGTTCCCGTCCCGTCCCTTCATATAGCCCAGGGCAGAGCCCAGGTAGGAGCGGGCCGCTTCAATGATCGGTTCCCCCCAGGTGATGCGCGCCGCCTGTTCCCGGATGAACGGGGCGATCACGTCATACCCGGCGGTCAGGAAAACGCCGCCGCAGGCGGCAATCGCTTCATGCCCGTGGCCCAGGTAAACGCCGCCCGTGATTTTGCCCGCTTTATACAGGCTGGAAATTTTGGTGTCAAAGGCCCGCGCCAGCAACATGGCCTTGTAAGCCTTGACGGCGCTTTCCTTCAAGTCCGGTTGTGTAGTGTCGCAATGTGCCACCCCATTATTTTATATGCTGCATGGGGAAATGCAATGCCATTTCATGAAACTTCCGGAGACTTCATGCCTGCGGGCCTGAACGGACGTTCCGGCTGCACCGCAGGGCGGCAGGGGCGCGGACGGGGAACTCCGGTTCCCGAAAGGCGTTTTTTACATCCTCTTCACCCATTGCCTGTTCCGGAAAAAATCCCCCGGTTCACTTCCCTTCCGGCGGAAGGGAGCATCTCAGTTCGAATTTGGGATGCACCACATCGTAGTCTCCGGAAAATTTCCGTTCCGGAGCTCCGGTGGAAGGAAAGGAGTCCGGCTTCCGCGCCCAGCCTCAGCTCATTGCGGTTAATGTCATCAAACATGTTGGTGATGAGTACATTGTAATCCGTGCTGTGCTGTTTTCCGGCATAGGGGGCCGTCCAGCAATATTTTTCCGGCAGGGCGTGGACGGTCTGCCCCTCATGGCGCCGGAGGCCTTCCATCCGGTCCATCTGCTTCTGGAATTTTTCCAGCAGGTGCAGTTTCTCCTGAATGTCCCTGATTTTCTGGTGCGCCAGCATGGTGCCGTGGGAAATCAGCTTCTTGTAATGGATTCTCTGCTGGTCCTCGGTCAGAAAGGAGGTGAACTCCTTCAGGGGAATGTCCAGGAAGGTGCAGGCGCGGATGGCGTCCACCACGGGAATCTGGGAGAGGGTGTAATAACGGTAGCCTGTATCCGGGTCCGTATGGGCCGGGCGCAGAATCCCCAGTTGCTCGTAATACCGGAGTGATTTAATATGTACGCCGGTCTGTTTGGACAGATTGCCTATGGTTAGTAAATTCTGCTTGTCCATCCTGTATTGCGGTTGGCGTGGAAACTGATTTTTTCCCGCCGGAGGCGCGCCCGGCGGAAACGGCTGCTGCATGCAAGAGAAATCTTCCTGAAGACGAAATCGTCGCGTCATTCATTTGATTCTTGTTGCCAGCAGCTTACAACAAATGATAAAAAGCCGCTCCACTTAATCTTTTCATTGCCTCTTGACTCTCCCATTATGGGATACTTTACATCTTATGGCAATTGAAAAATCCCCGGTCTTGTCGGAAGCGTGGTTCCGGGGTTTCTTGAGGTCTTATAAAGCATGATTACTGATGAAAACAACTAGTCTCCTTCTTCTCTGCACCACCCTTTTGGCAGCTCTCTCCTCCTGCCGGCAGGGGGATGAAAATCCGGCCGCCGGTTCTCCCGGAGAAATAGTGCCGGAAGTGGCCGTTCTCACGGTGCACGGCACCCAGGTTCCCGTAACCGCCAACCTTCCCGGCCGCATGGAGGCGTACCTCCAGGCGGAAGTGCGCGCCCGCGTGACGGGAATTATTCAGGAACGCTGCTACCAGGAAGGGCAGACGGTTCGCCCGGGCGACCTTCTCTTCAAGATAGATCCGGCTCCGCTCCAGGCCGTGCTGGACGAATGCAAGGCTACGGTAGCGCGCGCCAAGGCCGTGCTGGCGGATGCGGAGGACAAGGCCGCCCGCTATTCCTCCCTGGTGGCCAAGGGCGCCGTCAGCGTGCGGGAGCACAAGCAGGCCATGGCGGAGGAAGACCGGGCCAGGGCGGAATATGCCGCCGCCGCCGCGTCTCTGGAGCAGGCCCGCCTGAATCTGGAATACACCAGGGTGGAAGCGCCCATCTCCGGCCGCGTGCGCCGCGCGCTGGTGACGGAAGGGGCATTTGCCAACCAGAACGAATTCACGCACCTGACCACCATTGAGCAGATAGACCCCATCTATGTCCGCTTCTGCCAGCCGGCCTCCCAGTACAGCAGCCTGCGCCGCGCCGTGGTGTCCGGCCTGTGGAAGGGAGTGCCGCTGGGTGAAATCAAGGTGCGCCTGCTGCTCTCCAATGGGGAGGAATACCCCCATTCCGGCAAGATCATCTTTTCCGACATGGCGGTGGATCCGAATACGGACACCATTGAAATGCGGGCCCAGTTCCCCAATCCGGATTATGAGCTTTTGCCCGGCGCCTATGTGCGCGTGGTATTTGAGAAGGCGGTGCGGGACAACGTGTTCGCCATTCCCCGGGACGCCGTCATCCGCACCGCGCAGGGGGCTTCCGTCTTTGTCGTGGGCCCGGAAGGCGTGCTGGAAATGCGCCCCGTGAAGGCGGATACGCTGAACGGCCGGGAATGGCTGGTTTCGGAAGGCCTCAAGGACGGGGACAAGGTGGCCGTCAGCCACATCATGTCCCT
>OHKL01000562.1_pt1 | contig 21567 bp, 24 predicted proteins | sample 1568721 | NCBI WGS metagenome assembly OHKL01 (sample SAMEA3879543, study PRJEB24766) | human gut metagenome | biome: human-associated habitat; feature: feces | place: USA | collected 1985/1987 | reverse complement strand
GGACAGTGTATCGCGTGATGAAAGAGAATGGCTGGCTCCATAAAAGACGCATTCCACATGGAATCACGAAGACCACGACAGAAGCACAGGAGCAGGAAAACCTTTTAAAGCGGGACTTCAGCGCCCAGCGCCCTTTGGAAAAATTTCTCACGGATATTACCGAGGTACAGTGCGCAGACGGCAAGCTGTATGTTTCACCAATCATGGACTGCTTCAGCGGCGAGATCGTCGCGCTCGAGATGCGGGACAATATGAAGAAGGAGCTGTGCATTGACACGGTGCGGCAGCTGGAGCGGATTTATCCGAGCCTAAAGGGAGCGGTGTTCCACTCAGATCGCGGGAGTCAATACACCAGCGCAGCTTTTCGCGCAGAGCTGTCTCGCTGCGGCATGATACAGAGCCTCAGCGGCATCGGACATTGCTTCGACAACGCACGGATGGAGAGCTTTTTCGCCACGCTCAAAAAAGAGAAGATCTACCAGATCGCGGCATACAAGCTACCGAGAGAACAGGTCAAAACGATCATTTTCCGCTATGTTTTTATCTACTACAACCGCGTTAGGATCTATACGCGCAACCCGCTGGGACTGCCGCCTGCGAAGTACCGGGAGTGGGCGCAGGCGCAAACGGCAGCCTGATCCGATGCCGCCGCAGTTTTCCTGCGTTCCGCTACGCTCCACTTCGGAAAACTGCGCTGTATTACCATGCTTTTCAGATTTTGGGTGTTTCCCGACTGCACATTTCTTGACATTTCCAGTTGTGCATTATCAAAGAAATGCTGAAAGCCCCCATAGTGCTTCCAAGCGGTGAAAAGATTTACCCCGATAAGGGCACGCCGCAGGGGGGTATCCTTTCACCACTGCTCTCCAACATCGTTCTCAATGAACTGGACTGGTGGGTCAGCAGTCAGTGGGAGGATATACCGACACATACGGTCATCAAAGAGGGCACAGCGAAAAACGGCACGCCTAACCGCTCCAACAAATGCCGCACCTTGCGGCGTAGCAATCTCAAAGAAATGTATATTGTCCGGTATGCTGATGATTTCCGCATCTTTTGCAGGAAACGAAGCGATGCTATTAAAACCTATCATGCGGTCAAGCAGTGGTTGGAAGAACGGCTGAAGCTTCAAATCTCAGAGGAGAAATCCAAGGTCGTCAATCTAAAGAAAAACTATTCGGAATTTCTGGGCTTCAAGCTGAAAGCTGTTCCCCGTGGCAACAAACACATTGTTCGCTCCCATATGTGCGACAAGGCCATTCAAAACACCACAAAAAAGCTGAAAGCGCAAATTGACTATATCCAACATCCAGTCAACCGCAAAGAGGAATACAAAGCAATTTTGCTTTACAACTCTATGGTGATAGGCATACATCAATACTTCGCCATAGCGACCCTCATTAGTGATGACTGCTATCAAATTGGACGGTCAATCAGGCTCGTATTGAGAAACCGAATGAGAGGGCGGCTATCCAAACACCCCAAAGGACAGGTCATCAATGTGCATGGAGAACTATGGGCGTATTATTCCCAGAGTAAGCAAATGCGCTATATGGGGACATCGGCAATTCTCCCGATTGGATATTGCCAGACACGAAATGCACAGAACATGCGGAAAACAGTCAACAAGTACACCATAGAGGGTCGCAAGGAAATCCACCGCAATTTGCGGACTAACACGGATATTCTGCATCGGCTTATGCGTAACCCTGTGCTTGACAGAAGCATTGAATACGCAGACAACCGTATTTCCCTTTATGCGGCGCAGTATGGAAAGTGTGCGGTCACAGGATGGGAATTGGAATTTGATGAAATACACTGTCACCACAAGCTCCCCGTGGAGCAGGGCGGCACGGATGTATATGCAAATCTGGTGATAGTCCATAAAGATGTCCACAGGCTTATCCATGCAAAGCAGCAGGACACGATTGACTGGTATCTAAAGCGATTAAATCTTGATAGTACCATGCGAAAAAAACTGAACAGATTTCGTCAGATGGTTGGCAATGCCGCCATTTGACAAACAAGACTATTTCGGTCTGACACCATTACAGTAGTAATTCATCAATTTTAGAAAACGAATTCTCAACGATGGAACGCCGGATGAGCTGAAAGGTTCATGTCCGGTGTGAAGTGGGGGAAAACTTGGAGACTATATCAAAAAGTTACCTATCACTATCGAAGATCGGCTCGACCGCCCTCGGCGCATTGCATGGCTTATGGGCTGCACAGAGGGGGCGCGGCGCGGAGAAGTCCTTCGGCATCGTCATGTGCCCCTCCCACGTCACACGAAAATGGGTGCGTGAGATCGGAGAAACGCTGCCGGACACCTATGCCATGGTGGTGCACAGCATCACAGAGCTGGACCGGCTCTATGCTCTCTACGAGCAGGGCGATAAGAGTGTGTACGCGGTCTTTTCCAAGGAGCGGGCGCGGGACGGCTATATGCGCTATCCCGCCGTGCGTTGGAATGAACGCCGCCGCGCGTTCCTCTGCCCGGACTGCGACGCGGCCATCGAAATGGAGATCAGCGAGGATGGGGCGCACTACACCGTACCGGCCGATCAGTTCTTCTTTCAGAGGGAGCATAAGAAAAACCATGTTTGTCCTAAATGCGGCACTCCGCTATGGTCGGCGGTCAATCCGGACCGGCAGATCGAGTGGGTCAAGATCGGGGAATACGGCTGGGTACACCGCTATGGTGCTGAAGCTCATCTCAAGCGTACAAAAAACGCGAACGTCTGCGACCAGCTCGCACAGATCGCGCAGGACCCGGACGGTTATTATCCGGTTCGCGGCGCAAGGCGGCGCTATCCGCTGAGTACCTATATCAAGAAAAAGCTGCATGGAAGGATCAGCGGCTTTCTCTGCGATGAGTTACACCAGTACAACAACGACAGCGGGCAGGGCGACGCGATGGCGGAGCTGTACGGCGCCTCCAAGCTCTTTGTCGGTATGACGGCGACCCTTATCAACGGCTATTCCTCCGGCATTTTTCACCTGCTCTACCGCATCGTCCCCGGGCTTATGCTCAAGGATGGAAAGCAGTATGGCAGTCCCGGCGATTTTGACGCGGAGTACGGTGTGGTGGAAAATGCTTACGAAACAAGGGACGCGGAGTATAACGCCAACCGGCGTGCCAGTAAGCGGAAAACGCGCACACGCCAGCTCCCCGGCGTTTCGCCGCTGGTGTTTTCGCGCTTTCTGCTGGAATACACGGCCTTTTTGTCCCTGTCGGACATGGGAAAGGATCTGCCGAGCTATGAGGAGATCCCTGTGGCGTTGGATATGCCGGAGGACGTTGAGGAGTGCTATCAGGCTGTGCAGAAGGTTCTCCAGAAGGTCCTGAAAAATGATCGAAAAGCCGCGCAGAAGATCCTCTCGGCTTATCTCAACCTGCTGACGGTCTACCCAGACCAGCCATACGATCAGCCGGAGGTCATTCATCCCATTACGGGAATGCCGATCGTAACGCCCAAAAGCTGCGGAGACTTCTCACGCTTGTTCCCTAAAGAGGAAAAGGTGCTGGAGCTCGTGCGGCAGAAGACGGCGAACGGTGAGCGTGTGCTGATCTACACCAGCTGGACGCGCACGGATTCGCAGCAGAAGCTATTAAAGCTGTTGCAGGAAAACGGCTACCGCACAGAGATCCTCGCGCCGCAGATCGCCACGGAGAAACGCGAGGAGTGGGTGGATAAGCGGGTCAAAAACGGCCTGCAGGTCCTCATCACAAATCCTCGCTGCGTGGAGACCGGTCTCGACCTCAATGCCTTCACCACCATCATCTTCTACTCGATGGGCTATAACCTCTTTACACTGCGGCAGGCGTCGCGCCGGTCGTGGCGTATCAATCAGACGGAGCCAAAGGTGGAGGTGTATATGCTCTATTATGCGGACACCCTGCAGGCCAAGGCGATGAAGCTGATGGCCTCTAAGCTGGCGGTCGCGGGCATCATCGAAGGAACGTTCAGCGAGGAGGGACTTGCCGCCATGAGCGACGTCAAGGACTTGACCTCGCAGATGGCGAAGGAGTTGGCAGCAGGTATCCGCGACAATGTGGAGGATATTGCCGCAGCCTTTAAGAAAATGGCGATCATCAACCCCGAGCGCAAGAGACCCGCACAGCCGTCCGTGAAGGAAAACGCCCTGCCGGAACCGGAAGCAACGTCCACCGATAAGAGCAGCCGTACACGTTCGGTTCAGGCCGCATCAAGCTGGGAGCTCTACGAAGGGCTGCTCGCAAGAACACAGGAAGAAAAGAAGAAGCAGAGGTCGAAGGTGGCAGAGGTGGATGAAAACCAGCTGTCGATCTTCGATTTCGCCGCATAAAGGAGGAGATCATTTGCACATAACCATCAACCGCGCCGAGCTGCTTGCGGCAGTAAAGCGCGCATCGACCATCGCGCCGCCGGACTCCCCCCTGGATGTACTGCGCGGTGTTTTGCTGGAAACAGACAGCGACAACGGTATGCTCACCGTCACCTCTACCAACCTGGAGGTCTCGCTGGCAGAAAAGCTGCCCTGCACCATCCATGAGGACGGCGCTCTTGTTTTCGCCGCAAAGACGCTCGGAGAAATGCTCCAGCGGCTCCCGGAGGAAACCGCAGAGCTCTGCCGTAGGGAAAACCGCGGACGCATGGTTCTTACGAGCGGCACCGCGGGCTACAGCGTGGATGTGTGGGACCTGGGGGCATTCCCCAAGCCCGATCTGCCCTTCCCCGAGGATACCGTCAAGGTCAGCGGCGTGCCTTCCATGGCGCAGCACACCGTTTTCGCTACCGCGCAGGATAAGAATAAGCCTCTGCTGCGCTGTGTGAACTTGATGTTCACCAGCACGGGCCTGCGCGCGGCAGGGAGCAACGGGAGCTGTATCGTGACCGCCAAGGGCGACGATCAGAGCACGGGAGACATCAGCCTGCTGATCCCCGCGTCCTCATTGGGAAAGCTCGCCGGAATGTGCGGGAATGAGGATGTATTCCGCGTCGGCACTACGGGAAAAAGCATTGTCTTTTTCAAAGAAAACTTTCTATTCAGCTCGCGCCTTATGGACGGCGGTTATATCGACACGGATTCGCTGCTGAAGACCATCACGAACCGCTTCACCGTGCTCACGGATATTAAGGAAATGCGCGATGCGCTATTCTCGGTCATGTCCGTCGCTCCGAATGGGCGGGTGCGGCTGAGCTTTCAGGATCAACGGCTGCTATTTCACTGCTCCGGCGATCTTGGCAACGCCTCCGCCGGTATCGAGGTGATCGCGCTGACAGGCACCCCTACGGGCGAATACTGGTACAGCGCACGGCAGCTTACATCCTGCCTGAAAGCGCTTGGCGGTACGATCACCCTTGGCATCGCGCAAGGCGGAATGCTGACCATCAGCACACAGGACGCCTATTACCTGCAAAATGTCATGCGCGCGCCGGCTGCAAAAAAGAAAGTAACCAAGGCGGTTAAGCCGCCCGCAGCGAAAGCGGCATGAAGGGGGGACTGCATTTGGAGATCCCGAAGATCTGCCGCTATTGCGGCGGTGTTGTCCGTCTGGCCCCTGCTGCGGAGGTCTACGGAGCGGCAGCGGCAAGGCGTCTCGGCATCGAACGGGAGAAATTCTATCAATGCCAGAACTGCAACGCCCGCGTCGGCTGTCATAAAGGCACCACACGGCCGCTCGGCAATCTGGCCAACGAAACGCTTCGGCTGAAGCGAAAGGAAACGCATCAGGTCTTTGATAGCTTTTGGAAGGAGCGTGGTATGACGCGGACGCAGGCTTACCATTGGATGGCAAAGAAGCTGCGGCTTTCCGAGCAGCTCGCCCACATCGGCGGCTTTGAGATGGATCGCTGCCAAAGGCTCATCGATCTGTGCGAAAAGGAACGAAACAAGGAGGCGGCATAGTATGTGTGAAAAGCATTACTGCACCCATTCACCGGAGACTCTTTGCTCCTGCGCCCCGGTGCAGAGCGGAGATGTGGCCCAAATCGTATTTCACATGACAGAGAACATGGAGGACATCCGCTGGGAGTTGGACTACAAAAGTCTTGCGGACCTGAGCGGCCATCGGCTCTGCGCGGTGGGCAAATGCCGTCAGTGTGGCGGACGCCTGTGCGCCGGCCAATACCCTGTTGACGCACAGACCCCGGAGGATTTCCTTGCGGCAGTATACCGGCAGCTCGATCAATTCCACAGGCGGCTCGATGCCGCTCTTTCCCATCCGGCTTTTTGTGAAAGCTTTGCGGCGATGTTCCATGAGGAAGACCGACCGTTTGTAGAGGGCTGGCTGGTGCAGAGAGAAGCGAAAACCGGAGACAAAACAGAGGGGCAGAAAGCCTACACCATCGTCCACACGGCAGCCTACGCCGACCGCGGCGTTTTCCCTGCTCCGGATGCTATCGCCACCTTTTTTGACAAGGTACTTGCCGAGAAGCGGCTGCGGGAATTGGTGGAGAAGGGAAAGAACGAAATGAGCTTTCCTTACGATGAATCGTTTTACTGCGAGGAGTACGGCTGCCAATTTTGGGAGGCATACTGCAAGGACTATGCAGCAGGCTGGTTTATCCGCTATGAGATCCTGGAGAGTCCGCTTCACGAGGACGCAAAAGAACCCTGCGCACCGCGGGAGAAGGAGGTATAAATGCATCTGCGAAAAGAAACCTGCTATGAGTGTGAAAAGCACCTTCGCTACATGGAGAGCGAACCCACCAAGCAAATGGGCGTCACCATGCACATGGGAGAGCGCTTTTGCACAGGCGGTAAACGGGCGCGCAAATTTAAACGCAATGATCCAAAGGTTTATGTGCCGAGCTGGTGTCCAAAGAGAAAGATACCAAGCGAGCTGCGGGTCTACTGCTTCAAGAGCACGGTAGACTGGATGCTGCACGAAAGGCTCTGCTATGACCTTGGCAAAGAGATCTCTCCGGAGGCGCACCGATATGCCGTGCTGTATGAACTGCACACGCCTTTCTCGCCCATGGAGTTTGCCAAACGGTGCAATGAGGAACCGGACGCAGAAACCGTTGGAGCAGCCGTTCACCGGCATTATGTGGTTGAGATCGACGATGGGATCAGTCCCGCATTCTTCTACAAGACGAAGCGCGGTTACGAGCTGTTGGCCTTGTTTGACGCGGAGACCGCACGAAAAAACAAGATGGAGGACACGAATTGAACAATATCGAAAGGCACTGCGATACCTGCAACGATTCCTTTTACGAAACCGAGCGAAATCCAAGCGGCGGGAAGAAAACGGTCCGCTTGCAGCACTGCCGCAACGCCGTCTACAACTCCCCCGCCTACACGCATGAGATGTTACTGGAGGATTGGGACAAGGGCTTCTGCCGCCTTTGGACCCCTATCACAGAGAAAGGAAATGAACATGAACAACAACTATACCATCGCTCAGCGCAATGCCCTCGTGGAAAAGTATCTTTGGTGCATCGACACCGTGATCCGAAAGAACCGTCCGCTGATGCGGGCGGCACAGCTGGAATATGACGATGTGTACCAGCAGCTTGCGCTCCGGCTCATCAAAGCGGTGGCAGGCTTTGACCCGCAGAAGGGAACGCTTCAGCAGCACATCTTCGCGCAGCTCAAGTATGAGCTTCTCAACTGCAAGTCTGCCTGCCGCCTGTGCGGCCTGACCGGCGCACCCAAGGAGTATCGAAAAAGAGATATGGTCTCGCTTGATGCACTTTCAGAGAATAGCCCCTTATACGAAGGGGCAATGGCTGCGTGAGGAAAGGAGGCAGGAATGCTCTTACAGGAAAACGGCACACGTTTTTGCGTGGATGAGAAGGTATTTACCGTTGGCGGCAGGGTTATGGCAAATGACGCAAGCGAGTATGCGGGGCTTTGCGGCACGGTCGCGGAGATCCGCAGCGGCGCAGACCGCGAAACGGAGAATGATACGCCGGATATTTATTGCGATTTCGAGCCGCCTGCCTCGGAGGAAATGCTCCGCGAGCTGGAGGCACGCTTTTCAGACTTATACGGAGAGACAAAAACCATAGACGATATCAGTCTTGACTGCGTGATCATGTCTCCCGATATGCTTGAGCCGCTGGATACGCCGCCCGGGAAGCGGGAAGGTATACGCAAAGATATGGACGCTGCGGCAGACATCTTTGCCAAGGTGCTCCAAATGTCGGACGAGGATCTGCGCGCCCTGCGCGCTTTCCCGGTATCGCCTACTAAGGATGAAGCTGCATGGGAGGTCGTGACAGAGGTTTGCGGTCTCGGCGGCTGTGATATGCGTGCCTATTCGTTCAAGGATGAACGGAGCGCACGGGTGTTTGCTGCGCTGATGGAGCGCTTCAGCTGCCGCCTTCGCTATGATACGGCTTGTCCGAGCTGCTATGCCGAGTACCAAAAAGACAGATTAAAAGAAAGTGAGGACCTGTGAATGAGCCTGCGCGATAAAATGCTTGCCGTGATCGACGATGTGAACGGCAGCGTTGCCGAGCGCGAAGAGCTGGTGGAGATGATCGCCATTGCCCTTCTGACCCGCAAGAACCTGTTTGTTCTGGGTGAACCCGGTCAGGCCAAGAGCTATGCCATCAACCTTTTCCGCCAACACATCACCGGCGCACGGCAGTTTGAACGCCTGCTTTCCAAGCAGAGCGATGAAGAACAGCTTTTCGGCCGCGTCGATCTATCCAGCCTGATCCCCGGCAGTATCCCGGACTCCGCGCTGGAGAATGATGATATATACCAAAACCTGCGCTTTGATCTAAATTGCGCGGTAGACGGCTTGGGGCAGAGGAAGAATGCGCCTGAAACCTTCACCATGCTGGGCAAAGCCGCGGACAAGCTGGAGACATACCGAAAGGCTGTGGCCTTGCTGCATCACAGCGAGCCGGTCGTACAGACGGCCGGCAAGATCCCGGAGGCAGACATCGTACTGCTCGACGAGATCTTCAAGTGCAATGACGGTGTGCTCAACTCGCTGCTGACCGCGCTCAATGAGCGAAAGTATACCAACGAGGGCCGTACATATCCCATTCCCACGATCTCCTTTTTCGCGGCGTCCAATGAAATTCCCAATTTCAGCGATCCGCAGGAGAAAATTTTGGAGGCGCTGTATGACCGCCTGGAGCTGAAGGTCGTGACGGCCAACATCGAGGACCGTGATACCCGCCTTGCTGTCTTGAAGAACAAGCAGAGCGGTGCCTTTGGGCAGATCACCGCCACGATCACGTTGGATGAACTGCTCGAGATGCAGCGCGAGGTGGCCGCGATCCCAGTACCAGATACCGCAAACGAGCTGGCAGACGATATTCTCTGCGAGTTGCGTAAGGGCATGACGGTATCAGACCGTAAGTATCTCGGCTATTATCCCATCGCGCAGGCTAGTGCATGGCTCTCCGGCCATGATAAGGTGGAGGCTTCCGACCTTCTGGCGCTAAAGAATTACCTTTGGCGGCTACCTGCCGACCGGGAGAAGGTGGAAAGCGTTCTGAACCGCCTGTGCGTTAATCCCATGCAGGAAAAGACGGACAATCTCCGAGCTATGGCGCTGGAGTCTCAGTCCGACTTCAAGGAAGCCTGCGGCGACGGACGGGCAGATCTCGCCCGCAAGGCGTTTATCAAGCTGCGCGGGGAGCTGATACGGCTTTACCAGAAGCAGTGCGAGCTTCGCGCTGCCGCGCAGTCGGATGGTGAGATCGCCTTGACGGACAGCCTGCTCGCCGACCTTGAGGGTATCAGCCGACAAGCCCATGAGGAGACCGGCTTTACCTATACGCCGCTTTCTGAGATCGCGGCGCTGAACTGAAAATCTTAAAACGAAAACATTTTATATGGAGGCATGAAGCTATGCTGAATCGAATCATTCTGATGGGAAGACTCACGCGCGACCCGGAGCTGCGGAAAACGCAGTCGGATACCCCCGTCTGCTCCTTTTCTCTTGCCGTTGACCGCGATTATAAGAAGGACGGCGAAAAGAAGGAAACGGACTTTATTGACATTGTTGCGTGGAGAGCAACGGCGGAATTTGTGAGCAAATTCTTCACGAAAGGCCGCATGGCCGTTGTGGAAGGCCGCCTCCAGATCCGCGATTGGACGGATAAGGAGGGCAACAAGCGCCGCAGCGCGGAGGTCATCGCCGACAATGTGTATTTTGGCGACTCCAAGCCGAAAGATGGCGGCGATGTACCCGACTATGAGGGAGAACCCGGCGCAGGGTTCGGCGCGCCGCCCAGCGGCTTTACACCGAACTTTGGCGAAGAGAATGGAGAACTGCCGTTCTAAGAAAAATGGAGAGGGAGGGCAGGCTGCCCTCCCTCCCGCACATACACATACGAAGGAGAATAAAATATGCCAAACTGTGCTATCTGTAAGAAATCTGTGACCACGGGCATCGTGCTGTGCGGACACTGCGCCAAGGGCCTCGCGCCGTACACGCTCTCGACGGACCTCGCGTGGTTCATCGACCAGTTATCCGAGGAGATCGTGCTGAACCATGCTATCTACGCCTGTGCCATGTGCGCGGTGCCGACTTGCACCAGCCAGGTCAGCGGCATGACCTGCCGCAACGGTGTCAAGGCGTGGCTGCTGAAGCGGGCGGAGCAATTCTTCCCCGCAAAGGCGGCGTGATGGAGGGGCACGATGAAAGAAAACATCTTATCAAGGCTCTTGACCGAGTGTCCCTTTTCTGAGGTATTTGAGGATATGGAGACTGTGAAGGGCTACTCCTTTCCGGCCCCTCGGCGCAAGATCGGGCATATTCGCGCCGACTACGCCGGCTGGCGCTGGTACAATACCGTGTGGCCGTGCCATAAGGCGCTTGCCACACCGGAGGTCTGTGCGGAAATTGACCGCGTTTACGATGAGCTGACTGCTCCGGATGCCTTAAAGGATCTTGCGGCGCTGCGTAAATTCTGCGCCGATCACATGGACGCCTGCATCTCAAAGAAGTACGGGGATGAGTTCAGCTTTTACTATGTGGGCGAACGCTGCAATTTCTGGATCAGACTCATTACCCGCAAGGGGGACTACAATATGTACTTAAATGCCTATGCCAAAGAGAATGATAATCAGAAATACTTCGATTATCTGGAACGGCTGCGGCAGAGCGGTGAGACAAATATGTACGGCGCTGTCCCCTATCTGCAATCCGAGTTTCTCGAGCTTCGCGATGATCGAAACAAGGCGGGAGATATCCTCTTGGTGTGGATTAGTACCTTTAATGAGAAGGAGGACGACACGCCATGCTGAAGCCTTATCGGACCATTCAGGATGTTTTGGCTTCTCCGTGGGCGCGGCAGCCGCAGGCAGACCGTGTGGAACGAACTGACCGCGTGCTGCGCTCTACCAAGCTGGAGAACAATATCTATCATGACCTGCGCACAGAGGATATCGCCATGGACGAGATCGAGCAGAGCGCGGGGAAAAAGCTGAGATCCTTTCCTGCACTGTCGCAGGACGTATTCCAGTCGTTTTATTCCCTGATGCCCCGGCGCAATAACGAGGAGGCGCTCTCTGCGTCGGCGCGTAAATTCAACGCACCGATCCTGGAGCATATCACGCAGAGCGAGGAGTATCCCACGCTCAAGGAGGTGTGCGAGGGACGCGAGCTCCCGGCCTATGAAGCGGCAGCGGAATTTGTGTCTGCGGCGGCTGAGGAATTAGATGATCTGATGCGTCAGCTTGGCGGGAAAAAGGACGCGATGAATACGCTGGAAAAGCTGGAGCAGGCGCAGGAAGCCGCGGCACAGCGGCTCACGGAATTGCTGGAGCAGTATGATGCCTCCCATCCGGACGATCTCTCTCTGAACAGAGACGTGATAAAAGCTGCCAATGAAGCGGAAAGCAAGAGAAGGCAGGTGGAGGCGGTCACCAAGCTCATCGACGACAGCGCGATGCAAAGCAAGGTGGCTGTAGGTGGTATCGTCCATCATGCCCTGTCTGCCGCGTCCGAAAAAGCTGAGGAGGTGCAAAGCATCATTGGCGCGTGGAGCGATGAACCGGGAGACCTTCAAAGAACGCCTGCCAATCTGACCCTTTTGGAGCGTGTCCGGGCAAGCGAGCCCCTGCGGGATGTTTCCCGATACCTCGGCCGCTTCCGGGAGATATTTGCGCAGAGGAAAAGAAACGGGTACGCCTACGGCCGCGGTGAGAAGTATTCGCTGGAGTTGGGCAATGACCTCTCCCGTGCGTTGACCTCGGAGCTTGCTATGCTGGCAACGCCGGAGACGCTGCCGCTGTTCCTACGGAAGTATCAACGGCGTCAGATCAAGCAGTATCGCCGCCGTGAGCCCATCTACAAGGGTGCGGGCGATATCATCTGCTGCCTCGATGAATCCGGCTCCACCGCAGGCGAATGTGCCGCGTGGGGCAAGGCCGTTGCGCTGGCACTGTTGGATATTGCGGAAAGCGAGGGACGCAAATTCGCCCTCGTCCACTTCTCCGGCCCCGGCAGATTTCAGACGGACCGGTTTCTTCCGAAGCAGGCAGCGGTGGAGGATAGGCTGCGCGCGGCTGAGACCTTCCTCGACGGCGGTACGGATTTTCGCACGCCGATGAACGAGGCTCTGCGGCTGATGCAGGAGGAGGGCTTCGACAACGCTGATATTGTGTTCATCACTGACGGTGAGTGCGTCCTCTCGCAAGAGTACATCTCCAAATTGCAGAAAGAACAGGTGAAACAGCACTTTACGATCACCGGTATTTTGCTGGATCAGGAGAGCAAAGGCATGGATTTTAGCCTGAAATCCTTTTGCCAGAACATCTACCGCACCAGTGAGATGACCGGCGACGCTGTTGTGGCGAAGATCATAGATGACCGCATCTGATTTGTTTTAGTGACGAGGCGGGGCTGCTGGTTGCAGTCCCGCCTTTGCCTTTTACTTAGAAATCTTTATCCAAAGAACTTAAGTTGCCATAGCATATTTTGACACCATTTATCATTCGGATGTGAAGCGGTTGAATGGCTTCCACAGCCTTTAATCTTTCGCCGGCAACACAAGCCTTGAGCAGTACCGCTTTGTTTCGATCTCCCGCCCAGTGTAGGGTGTGACGATGCACAGCACCCTGGACAGTCCCGCGGGCGTCAGTCCCCGTGCCTTCACCTCCCGGCCCATGGTCAGCCACATTTCGTCCACGCTGGAATAGCCCCCGCAGTACAGCACCGAAAGCGCCCGGCACTCCGGCAGCGTCTGCGCGTCCGTCTTTCCCAGCTTTACGGGGACGCAGACATAATAGGGGGAGGGGGTGCCGTCGATGCGCCCGCTGAGAAAGTCCTGCCGTTCCTGAATGTTGAAGATGGGCTCGTCAGACAGAGTGTAGCCCCGGCGGACACACTCCCCGTAAAAGTCGTACATGGCGGCAGTCTTCTCGGCAACGGAGTGCCCTAGCAGCGACGGGCAAGAAAGGTCACAGCGGGCAGCGTCATCATCTGCACGGAGATGCTGGGCCCATTGGCTACACGAAGTCGTATTTCCTCCACGCTGCGCTCCAGATCGCGCAGATGGGCTTTCGGTACCGCAAGCAGCTCAGATGCTTCGCCGCCATGGACAAGATAGTCCGCGATCTCCTCCGTGCCCAAGCCCATCGCCTTGAACTTCTCTACCTGCAAAATGCGAGCAACATTGAAGTTGTCATAGTACCGCTGACCGCTCGTTGGAGAGATATAGGCGGGTGTGAGTAATCCACTATTCTCCATACGCATCAGCGTGCTTCGGGAAAGGCCACAGGCTTATTTATTGGCACTCAAATCCTGTAACCAGCATCAAATAAATAACCTATTCCTCTAAAATAAGTTGTCTTATTACTCTCGCCACTATAAAATAAATTTTTTAGGCCGTCTTAATGAACAATCTGTCGTATGCAAACAATATTAATACAATTTTTCCCGCAGGGAATACAACAAAAAGAGGAAATGATAAAAATATAAACCAGCAAAAAAGAATAACGCTACAGATAATATGCGGTATATATAGGTGAAGAAAATTTTTTTTCGCTGTAGTAGTTAAAATTACATTTTCTTCCTTAAAAAACCATATGCCATGTGCAAATATTTTCTCATATCCGATTGTCCAACCATATCCTAAGTAGACAATCCATAAATATAACAACATATCTATGATAGCAAATTGAGATGTATATTCAACATTGCTATGTCTATTCAGATAAAGCGATATTAGAACTTCTATCACGCTAAGCAGGCCAACAAAAAGAATACATCTCACACCACTCCGAAGCTCACGCTCATCTTTCATACCACTTCTACTCGGCAAGTCAAATATTCATCGTGACCATCACCATTTAAGTCAGCGACCCAAACAACATGATACCAGTAATCATTATAATCCTTTACCCAGGCATATCGATAGTATGTACTTAATCTCTGCCCATAGGTCAAATACTCATCCATTGTAATCCCAAGTAACATAAGAGAAAAAACACCGGTAACATAACCCATTCCTGGAATAAAGGAAAGCACTGTCAAAGTTCCTGCTGCTATATCTACCTCTATGGAACTGTCTCCCTGATAAGAACCCAGATAACGATAACCAGCTGGTGGTATATGACCAGTTAAACCGCACGCCTCATTTGGCTCTTCCAATAACATAATACCGTTAGCGGGAATCCAAACTTCTCCTTCTAAACCGGGAGGCGGTTGTTCACTGTCGGGCTCATAAGCAAATGCAGGAATTGATAAAGAAAACATCATTGCGATAGAAAGGAAAAGAGAAATAAGTTTTTTCATAATAAAACATAGCCTCCTTAAAATCATAATATTTACCAGTAGGAGTAGCCCATCGCGGGCTACTCCTACTGGTTATGTGTTCAGTCAAACAGAGTGCATCCCGAGTTTCCTGTATATCTAATTAATTCTTTTTAACAAAAGATAGGCAAAATATCATCACTGTAGTTACTGCGTAAATTCCATAAACCACATTCATTTCAGCACTACCCACTCTAAACTCTCTAATATAGAATACGCTACCGGCCTCCGGATGCAAAAAACAATAACCAATAAATATTACAGCAACGATAAACATTGATATAGAAACAACTCTACAAACACGCTTACACATTATCGCGCCTCCTGCTTCATCATTATTTAGTCATAGGATATGATAAAGCTTAAATTCGAATTTCTTCGAATCTTCCGTGGAGTAACTGGTAACACACTACTTTAAAGTAATCAGCATGTTGAAACAATGGCCAGAATGTACACCACTACAGCATTTAGAAGACATGTGACAAACAAGAACAATTCCTTGTACTCACACTTTTCATCTCTCGATTTAGACCAAAATAGTGGAAGTAGGCCAGCACAGACTATCGCTACACAAATTGCTATATCCATACATACCGCCTTTCAATTATCACGGTCGAATACAAAGATTCTTCTCTCCCATAATGGTGGGTTCTCCTGTAAAACTGATAGAAAGACCGAACGGGAAACTTACCCCATCAAGTGCCGCTCCGACCGTGTAGTGAGCGAATTCTGCATGTGTATTTAGTTCGTACAGCATCGGGCCGTCTTCCTGATTCGTTAGATCGATATATACGAACATAGATCCATATTTTGCCCAATAGTAGTAAGTGTCCTTCCACATCTCAGCAGGGAAAGAAACAGCTGCTCCATTATATGTATTGTCAGATTCAAAGCCAGTACCATTGTGCGTAATTGGTTCTCGCTTAGTATCTGAAAAATAATAGTATACGACAGCGAAGGATGTGAACGCATCAAACAACATATTGTTACTTCCGCCATTCCTATAGGTCCCGACCCAAGACATCGCTGCATAATCGGTAAACCGAACCAACGGCTTGAAGTCCCACTCCCATGTATAAACGACTCCCATCCGGGTTTTGCTCCTAACGAGTTCGCCAATAGATGCACTAAGCGTTGCCGTTAATGCCCGTAGCTCTGCATTGGTTTCAAGCTTTTCACCATCATATTCCCGCAGTGCTTCAATGACATCATCTGTGTAGCAATACTGCTCTTTTAGAATCTTATCGGAGAGACTTGCGCGATAAAGAAGTTCGTTTTCGATAGCATCGGAAGTGATATATTCCACTTCTTGGGCTGAAATACCAGTGATGCGCTTGGAGTTCTTTGCCGCTTCACGGATTTCTACAATGTGATCATACTCATTCCTTTTATCAGGGACGAGGACAGATACGGATTGATTCAACACCTTATCTGCATCCACAAAAGAAGCTGCATTTGCGGGAGAATAAACTCCTACTAAAACTGCACAAGTCATGCAAATACTAATGAATCGTTTTTTCATATTTTACCTCCTCACGTCGTAGTGGTTTTTGGCTAATCTTTGCTCTGGAATATACCAGCGACTCTTGTATATGCAAGTCACAACTAAACAGGTTATTTTGCTGAAGGTGGCATCGGTTTGCAACACTCCATGTGTAAAGAAAGTATAGGCTCTATTTTCTTGGACATCCGCAGTTTTGTTTAGTTCTAATGTCCACTGCCCATCCCCACGCCAACTGTCCATAAATATTGATCCCCGCCACAACTCCATCGTTGCAACAACTTTTCTGGAGACCTTGTTTGCTATGATTCGAACTATGCATTCCGCCGCCGTTGCATCGAATATAATATTCGGTACAACCATCAGAACCATTGCTTTCACAATCAAATAGATTTTACCTTTTCAATGTAATCACCCCTTTCTCGATTATCTAATACGATGGAAGAGGGAGGTTTTGGACACCTAAAAAGCTATTATTTTACAGGGAATACACTTTCTGCAATCCGAAATATCTTATCTTTAGATGCAAATGCAGGCAAATAGAGCGCGGCATTATCTTAATTCGACGTTTACATTATCAGAATCGGTGGAGACAACCAAGTCGGCTGTACAACTATATATCTCTGCCGGCGTAACCAGAGCGTACGCTATATCTACTAACCGTTCCCCTTCATAATAGTTGAAATCGCAGAAAGGGTCCGACACAACTACAAAGACTGTAAAAGAACACCATTAAAATCAGATGCAAACCGCTTGAACTGATTTGCTTAGTTCGTCCTTATAGTAGATGCGTTTCTTCCCCTGGCAGAATGGTGAAAATATTTTATAGCTAAAGAACAAAAGCAAGCGGGGGGTATCGGTTATGAGCCAGATACCCCCGCTGATTTTTATTTATGCTGCCCTTTGCTGAGAGCGCTGGCTACGGATGCTGTTTGCACGGACCTGAAGTTCCTGCGAGAGCAGCTTCAAGACGGAGAACTCGTCATCCAGTCCACTCAGTTCCCTTTGCAGTACGCCCTCATAATGCCGTTTCTTTTCCTCCAAAGCTTGAACCTTCAATACCCAGCGGTCCATGACCGCAGGACTCTGGCTGCTGCTCTTGATGAGATAATCGCATTTTTCCTGATAGGCGGCGATCTCTTTCTTAACGGCCAGATAGAATTCTTCCGTCATTTTCTCGCGCTGCTTGGCATCGTCAATGATATAAAAGCTGTTGACGACCAGCGGCGTCGCCTTTTTGTTGAGCCCGCTGAGAAGCAAAATGAAGTCCTCGAAAATGTCTACCTGATCCATATAGGTGTGGGGGACAAAGTACATGTGGCCGGTGATGCTCAGCTTCGTTGCTTCAAGCGCGCGCAGGTAGTTGGTGCAGATCGTCTCGATCTGCTTGCGGTTGGCGCAGCGCTGGTAGAGCTCAAAGAGTTCCTCGGCGCGGCGGCAGCACTCCGGCACATCCACGGTATCATCATATACCATGTTGTCGCAGCGGAAAATGCCGTCTGCCTTATCGTAGCTGATATTCGCCAGCTTTTCATACTGATTTGTATGGCGGTTCAGGGTCTCCTTTACCAGCTCACGGGAGAGAATGCCTGCCGTGTGCTTATTGTCACGACAGTAGGCAAGGTAGATATTCGTCTCGCCGTCCGTGGTGACCGGTACACGTTCCCGAATGTCTCCTGTGGCGGACCGAAACGCGTCCGACACCGAGAGCCGGTTGCACCCGGCGTAAGCAATGCCCATGCTCTCACAGAGCGCGGAAAGTTCCTCTTTCTCTACCAGAAGATTGGAAAGAGAGAAATAAAGAAACTTTCCCAACATGTGCTGCTTATCGCCGGTAGCGGCACCGATAAATTCGCCCATGTTTATGATGTTATCCATATTCATGTCGTTCCTTTCTTTTTATGGTGAGTTGTCTCACCAGTTTTGGATGACCTCCGGGAGCTTATCATACTGCCCGGAGACCAGCAGAGCGCATTCGTAGTGGAAATTGATGTAGGTGAGATGGTATTCGATCTTCTCCATCGTCTTCTTATCACCGGTTTCCCGTGCGTGCCGGTGCTCTATGAAATACTGCTTCATCTGCTCCAGTGTAATGCTATAGCTGTCTTTTCGAATCTTCGCCATGATCCGCGCTTCCTCTTGTGCTGTTAACATTTTTTCCCCTTTACATCGTTGCCGCCCGGCTCAGGAGGTAATCGTCCACTCCCTTGTAGGCGGGGTTCCATGTGTACTTTGCATAGCGGATGCCCGGTATCTTCTGCACTTCCTTCCGCATGGTGAGAACGGCCTTCCTCACATTGGGATTGGTCATCTGATCCATGTCCATCGCCTCGACGACCTCACGGACGCCAAGCTCCCGAATGGTATCGGTCAGCCCGTGCAGCGCGTTGACGCCGCCGATGCAGATGAACAGCTCGTCCCTTGCGAGGAAGCTGGCCACGTCGCCTTTGAGCGGCCCTTCGGTCAGAAAAACACATTTCCGCGAACGGTCGCCGGTCACATGGACCCAGGAATAGCTGCGTGTGCCGTTCGGGAGCCCACGGCTGGAGAGCCAGCGGTACTTCCGGTTTGGAGCGTCCGCGTCGTCCAGCCGTATTTTCAGTCCTTGTATGAGGCCGTCCTTATTCCGAACCGGAATAAGAAAGCCGTTGGGACCGGAGAGCGTCCACTCGCCGTAATAGGTGCGAAAGCCGGGGAGTCCGCTCAGCTCATGCCCGCAGGAGCGGAGCAGGTCAGCTATCAGCCGACGGCCCCGTTCCGTCTCGGGCATACTCTTATATCCGTTCTCTCGGATGCGTTCCTCGGACAAGCCCCTCTCTAACAGGTTTTCGCCATGACGGTCGAGAAGCGTCAGGTGCTCCAGCATATCCGAATACGCGGCATGGCGCCGTTCCAGCGGAACAGGCTGCCGCTCCTGTGTTTGGGGAGATGGCGCTTGGGGCATAGGGTATACCTTTGCCTCCTGTGCCAGCTCCAGATAAGCCTCCTTGTTGCTCATCCCTTTGAGCCGTGCATACAGGCTCACGCTGTTGCCGTGCGCGCCGCACAGATTGCAGCGGTACTGGTCGGTATCCGTATTGAGGCTTAAATGATGCTTTCCCAGACCGTGGTCACCGCAGAAGGGGCAGCTTGCCTCGACCTCCGTCCGCCGCAGCGTTCGGGAGTCGAGGACAAGCCCGCACCGTCTGGCCGTTTCCACGATGGGAATTTTATCGAATTGTCGGGCGGCCAAACGGAATCACCCTCCCGTCAGGCGGCTTGCTGTCCCGCGCAGACGATGGGCTTTACCGGCCGCACCTGCAAGGGCGCGTTGCTCACGCACTTTGCCATAATGACCTGTCCCGATGGACGGACGTTGGCAAGGTCGTCTACCGACTCCATATTGTCCACGAAGGTCGGATAGTTGCGCCCTGTGAGCCGTTTCATCAGTTCCGACACCTCCATGCCCGCCCTAATCTTCTCGGAAAGGGAGAGCCGGTCATACCGGCGCCCGCCGTAGGTGAATTTGAAGGTATCCTTTACCTCACCGGTAGACTTCACCACATCATAAAGGGATATTTCGACCTTATTCATCCTCAGCTGCGAGAAGGTCAGCTCCGCACGCTTGCTGATATAGGCGATCACATTGGTCATGATCCGCTTGATCTCACCGATGCGATCCTGCGCCTGACGGATTTCGCTGTCGAGATCGGACAGCTCCTCCGCCGTCATGCTCTCAAGAGCAGACAGCTTTGCTTCGACCTCGCGGCACTCCTCGCGGCATGCGCTGAGGCGGTCATACTCCGCCTGCGTGAGCTTGCCATATTCCAGCTCCGTCGTGAGGCTTTGGATCTCATCGCGGATCAAGCTGCTCTCTGCGGCACCGCTACGGGATCGCTCCGCGCAGCTTTGCTCAAGCACAGAGATCTCGGCCTCCCACCTGCGAAGGTCTTCGCCCTTGAATTGTTCAAAGGTCTCCATGGCCTTCCTGTCCAGCTCCTGAAGCTCGTTGAGCTGATTTCTCTGCTCCGTTCCCGCGGCGTACAGCGCAGAGAGCGTTTTTTTGATCGCGGCCTGCACCTCCGGCAAGGTCTGCTCCGTCACGCTGCGGTGACAGGTGGGACAATCCATACCGGCGTGAAATGCCTTGTAGATCGCGCTCTCCCGCTGATAGTGTGCGCCCAGCTCCCGAACCTTGGCGGAAAGCTCCGCCAAGGGCTTCGTGTATTTCGACTGGTATTGCTCCGCCTGTCTGCGGACGAGCTTCTCACGCAGTGCGTGAAGCTCCTTCTGCTGCTCGGCAGCTTCTCCCCGTGCGTCCTGCGCCGTCTCGTCGTAGCGCCTGCTCAGCTCTACGAGCCGCTCCTGCATACGCTCGACATCAAGACCGGCAAATTGCTTTGCCTCCAGTGCCGCGGCTTCTTCCTGATCGGTCAACTCCTGCCATGCCTTGTCGCGCTTTTCCGACTGCGATACCGCCATGTCCTTCTGACCGTTTAGGTAGGTGATGCGCTCCTCCAAACCGCGGATCTCCTCACGTCGGCGCTTGAGATAAGCGTCCGGGGAGAGAAGAAACTCGTCCTTCAAGGTTTCCCGCACCGACTCGGAAAGCTGTGCAAGGATCGTTTCCTGCGGGATATGCGGCAGATACCGCTCCAGCAGGTTCTTGCCGTCCTCACCCAACTCCTCGATGAAGTACAGGGGGTTGAGAATGGAGAGAAACACATCCCGCTCACCAAAAAGGTCGCTGAGATCGAGCTGGCGGATCTCATAGCCGTCGTAGGTGATGGTCATGCGGTTTTTTCTTCTCGTGCGCGTCAGCTCATGGGCCGCGCCTCTCTCATCCACAAAGCGCATCTGAATGGAAACATCAGGGTTGCTCTCGTTGTGGAGCCGGTCGATCCCACGCTCCCCGAAGAAGGGGAGCCCGGTCACGGCAAAGGCGATGGCGTCCGCGATGCTGGTCTTGCCGCGCCCGTTCCCGCCTGTGATGACGGTGGGATTGCCGAAGGTCAGCTCCGTGGGGCCCTCGTAGGATTTGAAGCCGGAAATGGTCATACCGATGATCTGAAATTGTTCGATTTTTTTCAACGGACTGCTCCTTTCTTTGTTTCAGGTCGCTGCTCTTACGCTGCCTGCTGCCCGGCAAGGTAGACCTCGTAGGACTCCAGTACATAGAAAATCACGGTATCCTGCTTGCGCGTCGTGAGCTTTACATTGGAAAGCTGTGCTCCCGGCGTCAGCTCAGACCGCGTACCGCGCACATAGGCATAAAGCTGCTTTTTCTCCGGCGTTTCCAGATTGACTAGTGTATTGCTGCCGCTCATGCCGCCCTGCACCTTAGCGCCCAGCACCGTGTAGAGCTCGATTG
>OHKL01000557.1_pt1 | contig 21788 bp, 23 predicted proteins | sample 1568721 | NCBI WGS metagenome assembly OHKL01 (sample SAMEA3879543, study PRJEB24766) | human gut metagenome | biome: human-associated habitat; feature: feces | place: USA | collected 1985/1987 | reverse complement strand
AGCGAAAATAACAGCTTTTTACATGGCAAAATCTCATGTTTTTGTATTTTTTTAGAAAATAATAGCGTTTTTAATACAAACAGAATTCCCCGCGTAACTTTCCATTAACTACGCTTGGCAGCATGTTCCAGATAGAGGAAAAATGCCACATTCAAAACAATGCCCACTGCCGTAGAGATGGGGGCTGCGAGGCCGATATTGGTGAGGCTTGCGTCCGGCTGGATACTCATATAGTAAGCGAAGGGAAGGCGGACGAAAAGGGTCTGGATCAGTCCCTGGAGCATGACCCACACGGTCTTGCCATTACCATTAAAATATCCCATCATGCTGAACAGCACAGCAGTCAATAGCGTCTCCGGTGCGAAACCTTTCAGGTACTCATAGCCTCTCTGTACCACTGCCGCATCCGCGGAGAAGATGCCTGCCAGCAGATTTCCTCTAAAGAACACCATTACAAAGGCGAAGCATCCCACCAAAAGTCCGATGCCGATACCGGTGAACATGGTCTTCTTCGCCCGCTTCTGTTCTCCGGCACCTACATTCTGTGACACGAAAGAAGAAGTGGACTGCATCAGTGCACTGGGGATCAGCATGGCAAAGTTAACGATCTTGCACGCCACGCCGTAGCCGGAGGAAGCTTCCAGTCCCAGGCGGTTGACAAAGGCGCACAGTGCCAGGAAAGAGCCTTGCGTCAGGCACTCCTGCAAAGCTAACGGCAGACCAATCTGCAGGAATTTACCGCACTGGGGATTCCAACGAAAATCGTATCTGGTAATGGTAAAGGGCAGTCCCTTTTTCACAAGGCGTACAATTGCAAACACTACGCTCAATGCCTGGGCAAAAACAGTAGCCAGTGCCGCTCCCATGGCATCCATGCCCAGTCCTGCCACCAGTACCAGATCACCCACGATATTGACAATGCATGCCACGAAGACAAACAACAGCGGTGAATTGCTATCGCCAAGTCCTCGAAAGATCGCGGACAATACGTTATATGCCACGATAAAAAAGATTCCCGCACCGCAGATCCGGACGTAAGCTGCGGTCAACTCTACCGCCTCTTCCGGTGCCTGCATGAGAACCGCAATAGGCCGGGCAAAAACAACCATGACCACAAACAGCACCAGTGAGATCACTGCAAATACAACACTTCCTCCGCCGATGATACTGCCGATCTGCTCCTCCTTCTTCTCTCCCAGATACCGGGCGATCAGCACAGTAATCCCCATTGCCAGCTGAGTCACTACGAAAGTTACCAGATTCAGCACCTGGCTGCCGGTAGAGACTCCGGACAATCCCGAAGTGGAGCCGAACCGTCCCACTACCAGCAGGTCTACCGCACCGTAAGCTGCCTGTAAGATTAAGGCTCCCAAAATGGGAACCATGAAACGGAGCAACTTTTTCAAAATGCTTCCCTGTGTAAAATCCATCATGTCATTTTCTTTATTTCTCAAAGTTCTCTCTCCTCTCGCACATTACCTGATAAAAGGTCTCTATGGTCTGTATCATAGTTTTCGCATCTGCTTCGGAAATGCTCTCCAGATACGGTGCCAGACCGGCAAAATAATTCTCATTATATTGTTCCGACAGCTTCCGTCCCTCTTCTGTCAGAGAAATATAGGTGATCCTGCCGTCTTCCGCCGCATTGGTTTTCCGCAGATAACCCTTTTCTTCCATTTCTTTTACTGTCCGTGTCACGCCGGGACGGGGGATATTCAGATAGTCACTGATATCGGAAATCTTCACAGCAACACCCTGTCTCTCCTTTATCTGGATCACATCCAGGAAATGAATATAGGAAGGTGTCACGCCAGAGGGCAGCGCAGGAAGCATCTCCCGGATCCGTTTTGCCTGATAGCAGGCATCCAACATTCGTTTTATCGTCTGAACCGTCATTTTTTTCCTCTCTGATATCTTTTTCTATCCCATATTATGTCTTTATAGTTACCTTTGGTAATTATTATCGGTAATTATATGAAAACAATTTTAATTTGTCAATACGATATTTTCATAAACACGAAAACATATACATGAAAACAGCAGACTCTTTTGGGAGAATCTGCTGTTTTTTCCTATGGACTTCATTTTTTGTTTTTCTTTATTTTCTTTATTTCAATTTCAAATCATACGATTTTAACTTATATAACTGTTTACGCATCCGATCTGGCATAGGCGTTTTTCATCTGCCCACTGAGTTCGTACAGGACTTTATCCAGAGTATCGGCTGCCTCACACTGAAGCATCCCCGCAATCTTTTCGTTGGCCTCTTCCTGTAATTTTTTACGTTTTTCCTCATCAGTCTCCTGCTCCAGCAATGTATCGTAACGGTTCAGGATCTCGTGACTTTTCGCTGCCACCTTTTCCTGATAACGTTCGATATGGAACACGGATTTGTTATAGGAAGCATCTGCCATGGCTGCGACCATACGGCTCATCCAATAGAAGTTCTCCGTGGATACTTTTCCGGTGGTCCCAGACAGGTAGCCGGGTGTCGTATCAATGTCAGTGTAGAACGGAGCCAGTACATTAAACGCATTGGATGCAAACGCCAGCCACTGCACCGGTTCTGCGTCCGGGCGCATCTGAATCAGAGTCATGACATCATTACGGTTAATGCCAATGGAACGATATGCTCCACACATAGTTTTATCCCCATACGAAGCATAAGGATCATAGGGGGTTCCCTGATAATGGGAAGACAATACGTATTTTACATCCTCCACCGTGATCTTCTTCTCAGGCACCATGCACCAGGGCAGATCATCCGAAAACGGCGTGTACTCCGCATCCGGACCATCCCAACGCTTCGTCCGGGGATTCAGGGTCCGCAGCATGTACCAGGCTCTTGCGGTATTGTATACATGGTCGGAATCGTCATGGCTGCCAAAGGCATCTCTGGCAGAAAAGCTGCCGTCCTGTGACAGATCCAGATGATGTTTTTCGATAAACTCTCTCAGATCCGCAGAGCACATATGATTCTCCTGTGTGCTCAGGGCATCCTCCAGATCAAACGCATCGATTCCGAACTGGTTCGGCATCACCACATAAACATCATCCGGCACTCTACGGGCAATCCAGTGATGACCGCCGATCGTCTCCAGCCACCAGATCTCGTTTTTATCAGAAAAAGCAATCCCGTTCATCTCGTAAGTACCGTATTTTTCCAACAGGCTTCCCAGCCTCGCGACACCTTCTTTGGCACTGCGAATATAAGGGAGCACCACAGATACAATGTCCTCCTCACCGATACCTCCCGGAATCTCTTCTGCACCGTCCTTCGCCGGAACATATTCCACCAACGGATCTGCTCCCAGGACTCTGGCGTTGGAAGTGATAGTCTCCGTGGCAGTCATGCCCACACCTGCCGCATTGATACCGTGCGCCGCCCAGATGCCTTCTTCCTCCAGTGCATTGGGCACTGCGGTATAACGCAAAGCCTCCTCGGGCAGATCGATCTCCACGTGAGAAAGTACGGATCTATATTTTTTCGGCTGTTCTTCCGGATGTACCACCACGAATTTCTTCGGTGTAAACTGTCCGGAGGGTGAATCATCGTTCCGGGCGATCATGGTAGATCCGTCATAAGATGCTTTTTTTCCTACTAATATGGTTGTACATGGCATAATCATTACCTCCTGCTATTATGCTGCAAAAATTTTTCCGCGAGTACCGGAAATCTGTTTCCTGCCTGGAACCTTACGCCAGCTTCTGTCCATTCACCACAACATTCCGGATCGTCTCCGGTCTGCCCTGCAGGGGCTCAAGCTTCGTAAACTGTCGGCAGCCGGTGACTTCGATATTTTCCATAGACAGATCTCTGAAATATGGGATGTCCTCCTCATTTTCCATAGCAATGGTCTCGTTACGGTTCAGGGAATTCAGAACATACGACATCGTAAGGATCACAGCCTCACCCTTGATCTCGCTCATATGGATATTGCGGAGCGTGATATTTTCCACCACGCCGCCACGTCCCAGCGCACTCTTCATGCGGACACCCACATCAGTTCCCACAAAAGTACAGTTCTCCACCAGAATATCTTTTACCCCACGGGACATCTCGCTGCCGATGACAAAACCGCCGTGGCCTTCATTCACCAGACAATCATGAATGTAGACATTGCTGCAGGGGCCTTCGATCCTGCGGGCAATGGCATTTTTACCGGATTTCATGCAGATGGCATCGTCACCGGTCTCGAAGGTGCTGTGATGAATGTGCACATTGGTGCAGGATTCCACATCGATGCCGTCACCATTCTGTGCATAGTACGGATTACGGATCTTCACGCTGTCCACGGTAAGGTCCTCGCAAAAATAGGGATGTATGTTCCATGCCGGAGAGTTCATAAACGTTGCGCCCTGTAACAATACCTTTTTACAATAACGCAGACTGATCATCACCGGACGGTAAAAATCATAATAAGGTGCCGCAGCAGCCAAGGCCTCTTCGTTGGTTCCCTGAATGTTGTGGCGATTACCTTCCAGAATGGACTCGGTAGGCATCCAGATCTCAGTCTCCTTCGTCTCGATCATATAAGGACTGATCTGAAACAGCGCATCCCACTGTTTTGCCGTCATCTTGAATTTCTTGATCGGTCGCCATTTATCACCACTTCCATCTATGATACCATCTCCGGTGATGGCAATATTTTCCGCATTTTCCGCCGTGACGGGAGACACGGTACGGATGCAGTCCTGCCCTTCGTAACTGGTAATGCGCAGGGGATAATCCTCTTTTGATTTGATAAATTTTAACATAGCCTGACTGTCCAGGTGCAGATTGACACCACTTAACAGCCGGATCGGAGCCACTGCCCAGATGCCTGCTGGAACTCTTACCATACCACCGCCCTGTTTTGACACCTCACGGATGGCACGATTGATGGCTTCGGCATTGTGTCTGCCGGCTTCCTCACTGAATTCTCCGCTCTTTGCACCATACTCCGCTATGGATACCTCCCTTTCCGGGAACTGGGGAAGTTCTACTTTATAATTCTGATTATACATGGTTATTGTTTTCTCCTTTGAATATTTTCATGAATACTTTCACATTTTCTACGTTTCTGATTCTAGCGTGTTCCGTTTCGGACTTCCACCCGGTTTTTGCGTTTTTCCGAAGGGTTCTACTGCTTATTTGTGCCCTTCCGCGCAGATCCAGTCCTCGCCGTCTTTTAAGTGAATCCGTACCTCTTCAAATCCTGCATTTTCCAGCAGTTCCCGGAATTCTTCCGGTGTGGGATTAAACAGATGGAATCTTTGAATGTTTTCCCGCACCTGTTCCGGCAGATCCTCCTTCTGGTAAATGTCGGCCACCAGTAAAAAGGTTCCCTGCTCCTTCAATACCCGGTAGACTTCTTTCAGATTCTCCGCGGGATCCGGCCAGAAATAAAAGCTTTCCACCGTAATGATCTTGTCAAAAGCATTGTCCGCAAAGGGCAGTTTTTCCACTGAGGCTTCCACGAGATCCATTTTTCCCTGCTGCAGTGCTTCTGTATTGGTTTTCCCGGAAAGCTCCAGTGAAGTGGCGGAATAATCCACTCCGGTCAGATGTCCGTCACGCACCTCTTCACTCATGCGTTTCAGAGTTGCTCCTCCACCGCAGCCGATGTCCAGAATCCGGTCATTCTCCCGGATCTTCCAGTGTTCCAGCGCCCAGCCGGTCACTGCGTAGTGGCTTTCGTTCATGCGGCGCAGCATCTTCTCCCCATCCTCCCCGACCGGTTTCCCGGGGTTGCCGGAGATGGTGATCGCCTGCTGGGTGCGTTCGTTGGTGGTTAGGTTTATGGTATTATTTTCTGTTTTTTCAGTCATGATCTTTATTCCTTCTTCCAGCTGCTTTCTTTTTGGATCTTTGCAGTTTTCTTTGCAATTTTTACTATCTCTATTATAATAGTAACTGTTTATAATCATGTAAAGGGCAATCCCGTTATTGAGAATATCTCTGAATAAGGGATTTGGCAAAACACCCGATACAAAGTACAATCTGCGAAAGCATACGCCGGAAATGCAGTGAAACGCTTGCAGGTTACGGAAAGGCATACATTTTTATGAAATATTATCTTGCCCCCATGGAGGGACTGACCACTTATAATTTCCGCACTAACTGGAACCGCTGTTACGGCGGCATGGACAAATATTTTACCCCTTTTATCTCCAATCGGCACATGAACAGCAGAGAACGCAACGATGTACTTCCGGAACATAATGTGGGCATGTACACCGTACCGCAGATCCTGACCAATAAGGCGGAGGAATTTCTGTCGCTGGCAGAGCAGCTGGCCGGATATGGCTACCACGAGGTCAATCTGAATCTGGGCTGTCCTTCCGGGACGGTGGTGGCAAGAAACCGTGGTGCCGGCTTCTTAGGTACGCCCCGGGAACTGGAGGATTTTCTGGACGAGATCTTCGAAAAATGTCCACTGGAAATCTCCATCAAGACCCGCATCGGCATGGACTACATGGATGAATGGGCTCCACTGCTTAAAATATATCAAAAATTCCCCTTGAAAGAGCTGATCATCCATCCCAGGCTGCAAAAAGAAGGATATCAGGGGGTGCCCCATCTGGAGGCTTTTGCGGAAGCTGCCGACGCCTTACAATGCCCGCTGTGTTATAACGGGGATATTACCTCTCCGGAGACGCTCGCGCAGGTCCTGGAAAAACTGCCCATGGTCGATACCGTCATGATCGGTCGGGGGATTTTGCAGAATCCTGGACTGTTACAACAGTTGAAGGCTGCTTCCGTTGATTCCGAAGGGGCATCCCTGCCGTCTTCAGAAGATTGTCTGGCAGTATTGAAGGAATTCCACAATTCTCTCCTGGCGGGATATCAGGTGATCATGTCCGGCGATACTAATACACTGTATAAAATGAAGGATCTCTGGACTTTCTTAAGCCGCAGCTTCGAATCTCCTGACAAATACGTAAAAAAGATCCGCAAAGCCACGGATGTCAGTGACTATAAACTGGCAGTCAATGCACTGTTTAGAGAGTGCGCTCTCAAATAATCCGAAAAAATCTTGCGCCTTTTGAAAAACTCTTTTGAAAACTTTTTGAAAAAACTTTGCTTGGAATTTCCATCAGAATTTTTGTAAGAATTTGTCGAAATTTGTTATGTATTAAGCAGAGGGACAAAATACCAACTATAAAATAAGGTTATGAAAACTATGAAAAACGAAACAAAACTTAGGGAGCTCAATGACAAACTCGATTATATGCTGGATCACCTAGCGGCTTATACTGATAACGATATCATATCTATCGTAGATCAGATGGATGAATTATACCCTGCGGATCCCACACCACCTGTTCTCATAGAAGAATCGTTAAAAGATTTCTGAAAGTTTGTCGCAGAACGTGAAAAGGAAGAACACATTCTCTCCCAGTATCTTTCTAAAAGTGTTTCTAGTATGAATGACATATATTCATTCAGGCTATATAATTGTTTTAAGCTATTTCGTATGAGAGGGATTTCATCACGAATCAATTCCATTATTTCATCAATTATGAATAGTTAATTTATTTTTCCAAATCGGAATTGACCGAGTTCTTTGAGTGAGATACACTTCTTGGACGAAGGGAAGGAAGAAGGAAAAGTACTTTAGAGGTATTATGGAATGAGTAATAAATTAGTTAAGCACCAAGAATCAAAAGAAATATTAACTGTAAAGCAAAAGAAAATTTTGTTTTGGATTTGTTTCATTATTTTTAGTATAGCTTTCATTACAGTCTGGATAAATATACTTTTGACATCTAAAGCATTTAATACACAAATGGAAGAGATGGTACTGGGAGAAGATTATTATATGGAGGATATTGTGATTACAGGTAAAAGGGCTGAAGATGCTTCGGCTGATACGATATCTCAGAATTATTTCTTCTACTACAACGATGGAAAAGTGAATGATTATCACAAGCGAATGCAAGTACCGGAATTTGTATATTCGGAATATGATGTAGGAGATTCCATAGCTGCATATACCACTGACCATGTTAGTTATTCTTATTACAAGTATGGGATTCTTCCGGATACAGAGTATACAAACAATGAATTAATGAAAGTGGCTGGAGTATTGCTTGGAATTGGAATATTTTTATTGGCTTTGTTTGGGGTATTAAGTAAGAAAATGAATTACAAGAAGTAACCAACTTCAAGTTTATAGGGATGATACAACAATTATTTTTGCATGGAAAAAAGAATTCGACGAGAAAGAAAAAATACCTTTGGAATGGTAAATTGAATAAAACGGGGCAAAATCTATATAATAAAATCAGAAAATCGGGGCAAAATATTATAAATCATATTGAAAAAACGGGGCAAAAGAGATATTGTTAAAAAGGGAGGAGGGAATTTATGTATAGAAAAGACTCTATTATCATAGAAGAATGGTTGAAAAGATCGGATAAAGCATTATTGGTAACAGGCGCCAGACAGATTGGAAAGACCTGGCTGATAAGAGAGGAAATTGCCAAAAGCGGATATTGTAAGTTTGAAGTTAATTTTATAGATCAGCCGGATTTGGTGGATTATCTCAATGTAAAAATGAGTGCGAATGAGTTCCTGGTGAAATTAAAAATGATTATGCCGGAGGATTGTAAGCCGCAGGAAACGGTCGTCTTTTTTGATGAGATACAGAAATGTCCGGAAATAGTGACAAAAATAAAATTCCTTGTAGAAGAAGGCAGCTTCAAATATGTAATGAGCGGATCCTTATTAGGAGTAGAGCTTAAGGGAATAACGTCGGTTCCGGTTGGATATTTAACTGTTTTGAGAATGTATCCGATGGATTTTGAAGAATTCATGATAGCAAATAATGTGTCAAAAACAACTTTGGAAATGTTGAAAGCGAAATTTGAAACATGTCAGCCCGTGGATGAATTCATACATCAGAAGCTATTGTCGCTGTTTTTTATCTATTTAATTGTCGGAGGCATGCCGGATGCGGTAAAAATCTATATTGCTACAAAAGATATCCGGGAAGTGGATAAGGTACAACGGGATATCGTTGCGCTATATAAAGAGGATTTCTCTCAATATGAGAGTGAAGATAAAAAACTGAAATTGATATCTATTTATGATATCATTCCGGCAGAATTGAACAAACAGAATAAAAAATTTGTATTTACAATGCTGAATAAAGAGTTAAAGTTTGACAGATATGAAAACAGCTTTTTATGGCTGAAAGATGCCGGAGTTGCGTTACCGGTGTATAACGTGGAAGCTCCTGTTATTCCTCTCAAAGCGAGCAAGAGCAGTAATGTGTTCCGACTTTTTTCCAATGACACCGGTTTGCTTACCAGTGCATATCCGGCGGAAACCAAACTGGAACTGATCAATAAAAACAGCGAAGTAAATAACGGTGCTCACTTTGAAAATGCTGTGGCACAGCAATTAACGGCCAATGGTTTGGAACCTTATTTCTGTAAAAAGAAAAATATAGGGGAACTGGATGTTTTGGTCGAAATGGATGGGAAAGTGGTTCCCATTGAGGTGAAATCCGGGAAAGCTTACAAGGCACACAAATCCTTGGATAACTTTATGAAAATTTCTGATTATCATATTGAGAAAGCATATGTTTTATCGGTAGCAAATATGGAACAGGAGGGATCCGTGGTATATCTTCCTATCTATATGTGCTATCTTTTAAAAGAACGGAAAATTGGAAAGTTAATCGTGGATCTAGACATGGAAGGGTTATAACACCGGGAGAAGTAATAAAACGGGATTTGTCGAATAAAGGAGCGAAATAGAAATGAAGATTCGCAAGGCAGAAAAAAAGGACATTCCAAGAATTCTTGCACTGTTGGGGCAGGTATTACAGATACATGCAGAGATCCGTCCGGATATTTTTATACCGGGTACTACGAAATACACCCCCTGCGAGCTGACAGAGCTATTACAACAGGAGGACCATCCTATCTATGTTGCCGTAGACGAGGACGATCTGTGCATGGGCTATGCATTCTGCCAACTCAGGGAGCAGCCCTTTTCCACTAATATGGTGCCCTTTAAATCATTGTTTATCGATGACCTTTGCGTTGACAAGCAGACACGGGGTCAGCATATCGGGGAAAGCCTGTTTGAATATGTGAAGCAGCAGGCAAAAGAACTGGGCTGCTATGAAGTAACCCTGAACGTCTGGGCAGGCAACACTTCAGCAGAGCACTTTTATGAAAAGATGGGAATGAAGACAAAAGAACGGCAGATGGAATATATCCTGTGAGCCGGACGGAGGTGGCAGGCATGATTAAAATTGCATTTTTTGATGTTGATGGGACGCTTTTGAAGATGGGTCATAAAGAATTAAGTGAGCGGACGCTGCATGCATTAACTTCTCTTCGACAGAATGGGGTGAAGCTGTGTATGGCGACCGGAAGAGGATATCTGTCGGCGCCGCGTTTTCCGGGGATTGATTTCGATGCGCTTCTGACCTTTAACGGTTCTTATGTAACAGTCGGAGACGAGATTATTTTTAAGTGCCCGCTTGATCGGATGGACAAGCTTCAGATCCTTCAGAATCTGAAAGACATGCATAGGGCGGTAGCAATAAGTAACGAACATTTTATCATCACCAACGGTACAGATCCGGATCTGGAGCAGTATTTCAGATTTGGTAATGAGATGCTGAAAATCGATAAACAATTCGATGAACGGGTTCATGAGGACATCTATCAGATGATGTGTTCCTGCCGGAAGGAAGAGTATGAGCGGATTCTGGAGGGTACGCACCATACACAGATCACAGCATGGTGGGATAGAGCGGCAGATATCATTCCACTGGAATGTGGGAAGGGAAACGCTGTGCGCGCGGTACTTCAGCATTTTGGCTTTACGAAGGAAGAAGCCATCGCTTTTGGAGATGGCTTCAATGATATCGAGATGCTGGAAGCAGTCGGCACCGGTGTGGCCATGGGGAATGCGAAGGATGAGATCAAAGCCCACGCCACCTGCACGTGCAAATCGGTGGAAGAAGACGGAGTCTACGATTTTTGCTTAGAACAGGGGCTGATTACAATATAGGCATTGCTGCCCGCATTTCCTTCACCTTTCCGGCATCCACTGCTTCATATGCATTCTTTCGGTTTCTATCATAAGAGAAGTCCACGTCCTGCAGGGAGGAGGTCGCATCCGGCTGCCAGCTTCTGCAGGATGTATGAACCTGCTCTATGCTCGTATATTCCATCAGAGCGTTTACGTTTTGTGCATTCACGCCGCTTCCGGCTAAAAATGTGATATCCTTACCATACTGGCTTTGCAGCTTTTGCAATTGCGTTCTGCCCGACCATACATCGGGTGCACCACCACTGGTGAGGATCCGGTCCGCACCAAGTAAGATCAATGCTTCCACCGCACGTTCCTGTTGCGCAACACAATCAAACGCCCGGTGAAATACAGCTTCTTTTCCGGCACTATGGATGATGTCGATCATTTCCTGTGTCCGGTTCCTATGGATGGCATGGTCCTCTGTCAGGAAGCCGAAAGCAATACCATCAGCTCCGTGCTCTAAAAGGATGCGGGCATCTAAGAGCATGGTCTCGTATTCATCCTGTGAATAGCAGAAGCCGCCTCCTCTTGGACGGACCATTGTTACAATAGGGATGCTGCACTGTTCTTTTGCACAGATCAGATTGGCCGTAGAAGGTGTGAGACCACCCAGATACAGTGCACTGTTAAGCTCTACCCGGTCAGCACCATTTTGCCAGGCGGTTTTTACATCTTCGAAGCTGCCGCAGCAGATTTCCAATAATCCTTTCAAAATAATCCCTCCTCAATTTATATCTTCGTGGTCCACTGGGAGAGATCCCATACCTGGGTAGCCAGTCCGTCATAGAACTCCGGTTCGTGGCAGACCATGAGGATGCTGCCCTTGTATTCCTGCAAGGCACGTTTCAGCTCGTCCTTGGCATCGACATCCAGGTGGTTCGTCGGCTCATCTAACAGCAATACATTCGTGGCGCGGTTCATCAGCTTGCAGAGACGTACCTTTGCCTGTTCGCCACCGCTCAATACCTTGACGCGGCTCTCGATATGCTTGGTGGTGAGTCCGCATCTTGCCAGGGCGGAGCGGACCTCATACTGGGTGAAAGCGGGGAACTCCTGCCAGATCTCTTCGATGCAGCTGTTGTCTCCGGAGCCGGACATTTCCTGCTCGAAGTATCCGATCTCCAGATAATCGCCCTGCTCTACTTCACCGGACAGTGGAGGGATCAGACCCAGAATGCTTTTTAACAAAGTGGTCTTACCGATACCGTTGGCGCCGATCAGCGCCACCTTCTCGCCGCGTTCCATAGACAGGTTCAGAGGCTTGGACAGCGGCTCATCGTAACCGATGACGAGATCTCTGGTCTCGAAAATGATGCGTCCGGTAGTACGTCCTTCTTTAAAAGAGAATTCCGGCTTCGGCTTCTCCGCAGCCAGCTCGATGACATCCATTTTGTCCAGCTTCTTCTGCCGGGACATCGCCATATTACGGGTGGAGACCCGGGCTTTATTTCTCGCCACGAAGTCCTTCAGATCGGCGATCTCCTTCTGCTGGCGGTTGTAGGCGGCCTCCAGCTGGGACTTTTTCATGGCATAGACTTCCTGGAACTTGTCGTAATCGCCCACGTAACGGGTCAGCTCCTGATTGTCCATATGATAGATGAGGTTGATGACACTGTTCAGGAAGGGAATGTCATGGCTGATCAGAATGAAAGCGTTCTCGTATTCGTTCAGATAACGCTTCAGCCATTCGATATGCTCCGCATCCAGATAGTTGGTAGGCTCGTCCAAGAGCAGGATATCCGGCTTCTCCAACAGGAGTTTTCCCAGCAGGACCTTGGTACGCTGGCCGCCGGACAGTTCAGTGACATCACGATCGAGACCGATCTCCATCAGTCCTAAGGCTCTTGCCACTTCTTCCACCTTGGCATCTATCATATAAAAATCATGCATGGTTAAGAGATCCTGGATCGTCCCCAGATCTTCCATATACTGTTCCAGCTCTTCGGGAGTGGCATCTCCCATTTTGTCACAGATCTCGTTCATCTGTGCTTCCATATCATATAAAAAGTCAAAGGCGGAAGCCAGTACCTGACGGATGGTCATGCCGGGAGTCAGCACGGTATGCTGGTCCAGATAGCCGACTCGGACATTTTTCGCCCATTCTACTTTTCCCTCATCCGGCGTGAGCTTGCCGGTGATAATATTCATAAAAGTAGATTTGCCCTCGCCGTTGGCACCGATGAGGCCGATATGTTCGCCCTTTAACAGTCGAAACGATACATCGTTAAAAATAGCACGGTCACCGAAGCCGTGGGTCAGGTGTTCTACGTTTAATATACTCATAATTCCTCACATTCTGCTGCGTATGCAGCGGATACACGCTAATAGTCCTTTGCAAGTATAGCGTAGGGTTTATCCTTTTGTAAAGTAAAAAGCGGGGAGAGGGCAAAAATCAAAGTAAAAAGCCGGGAAAAAGGCAAAATTGAGTTGTGATGTGCTATAAATCTGTGCTATGATGTATCCGCTTACGCAGTAAAAATGAAAGACTTTAATGCAGGAAAATATAATGTAATGTGAAACTTTTCGTTGTATTTGTCGTTTGATAGAATAGGCATCCCCATAGTGGGGACACTACAACAATAAATATGGGCATATCCCATAGAAAAGAGGAGAGACTTTATGAAGAAGAAATTAGCATGTATGTTACTTATGGGTACTTTGGCACTGTCCATGGCGGCCTGCGGAAACGGGCAGGACAAGAATACCGGTGCAGCTACAGAGACCGGTGTGGAAAGCACAGAAGGCACCGCGGAATCCATCGGGACGAGTGTAGAGAGCACTGAGGCTGGAAATGCCGGCACACAGCAGGAAAGTGGAGATGTGGCATCGGCATTACAGAACGCCAAAAAAGCAGTGGCAGATGCGTTGGGTGATGATTACTGGCCGGATTCCGAAATCCCGGAGGAAATGCTGAATGAGACCTACGGTGTCAGTGCGGATCTGTATGATGCTTATCTGGGTGAGTGCCCCATGATCAGTGTCAATGTAGATACTTTATTGATTATTCACGCAAAAGATGGTAAGGTAGAGGATGTAGAAAATGCATTGAACGCTTATCGTGACAGTCTGGTGAATGACACGATGCAATATCCCATGAATCTTGGCAAGATTCAGGCATCCCGGGTGGAACGGATAGGTGATTATGTATGCTTTGTACAGTTGGGCGCGGATACTTCCTCTGCGGAAGAGCAGGGAGATGAGGCCGTGATCACTTACTGTCAGGAGCAGAATGAGCTTGCTCTGGAGGCTGTCAGACAGACTCTGGAGTAAATGCGGAGTAGAGTGAATGGTATTCAGCAGTGTGTTGTTTCTTTTTCGGTTTTTACCGATTTTTATGATCTGCTATTTCCTGGTTCCCCGGAACATGAAGAATTTGGTTCTGTTTCTGGGGAGCCTGGTCTTTTATGCCTGGGGAGAGCCGGTCTATATTTTTCTGATGCTTTTTTCCACGATTTCGGATTTCGTATGGGGAAGGCTGATAGAGGAATATAGGGGGGAGGATCGCTCCAGGATCTTTTTGTTATGTTCTGTTGTTATCAACCTGTTTATCCTGGGATTTTTTAAATATGCCGATTTTCTGCTGCAGACGGTGAATACAGTGTTCGGAACATCGATTCCGTTGCTGAGTCTTCCGTTACCCATCGGTATCTCTTTTTACACCTTCCAGACGATGTCTTACGTGATCGATGTATACAGAGGAGATGTCAAAGCGCAGCGCAATATTTTACAGTTCGGTGTCTACGTGACCATGTTCCCGCAGCTGATCGCGGGACCGATCTTAAAATATCATCAGGTGGAACGCTATCTGCAGGACAGACATGCGGATATAGAGACGATCGGTTACGGTGTGAAGCGTTTTGTGACGGGACTTGCGAAAAAAGTATTGCTTGCCAATAACCTGGGACTTTTGTGGCAGCAGGTCTCAGCGCTGGAAAAAAGTGAGATGAGTGTCCTGATGGCATGGCTTGGAATTGCTGCTTTTGCGTTCCAGATCTATTTTGATTTTTCCGGATATTCGGATATGGCGATCGGGCTGGGAGCCATCCTGGGCTTCCATTTCCCAGAGAACTTTAATTATCCGTACATTGCAGCTTCCGTGAAAGATTTCTGGCACAGATGGCATATTTCTTTAAGCACCTGGTTCAAGGAATATGTATACATTCCGCTGGGAGGCAACCGTAAGGGGCTGCCCAGACAGATCCTCAATATCCTGATCGTATGGACGCTGACGGGAATCTGGCATGGCGCAGGGTGGAATTTTCTGTTCTGGGGACTTTGGTTTGCCCTGTTTTTAATTCTGGAAAAACTGTTTTTGGGAGAGCTCCTGAAAAATGCTCCGGTGGTGTTTGGCAGAGTCTATACGCTGGCTGTGGTCCTGATCAGCTGGGTATTTTTCGCACTGGAGAAGCCGGGAGAGATTCTGGCATATCTGCAGGCGATGTTTGGATTAAACGGTGTGGGACTGGTGAATTCCAAGGCACTGTTTTTGGGAAATGAGTATCTGGTACTATTGGTGATCGCTCTGATCGCGTGCCTGCCCCTGGGAAACCACCTGGTGCATGCACTGCGAAGCAGCAAGACCGGACCAGCCATGGCACTTTACCGCCTGGGAGAAAAGGTGATCCCCGCAGCGTTACTGATACTTTCGATTGCTTATATTGTGGATGCGTCTTATAATCCGTTTTTGTATTTTAGATTTTAACCGGGAAGGAGGAACAGCGTGTGGATGAAAAAAGAAATGCTCTCCTGACGGTGGGACTGGTGTGTGCGGTGCTTTTCGTCCTGGGGATCGCAGATCTGTGCAACAGCGACAGGGTCTATTCGGAATCGGAGAACCGAGTACTAGCGTCCCGGCCTGTTTTTTCCTGGGAAAGTCTACTCTCCGGGGAATATGGGGATGCTTATGAAGAATATATGTCCGATCAGTTCACCGGTCGGGATAAATGGGTGGGAATTAAGACCCGCGCGGATATCCTGTTCCGGAAAAAGGAGGTCAACGGCGTATATCTGGGGTCGGATCATTACCTGATCGGGGTAAACGATCCGGATGAATACACACAGCAGATGGAGGATTCCCGAATCGTTTCCCTGAAAAAGCTTGTAAACCGGTGGGATGCCAAAGTCATGCTGGTACCTACGGCGGATAATATTCTGACAGATAAGCTGCCGGCTTTTGCACCCTGTTATGATGAGACGAGACTGCTTGCGAAGGTGAAGGAGTCTGTCGGTGAGGAGCACTATATCGATGTGTATTCCGCATTGCAGGAACATGCGGGGGAACCGATCTATTACCGCACGGATCATCACTGGACCAGTCTGGGGGCCTATTACGGATTCCTGGCATGGGCAGACAGCATGGGGAAATTCCCCTATCCGTATAACACGGCAGGCATGAAGACAGTGTCGGAGGATTTTCAGGGTACCCTGCAGTCCCGGATCAATGTGGCCTGGACGAAGGACAGGATACAGTATTTTCCCGAGACAGAGAAAAAACCGGTATCGGTCACCTATGATTTCGCTGACACGGCGGACTCTCTGTATGCGCCCAAGTACCTGGAGACCAAGAACCAGTACGGATTTTTCCTGAATGATAATCATGCATTTATAGAGATCCATACGGGATATAATGCCGGGAAGACGCTTTTTGTGATCAAGGATTCCTATGCGAACAGCATGATCCCGCTGCTGACGGCGCACTATGAGACGATCTATGTGGTGGATCTTCGGTATTTTAACGGGAAACTGTTCCAGCTCATAGAGCAGTACGAGCCCGAGCAGGGCATGGATGTGCTGGTATTGTATGACTGCATTCACTTTTTAGAGGATTTTAAATTCTATTAAAGATTCACATTATTAACATAAGTAATTAAGGAGGTTTACCATGGCTTATTTGGGAATTCCCCAGAATACCATTGCGGTACTTCAGAAATACCATTTTAATTTTCAGAAAAAATTCGGACAGAATTTCCTGATAGATACGACGGTCTTAGACCGGATCATATCTTCCGCGGAGATCACGAAGGAGGATTGTGTGCTGGAGATCGGTCCGGGCATCGGCACCATGACACAGTATCTGGCGGAGCGCGCGGGCAGTGTTGTGGCGGTGGAGATCGACAAGGCGTTACTTCCGATCCTGGAGGAGACTCTGCAGGATTACGATAATGTAACAGTGATCAATGATGATATTCTGAAAGTGGATATTAACAGACTGGTGGAGGAGAAAAATGGTGGACGCCCCATAAAAGTCGTGGCGAATCTGCCTTATTACATCACGACACCGATCATTATGGGACTGTTCGAGAGCCGTGTACCTCTGAAAAGCATTACGATCATGGTACAGAAGGAAGTGGCGGATCGTATGCAGGTAGGACCCGGCACGAAGGATTACGGCGCATTATCCCTGGCAGTGCAGTATTATGCAAAGCCGGAGATCGTGGCTAACGTTCCTCCGAACTGCTTTATTCCGAGACCCAATGTCGGCAGTGCGGTGATCCGTCTGACCCGTTATGAAGAGCCGCCTGTGAAGGTAAAGGATGAGAAGAAGATGTTTTCCCTGATCCGGGCTTCCTTTAACCAACGCCGGAAGACTCTGGTGAACGGTCTCGGCAATGCGGGACTTCCAGGAATTACAAAAGAATCAGCGTCAGCAGCTCTCGAACAGATGGGATTGTCACCTACCGTTCGCGGAGAGGCACTGACGCTGGAACAATTTGCACAGCTGAGTGATCTTATTTAGATTGTTAAGATTCTAATTTGTCTTTTTATCTGCCGCGGCGTTGATCAGTTCCATAATGGTCTTAACGGCGTCCATCTGATGGCTTTTGCTCATGGCGTCGACATAATTCTGGCGGTTAAAGTACAGCTCATGTACTTTACCTACCAGAAGATTCGTCGTAATATCATCCTCATTCAGAACAATGGAATACCCTTGGGCTTCGAAGGAAGCGGCGTTCAACAACTGGTCTCCGCGGCTGCTTGCAGCAGGCAGGGGAATCAGGATGTTGGGTTTTTTCAGTGCCAGAAGCTCGCAGATGGCGTTGGCTCCGGCGCGGGAGATCACCACATCCGCCATGGCAAAGATGTCTTTTAATTCCGCTTTGATATATTCGAACTGTTTATACCCGGAGGTATTTAATAACAGATTGTCGATCTTGTCTTTGCCGCAGAGGTGTACAACCTGGAAATCCTCCAACAGCTTCGGCAGGGCATCACGGACTGCCTTATTGACATTGGCAGCACCCAAACTTCCGCCGATGACCATGATCACAGGCTTATTCGCAGTAAATCCGCACATGTTAAGTCCCGCAAGCTTACTGCCTTCTGCCAGCTCCGCACGGATGGGAGAACCGGTGAGCACCGCCTTATCTGCGGGGATGTTCTTCATAGTCTCCGGGAAATTACAGCATACCTTTTCCGCTACGGGAATGCACAGCTTGTTTGCCAGACCCGGAGTCATATCCGATTCGTGAATGATACAGGGAATATGTAAGGAAGCTGCAGCGCGGACCACGGGGACGCTTACGAAGCCTCCCTTGGAAAATACGACATCCGGCTGATAATTTTTCAGATAATTGCGAGCCTCCACGAATCCCTTCATGACACGGAAAGGATCCGAGAAGTTCTTCGGATCTAAGTATCTGCGGAATTTGCCGGTGGAGATTCCCGTGTAAGGAATATTGAAGTCGGCGATCAGCTTCTTCTCGATGCCTTCATAGGAACCGACGTAGGCAATCTCATAGCCGGCTGCCTGCAGCGCCGGTAACAATGCAATATTCGGTGTAACGTGTCCGGCAGTTCCGCCGCCGGTCAGTACTATTCTTTTCATAAAATCTCAATGCCTTTCGGTAACCTGTTTATTATTTCGCGATCATTTCTTCCAGGGCGTGAGCCAGCTGGTCGGGACAGGAGGTAGGTTTGAAACCACAACGGATCCCCTTGAGACGGCTGATGGCCTCTTCCGGCTTCATGCCCTTTACCAGAGCGCTGATGCCCTGGAGGTTGCCGTTGCATCCGCCGGTAAATTTAACGGAATCGATGACACCGTCCTTTAATTCTACGTCGATCATAGTGGAGCAAGTACCCTTTGTCTTGTATATCATAAGTAAATCAACCTCTTTTCTAACAGAATCACTAAAGACTGATTATAGCAGATTTTTATGGTTTATACAATAATGTCAGAATGCTTTTCTTGTTATAAAAAATGTAGAAAGTTCATAATTCCTGTCTGACGCAGTAGAAGAATGACGATGAAAAACCGTACAAAACAGGACATATATACGTTATACTTGAGGAAACGACGGAAAGGGGTTTTGAGGATGTTTACGATATTTAAAGAAGAAAAAGTGATCACGGCGGGGATCCTGGTATTTTTATGTCTCAGCGTGCTGGTGCGTCTGATGCTGGCGTGGATGTATCATACAATGATCCGGGAAACGGACAATATGGCAACGACGGGGAACCGGCTTTTGAAACAGTGCAAGGTCAAATTCGCAAATTGTTACCAGCTAAACGGAGGCGTGGCCAATATTCCGGTGTTTGTGGACAAGTTCTTAAACCGCTTGTCCTTCGGACATTTATCCTTTGATGCATGGTATCATCTGTCCGGGCAGTGTATGCTGTTCTCGGTGGTATTCGCGGGAGTGGGGATCTGTAAGGGGATTCTGGACGGAAGGATGTTAGGAGAGATACTGCCTTTCTATATTGTGAGTTTCTTGGAGCTGTATCTCTATTTTTCCCTGTCGGCGCTGGTGGATATCAAGGGGAAGCAGCGGGTACTGAAGACGAATCTGATCGATTATCTGGAAAATCACCTGTCCGGCAGGATCCCGGTGACGGAGCAGGACTACGAGAGACTATATGGAGCGTCGAAGCTCCCCGGCAGGCGGACAGTGGAGCTGATGCCGATCCGGGGGAGGGCTGCACAGCCGCAGGAGATGGTTCGGGAGACCGGAAGAGAGGTATTTTCCACGGAACATGAGATGCCCGGGAAAATGGAAGACAGAGGCATGGATCAGCAGGATGAATCTTCAAGGGTCACGGAGGAAGAATTACAGGCACTTTTGCAGGAACTGCTTACTGTATAATAAATGGAAACGATTTCGATATACATCTTGAAAATGGAATGTAACTTTGTTAAAATAAAAACTATCTGGGGCATATTTGCAAAAAGAAAGCTTCACAAAAAAATTATGCAAATATGGATCAGAAAAGTTTTGTTAAGTATGTGATATATCTGAAAGATATAAGGAGGAGCATTATGAGCAAACAAGTTACATTTGATTATTCCAAGGCCGGCTCTTTTATTTCTGAAGAAGAGATTGGTTACATGAAGAAGCTTACCCTGGATGCGAAGGAGACCCTGGTATCCAAGACCGGCGCAGGCAATGATTTCCTGGGATGGATCGATCTTCCCGTAGATTACGATAAGGAAGAGTTCGCCCGCATCAAGGCAGCAGCGAAGAAGATCCAGAGCGATTCCGACGTTCTGCTGGTTATCGGTATCGGTGGTTCTTATCTGGGAGCCAGAGCGGCTATCGAGTTCTTAAGCCACAGCTTCTACAATGTGCTGGATAAGAGTGTACGTAAGACTCCGGAGATCTACTTCTGTGGTAACTCCATCAGCTCCACCTATCTGAAGCACCTGATGGATGTAGTAGGCGACAGAGATTTCTCCATCAATATGATCTCCAAGTCCGGTACCACCACAGAGCCCGCTATTGCGTTCCGTGTATTCAAGGAGAAGCTGGAAGCTAAATACGGCAAGAAGGGTGCGGCAGAGAGAATCTATGCTACCACTGATAAGGCGAAGGGAAGCTTAAAGCATCTGTCCGATGAGGAAGGCTACGAGACTTTCGTAGTACCCGATGATGTAGGAGGACGTTTCTCCGTACTGACCGCAGTAGGTCTGTTACCTATCGCTGTCAGCGGTGCTGATATCGACAAGCTGATGGAAGGTGCAGCCAGCGGAAGAAAGCGTGCACTGGAGAATGATTTCGAAGAGAACGATGCGCTGCAGTATGCGGCTCTGCGTAACATCTTACTGCGCAAGGGCAAGAGTGTTGAGATCCTGGCGAACTACGAGCCCGCTGTTCACTATGTAAGTGAGTGGTGGAAGCAGCTGTTCGGTGAGAGCGAAGGTAAGGACAACAAGGGTCTGTTCCCCGCAAGCGTGGATCTGACCACCGATCTGCATTCCATGGGTCAGTTCATTCAGGACGGTTCCCGTGTAATGTTCGAGACCGTGATCAACATTGACACTCCGAGAGAGGAGCTTACGATCGGCGAGGAGCCTGTTGATCTGGATGGTCTGAACTATCTGGCAGGCAAGACCGTTGATTTCGTCAATAAGAGTGCTATGAACGGAACCATTCTGGCACATACCGACGGTCAGGTTCCCAACTTCATGGTAACCGTTCCCGAGGTAAATGAGTTCTATCTTGGCGAGCTGTTCTATTTCTTCGAGTTCGCATGTGGTGTCAGCGGATACCTGCTGGGTGTAAATCCTTTCAACCAACCCGGTGTAGAGAGCTACAAGAAGAACATGTTCGCTCTGCTTGGCAAGCCCGGTTACGAGGCACAGAGAGAAGAACTGCTGAAGAGACTGTAATTGTTACAAGCAATCATATATCTGCAAAGTATAAAAGACAGCGTAATGAATTGATTTCATTACGCTGTTGTTGTATTATAAACTTATATTTTATGATGCCAGGGTCAAAAGGTCTAAGCCCACATGAGCTTGCTCATA
>OHKL01000549.1_pt1 | contig 22183 bp, 19 predicted proteins | sample 1568721 | NCBI WGS metagenome assembly OHKL01 (sample SAMEA3879543, study PRJEB24766) | human gut metagenome | biome: human-associated habitat; feature: feces | place: USA | collected 1985/1987 | reverse complement strand
CGTTTTCCCCGGCAAATCCGCCAAAAGGGTCATCGTCGGCGCTCATTACGACACCTGCGGAAGCACCCCCGGAGCGGACGACAACGCCAGCGGCGTAGCCGGACTGCTGGCCCTGGGACGCATGCTCAAGGGCATCTCCCCCCATGACACCATTGAACTCATCGCGTATGCCAACGAGGAACCGCCCTACTTCGGCACGGAACAGATGGGCAGCGCGCAGCACGCCCAAAAACTTTATACGGAGCAGATAGGCGTGAAAGCCATGATCTGCCTGGAAATGATCGGCTACTTCTCGGACAGGGAAAACAGCCAGTCCTACCCCGCCGCGGGCATGGGCGCCCTGTACCCGGACAAGGGGGACTTCATCGCCATCGTCGGCAACTGGGACAGCGTCAGGCTGGCGCGGACAGTCCAGAAAAACATGCAGTCCTTCCTGCCTACCGTCCGCCTGAACCTGCCGGAAATCAAGGGCATGTGCATGGACTTCTCCGACCACCGCAACTTCTGGGCCAAAGACCTGCCCGCCGTCATGATTACGGACACTTCCTTCTTCCGGAACCCGAACTACCATCAGCCCGGAGACCTGCCGGAAACGCTGGACTACCGCCGCATGGCCCAAGTGGTCCGGGGCGTGCACCAGGCCGTCCTGCATTTGGCGGCGGACGGCAAATAAAAGGAGAGATAAAAAACTCGCAGGACCGGACGGCCTCAGACCGCCTGCCCGTCCATGATCGTGATGATGCGGTCCCCCCGGCGGGCCAGGTGTTCGTCATGCGTCACGATTACCAGCGTCTTGCGGGATTCGTCCGCCAGGCCGAACAAAAGGTCCAGCACCTCCGCGCCGTTCTTCCGGTCCAGGTTCCCGGTAGGTTCATCTGCAAAAATAATCGGGGCGTCATTCGCCAGGGCGCGGGCGATCGCCACGCGCTGCTGCTCCCCGCCGCTCAGCTCGCTGGGCAGATGGTTCAGGCGGTGGGACAGGCCCACGCGCGCCATCAGCTCCGTCACGTACTCCACGCGCGGCCTCCTTCCTATGGAGGAAGCCAGGCACGCGTTTTCCAGCGCCGTCAGCTCCGGCATCAGCAGGTAATTCTGGAAAATGAATCCCATGTTCCGGTTCCGGAACACGGACCGCGCCGTAGCGGACAAGGCGTAAATATCCGTGCCGTCAATCGTCACCTTTCCCTCCTGGGGCGTCTCCAGCCCGGCCAGCGTGTACATCAGCGTGGTCTTGCCGGCTCCGCTGGGACCGCACAGGAACACCTTCTCCCCGGCGGCAATGTGCAGGTCCACCCCGTGCAGGATCTCAATGGATTTCTTGCCGATGGAATAGCTGCGGTGGAGGTTGGCGGCGGTAATCACGGGCGCAGTATAAGGGAATCCGTGCCGGATTAAAGTTCTATATTGTCAATAAGACGCACGTCGCCAAAATAGACGGCGGCGGCCATCAGGGCCGGATTCCGGTTCTCCTCCAGCGGCTGCATCGTCTCCGCATCCACAATCTCCAGATAATCGATGCGCGTGCCGGGCACGGCCCCAATCATGGCGGCGGCATGTTCCTTCACCGTCCGGACATCCGTTCCGGCCCGGAACTCGTCCCTGGCCTGAAGCATGGCCTTCCGTATCACCACGGCCTGCTCTTTCTGTTCCGCCGTCAGCCGGGCGTTCCGGGAGGAATAGGCCAGGCCGTTCCCATGCCTCACAATCTCCGCCCCGTGGATGTGCACCGGGAAATCCAGGTCACGCACCATGCGGCGGATAATCGCCAGCTGCTGGTAATCCTTCTTGCCGAAAATGGCGTCCGTGGGCTGCACCAGGTTGAACAACTTGGCAAGCACCGTGCAGACGCCGGAAAAATGTCCGGGGCGGGACGCCCCGCACAGCGTAGCGGATAAAAAGCTCTCCTCCACGGTAATGCTGCGCTCCCCGGAATACATCTCCTCCGGGGAGGGGGAAAACACGTAATCCACGCCCGCTCCCTCGCACACCTCCAAATCCTTTTCAGGGGTGCGGGGATAGGTCTGGAGGTCGGAGGAATTGTTGAACTGGATGGGATTGACGAAAATGCTGGCCACCACCACGCCGTCTTCTCCCGCCAGCTTGCGGGCCTGTTCCAGCAGGGCGCGGTGCCCGTCGTGAAGCGCTCCCATCGTGGGAACGAGAACCACGTGGTCATGCTTGCGGTGATGCTTGAGAAGGGCCGCCTTCAACTGGGCCTTGGTGGAAAATGTTTGCATGCGCCTAAAGTGGCCCCATGATGACAAAAGTTCAATCCTGAAATATAGCTAGAAGGTTGACGCATGCCGTTCCACATGTAAACTGGCAAAGTCAGAAGACGCTAAAAATTATGAGATTCTTCAAAACAGCATTATGTGTATCAGCTGCAATGGCATTAAGCGCCACTGCCAACGCCGAACTTAAAGTAGCAACGGTGGACGTGCAGAAACTCTTCGCCGACTACTATAAGACCCATGAAGCCCAGGCAGAAGTAGACAAGGCTGCCCAGACCGTGCAGGAAACCAACAACACCCGCGCGGAAACCATCAAGAAGATGGAAGCCGACTTCAACGACATGGTCAAACAGCTTCAGGATCCCATGCTGAATGAAAAGGACAAGAAGGAGCTGGAACAGAAAGCCCAGATCAAGCGTCAGGAAGTCATCGCGCTGGAACAGGAACGCCGCGGCTTCGTGGAACGCCAGCTCAAGTCCCTTCAGGAACAGATGAAGGTGCGCTCCACCAAGATCATGGGTGAAATCACCAAGATCACGGAAGGCATCGCCACCAAGGGCAACTATGACCTCATTCTGGACAAGAGCGCCCAGGCTCTCCGTTCCAACCAGGTCTTCGTGTACACGAAGCCCAGCATGGACATCACCCCCTCCGTGATGAAGGAACTCAACAAGGACGCTCCCAAGGGCTTTGACCCCACCAAGAAAAAGACCCCGGCCGTTCCTGCCGCTCCCGCGGCTCCGGCCAACTAACCCTTGACATTACCCCCGGGAAGGCGGAATCATACTCCCATGAAGCTTACACTTGAAGCCGTGGCCGCCCTCACCGGAGGGAAAATCCTTTCTGGCGACCCCGAACTGACTGTGTTCGGGGTCGCTTCCCTTCTCGACGCATCTCATGAGGAAGCCTCCTTCCTCGGCAACGAGAAATACTTCGAAGACTTTCTTCACACCTCTGCCGGAATCGTCCTGGTGCCTCCGGCCCTGCCCGCGTACCCGGAAAACGTCGCCTTTGTGGAAGTGGACAATCCTTCCATGGCATTCAACGCCCTGGTGAAATACTTCATGGCTTCCGCCTACCGGTTCACGCCCGGCATCCATCCCACAGCCATTATCGACCCCACGGCCACCTTCAATCCGGACAAAATCCATGTGGGCGCCTATACCTGCATCGGCGCCCATTGCGTAATTGGCGACGGCACGGACATCGGCAACGGCTGCGACATCGGGGACGGCGTCACGATAGGGGAAAACTGCCGCCTGCACGCCCATGTCATCATCCGGGAACGCTGCAAGCTCGGCAGCCGGGTGACCATCCAGCCGGGGGCCGTCATCGGTTCCGACGGCTTCGGCTTCCTGATGGGAGACAACGGCCGTTACGTGGGCATTGACCAGGTGGGCATCGTGGAGCTGGGGGACGACGTGGACGTAGGAGCCAACACCACCATTGACCGTGCCAGGTTCGGCCGCACCATCGTGGGGGAAGGCACCAAGATAGACAACCTCATCCAGCTCGGCCACAACGTCGTCGTCGGCAAGCATTGCGTGATTGTCGCCCAATCCGGAATCGCCGGCAGCACCCAAGTCGGCGACTATGCAACCATCGCCGCCCAGGTCGGCATCTCCGGACACCTTAAAATCGGCTCGAAATCCGTTCTGGGAGCCAAAACGGGAGTCATCTCGGACATCCCGGAAAACGTCGCCTACTGGGGTTTCCCGGCATCTCCGTTCAAGGACGCCAGCCGCCAGTACGCCGCGCTCAAAAAGCTCCCGGCCCTCATCAAGGAAGTCCACGCTCTTAAAAGGAACCTGGAATCCCCCGGCAAGTAACGGGCTTTCCCCTCGCCGGACGCAACCAGCTCATCTGTGTCTGCAAGGCGCAGCCCTCAGGCCTGCCCCGTCCCCCAGCGGCGGTGCAGGAACCGTTCCAGCGGGGAAAACAGAATCTTGTCAGACAGCAGGCCGATCACCACGATCACGAACATGATGCCCACCACCTGGTTCATCGCGTTCAACTCCCGGCCAAAGTGCAGAAGCTGGCCCAGGCCGAAGCCGGTCAGGATGGGAACGAAAATTTCCGCCGCCATCAGGGAACGCCACGCAAAGGCCCAGCCCTGCTTCATCCCGCTCACCACAAACGGGGCGGAGGCAGGCAACGTCACGTGAATCAGGCAATAAATGGGACCAGCGCCCATGGTGCGCGCTGCGCGGGCATAAATGGGCGGAACGTTCCTCATGCCGTTGGCCGTCGCCAGAATCACGGACCACAGCGTCCCCATGATCACCACGAACAGCATGGCCCCCTCCGTCTGGCCGAACCACAGGGTAGCCAGCGGAACCCAGCATACGCTCGGGAGGGCCTGGAACCCCAGGGAAACGAGGCCCAGGGTATTCTGCATGAGCTGGAAGCGGGAACACAGCATGCCCAGGGGAATCCCCATCACCAGGCCTATTCCATACCCCATCACCAGCCTCTTCACAGTAATCCATGAAGCTTCCTCCAGAGATCCGTCCAGGAAGGAGGAGCATAAATACTCCCACACCTCCAGCGGAGAGGGAAACAAATAGGGCTTCCAGACCTTCTGGTCGCTCAAATACTGCCACAACCAGATCACGAGAATGAAAAACACGAGCGAGCAGGCATGGGCTCCCCACTTGGACCATTTGTTCCTGTTCATGCCATGGCTCCTTTCAAATCACGGGTGATGCGGGATGACAACTGCGCCAGATCGCGGCTGTTGATATCCCTGGGATGGGGGAGGTCCACGAAATACTCCTCACAGACCCGGCCCGGATGCGGAGTAAACAGCACCACGCGGTCCCCCAGGCACACGGCCTCGCGCATATTGTGCGTGACGAAAATGATCGTCATGCCGCAACGGAAATGGATATCCTGAATATCCTGGTAAAGCTGTTCGCGGGTCATGGCGTCCAGGGCGGCAAAAGGTTCGTCCATCAGCAGGATGCGGGGGCTGGTAGCCAGGGCGCGGGCAAGCGCCACGCGCTGCTTCATCCCACCGGAAAGTTCATGAATATGGGAATGCGCGCATTCCTTCAGCCCTACCAGCTCCAGATTCTTCTCCGCAATGGCGAGCCGGTCCCCCCGCGTCAGGCCGGGCGTCAGCTTCAGGCCGAACATTACGTTCCCCATCACGTCCAGCCACGGAAACAGGGCGGACTCCTGGAACATCACGGTGCGGTCCCGTCCGGGCCCCGTCACGGGAACCCCGTCCAGCTCAACCACCCCGGAAGTGGGAAATTCCAGCCCGGCGATGATATTCAGCAGGGAAGTCTTTCCGCAGCCGCTGGCCCCCACCAGGCAGACGAACTCGCCGCCCCTGATATTCAAATTGATGCCCTCCAGCGCCACCACCTTTCCGCGCCGCCCGTCAAACACCTTGCTCACTCCGGCAATGCGGAGCTTGCACCCTCCGGGGCCGCAATGTTCTTCACCCACAATCATCTTCCGGCAGCCTCCTTCACCATGGTCAACTGTTCCTCCGCCGCCTCCGGCACCACCAGGCCGCCCACGTCCGGAACCTCTTTCATGAAACCGGCCTCATGGGCGTCCCGCACAAACTGCTGGAGCTTGGGAATGGAAATCCTGTCCTTCATGACGATGCTCTTCCAGGCCTCCGCAATCAACGCCGGGTCTATCCTGGAATGGGTCAGCTCCTCCAGTTCCTTGACCACGATCGCCCGGGCCTCCTCCGGATGCTGCCTTATCCATTCATTCAGCTCTTCATGCGCCTGCACCAGGGCCTTCGCCACCTCCGGCTTCTCCTTGAGGAAATCCGCTCCGCATACCAGCACGGTGGCGATGGACTCCTTCTCGTCCACCAGCACCTTTCCCCCCGCCGTCATCACCAGGCGGCTCACCCACGGCTCCACCGTCCACACGCCGTCCAGCTTGCCCTGCCGGAACAGGCTGAGCTGCTCCGGATTGGGGGTGGGCAGAATCGTCACGTCCCCGCCGCGCTGCGTCACGTGCAGGCCGCCGCGGGAAAACCAGGCGCGGGCGGAAACATCCTGCGTATTCCCCAGCTGGGGAGTGGCGATCACTTTGCCGCGGAAATCAGCAGGCTCCTTCAGGGTGGAATCCTCCGGAACCACCAGGGCGGCGCCTCCTTCCACGGCCCCGGCAATCATCCTGATATCATCCCCGCGGGAACGCACAAACGCATTGATGGCCGGGCTTGGTCCCACGTAAGCCAGTTCAATGGAGCGGGCAAACACGGCCTCCATGGCGCTGGGCCCCGCATTGTACACGTACCAGTTGATCCTGACGTCCTTTCCGGTGGCCTCCTTGAGCCGTTCCTCAAACCACCCCTTCCCCTGCCGGGAAAAATGGTGTGCCACCAGGCCCTGCACATGCGTCACGTTGGGAAAATGGCCGAAGTTCAATTCAATGACGTTCGGATCATCCTTCTCCTTCTTTCCGCAGGAAACAGCCAGCAGGCAGAAAAACAGGGCCGGTAAAATCGTCAGGAATCTGGAATGGGACATAATCAAAAGGAATGAGTTACTGGGGCACAGCCATTTTTCCGCGCCCTTTCAGGCACCGACTAGCAGAAGAAGCCGCCCGCGGCAAGAATCCGATGGCAACAACTTTGTCACAATGTGGACAGCAGGAATGCCCATTTTGTTGAAAAACAATCCCGGTTCCGGACCTGAACCGGGCTTTATTGACAAAGCCGCCTATTCCCGTTACAAAAGGCTCCATTCCCAACCCGCCATGCAGTACCCCTCCAACCAGCCCCATTCCGGAGCATGGCTGGGCCTTCCTCCGGATGAGGAACGCCCGGTGGGCCGGGGCGCCAGGTACCGCTGCATTCTCCTGATGCTCCTGTACTGGGCTCTTCTTTCCGCCGTTCCGCAGGGCGCGGACCGCTACGCTGAAATAGGCACCGTCCTCCCCGCCTGGATGGGAGCGCTGGAACTGACGCCTTTCCTGCTGGTGCCCGCTTTCCTGTTCCTGGCGGTGCGTACGGGCGCCCAATGGAGGGCCCTGATGATCGCCGTTTATGCGGGACTGCTCCTGAACCTGCTGATGAACCTGGCGCTTCCCGCGGGAGCCATGTGGGGCGACCTCCCCGCAGCCGGCCCCTACGGCACGCTTGTCTGGCCCGGCGGGGACCACCGGGAATGGCTGGTCACGCTGCCCCGTTTCCCGCAGCTATGGGCCCTCGTCATCTACGTCTTCCTCTCCGGCAACGGAGCTCCGCCCCTGCTCCGCCTGCTGGCCCTGGGCTGGTGGTTTCTGCTCTGCGTGGCCCCTGTGAACACGGGCATGGTGGGGTATGCGGACATCCTGGGTCCGCTGGTCATCATCGCCCTCGTCCTCGGCTGCATGCACCTGGCGGAAAAACGCGCCTCCCGGCAAACCAGGAACTGAAAAAAGCCGGGGCGGCCATTCCATGGAGGAAACAGCCGCCCCAGGGTCAACGGGCATCGCCCCGCGGAAGACTGCCGCATGCGGCAGCCCCCGGCGGAACCCGTTACTTCCAGATCACTTCAAAAATATTCACGGAGCTTCCCTTCTTCCCGGTCAGGCCAAGGGCCTTCACCGGCTTCTTGACGGACTTCAGGCTGAACGTATTCACCTTCCTGCCCTTGGCCAAATTGCCCACGGGAACCCACCGTCCGTCGGCCCCGCAGGCCAGCACGGAAGCTTCCTTACCGTCGGACAGGACAATGGCGGAATTCGCACGGGGGGAATCACAGGGAATCTCCACCTTCTCCGGAGACAGCTCCACCGGGAGGAACGTAGCCAGGTTGAAATCCCCGGCGGCTCCGTTGTCGGCAGACTTTCCTCCCTTGTTGGCAAGATTCAGCTTGAACTCTTCCAGGGTCACCTCCTGTGGGGAGGATCCGGCGTTCAACAGCCTGATGCCTTTGATCACGCCGCCAATCTCCGCAGAACCGTCCGCCTTCAACGGAACCTCCGTCCAGGACTTTCCGTCCATGGAAATGTACAATTTGGCCCACTTCATGTCCGGCGTCTTCAAATTGACGGAGGCGGACTCCACGGATGCTCCCGCCGGAATTTGAAGCCCCAGGGACTTCTTCGGCGGCAGGGGATGCACCTCCATGATGCGCTTCAGGGAAATATCCTTGTCCCCGGCTTCAACCACAGCAGTCTTGAACGCCGGAGCGTCCGTCAGCACGGAAGGAGCGGCGGGGGCATTCACCTTGAAATCCCGGATGGCCGTCCACACGTCGGACTTCCCGCCCGGAACACCCTGCGCCGTAGCACGGTAGCGTACAAAACGGCCCTTCTTGCCATTTCCCTGGTACTCCACGCGAAGCCCGCTGGACTCCGGCATCAGGGGCGACCAGGACTGCCCGTCCATGGATACCTCAAGCTGGCCCTTGTTCACGGCATCCGTATCGGAATCATTGCGGCCCATCACGATGGAAACGGTGCGTATCTCCCGCGGAGCGCCCAGGTCCACGCCGAAAAAGTCGCCCTTCTTCTGGACCTCCTTGCAATAATAGAAGGACTCGGGATCGTCATCCAGCATCTTCTCGATCCCTCCCTTGGACTTGGTGGAAACATAAGGCTTCACACGGCCAACGGCCTGTCCGCTCACACGGGAAAGCACGGGGGTGGACCCCATGTCCAGCAGCTCCCGCACGGCAGGGGCCATCACCAGTTCGGACGGCTTGACGGCGGTCTGCCACGGGGAATTTTTCTTGGTCACCTCCGTCACGTGCTTGTTGATGGCCTTGCTGATCTCCTTGCTGTAACGCTGCATCTCGGCAAGCAGGCAGGCGGCCTCCATGGCGTAATTCAGCGCTCCGGAGGCATTTCCCGCCTCCGTGGCCTCAATCATCTGCATGCTGTTCATTCCAGCTTTGCCCAGGGACTCGAACTGGATGAGCCACGGCTCTACCTCTGCGACGAAAGCGGGATTGTTCGATTTCGCCCGGATCATGTCCGGAGCCTGGGCCATCTTCGCAAACTCGGCCTTCAGGCGGTCAAACGCCTTGCTTTCAGACACCTTGGCGCCGCGGCGGCACAATTCCAGCACCTGCTCCACCACGGGGGCAATCTCTACGGACTCCTCCTTGCGGTAATTGTGCCCGCTGGGCCCCCCGTCGCTGTTATGGTCGGCAAACGTCTGCATGGCGGAGGCACAGCCGGGGAACAAAATCCGGATGCTGTCCTTCCATGTCTTGTCGGAATCATAGGCCTTGGCATTCCAGGTCATGTTAGCCACGCTGAACAGGGAAATCTTGGAGGCCTCCGGCTTGTCCATCGGATTGGAAGCAAACCCCTGCATGAACGGCATCGCGTCCGCATCCACGCCATAGGTGCGCCCCAGGAACAGGGCGTGGCGCACGTAATCCGTCACCGGGAAATTCCACCAGATGAACGCCGGCCGCTGCAAATACTTGTTGATCCCCTTCAAGGCCGGGGTCCGGATATCGCTCACGATGCTGGACCCGGTCCACATGATGCCGATGTCCTTGTCCAGATGTTCCCCCATCACCTCGTGGTAGCGGCCACCTCCGCCGGAATACGCCGTGGGGCACACGATCAGCGGAGTCACGTCTGGCTTCTTGTGGATAAACTCCTTGTTCAGGTAATTCAGGAACTCCACCTGGCCTTCCGGTTTGGCGCCCTCCCCGCCGATGTCGTCAAAAAACACGGCAAAGGAGCGGAACCCCAGGTCATACATCATCTCAAACTTCTTCACGGCGGCTTTCCGGTCCGCCTCCCCCCAGTGAATGTCCGCTCCGGGGTGCACCGCCCAGACAAAATTCACCTTGTTCTGCTTCGCGACCTTCACCAGCTCTTTCAGGTCCTTCGCCATGTCCGCGGGATACGGCTCGCGCCAACGCTTGGAAAAACCGTGGAACACGTCGTCCTTCGGGCCGTAGATGTAAGTATTCATCTTGTACTTCCCGTAAAACTTGAACTGGCTGATGCGTCCTTCCTGCCCCCAGGGCAGGCCGTAAAAGCCTTCAATGGTGCCGCGGAAGGGAACGTCCGGCCAGTCCAGAACCTCCACCACAGGCACCGTTACGCCGGAAGGAGTCTTCTCCGCCAGTTGAAGCAGCGTCTGGGCCGCGTAAAACAGGCCTTCGTCGTCATAGCCCGTCATCCGGATGCCCTGCTGCGTGACGCTCAGGGAATAAGCCCCGGCCTTCTGCGGAACATTCCCGGCGGCCTTTTTGCTTCCCTTGATGATGGACATCTGCACGGGCAGCCCGTTCGGAGCGATGGAAAACATGCTCTTCAGCGCATTCACGGTAGGTTCGTCCCGCGCTCCCGACAGCTTCAGGGCCGGAACCGTCACGGAACCGCCGCTCCTGGTCATCTTCTGCGGGATGGGATACACCGGCATCTTGGCCGTTTTTTTGGCGCGGGAGGCCGCAGGCGCGGAGGAAGAGGCCGGAGAAGAGGACTGGGCGAACACCGGAAGGGCAAGGCCGGCTCCCAGCGCCGTAACCGCCATCATGGATCGGAAGGAAATCAAGTTCATATGTGCAAAAGTAAAAAGCCTGTACAGGACAAGTCCACGAAACTACGGACCAATCGCCCCACTTCTAACAGGGCGCTCCCCGTATGTCAAATTACTTCGCCCCATTCGGGAAGTTGCCTCTTCCGGGGATAAGTCATTCAGGAATCCGGTTGTTCCCGCAAACACCGCCGGATTCCCAACCCGGCTCTCCGTTTCCCTCCTTCATGCCCGGTTCCACATCGCGACGGCCGCCGCTGGAGGAGCAGCTCCCGGGACGGGAAAAGCGGGAATGTGCTAAAACACGGGAACGACCGGGCAGACAGCCGGGGACGGCACGCCATCAAGAGTTGCAAAAGAACGGCCTCCCCTATTCTTCACGATTGAAGAATCCGGAAATATCGAAATAGACGACCAGCTCCTTGCCTTTTTTCGTCCTGATCGTGACCAGGTCATAATACTTGCCTCCTTCCTTGACGAGCGCCTGCTTGAGCTTTTCGTAATTTCCGTACTTCTTCTTGAGCCATTTCCGTTCGGCAGGAACGCCATCCATCGAACTTTTCGCTCCGGCAATCACGACGGCCTTCTCAAAGCTGGAGCCGTCTCCGCCCTGATAGGTAATGCGGGTGGCCGCTTCTCTTTTTTCCAGCCGCTCGGGCATGGCCGGCTCTGCGGTTTTGGCAGCGGCGCACAGGCCAGGAAACAACGCAATCAATAACAGGGGTAGCAAGGGTTTCATCCTATTGGATAGATAAGAAATATTCATTCCCTTGTAAAGCTTTCTTTTTGAAGCAGGAACATCCATCATTACATCCCGGCGGCCGGAACACGGGGAGGGCTGACAGGGCAGTCCTGAGCAATCACTCCCAAGCTTACAGCCACGCCGCTACTTCTTCCAACGCCTCCACACGGGCTGTGGCGAGAGTCGGGACATCTTCCGCGGAAAAAAGGAAATTCCGCCCCACTCCGGCGGCAAGCGCAGCGCGAATGTCTCGCTCCCGGTCACCCACGGACACGCAAGCCGCCATATCCAGTCCATGGGCGGCGGCGGCTTTCAAAAACAGGCCGGGATTCGGCTTCCGGTCAGGATGGCCGTCATCCACGCTGGGACAGTGGAACACATCCGCTATCTCCGCTCCGGCGGCGCTGAACGCGCCTTTCATATGCTCCGTCAGCCGGGTGAAATCCCCTTCCGTAAACATGCCGCGGCCTATGCCGGACTGGTTGGTCACCACCAGCACCAGATACCCCTTCTCCTTCGCCCGGCGGCAAAGGTCCAGAATACCGGGAACCAGCTGAAAATCCTCAATGCGGTGCACGTAGCCGCCGTCCACATTGACCACGCCGTCCCGGTCCAGAAACAGAGCCTTAGCTGCCATACATTTCCTGCTCAACCAGCTCGCAGACCAGATGGCCCACGGCAATGTGCATCTCCTGGATATTGTTCGTGGCATCGGAAGGAACGGCAATGCAGAAATCCGCCACGGTTTTCATCTCCCCGCCGCCCTGGCCCGTCAGGGCCACGGTCCTGACGCCCATGCGGCGCGCCAGCTCCATCGCCAGGACGATGTTCTGGCTATTGCCACTCGTGGAAAGCCCCACCAACAGGTCACCGGAACGGCCTAATCCCTGCAATTGCCTGGAAAAGACCGTTTCATACCCGTAATCATTCCCTACGGCGGTCAGGATGGAAGTATCCACCGTCAGGGCCAGCGCATTCACGGTTCAGCTTGTAGCGGCCCACCAGCTCGGCGGCCAGGTGCTGGGAATCCGCGGCGGAGCCTCCGTTGCCGCAGAACATGATCTTGTTCCCGGCCTTGAGGGTATCCGCGCAGACGCGGGCGACCTGTTCAATCTCTCCGGCCATGGCGGCCAGAGCCTTGAAATTATCCGCTATTCCTAAAATCTGATTCCTGATGTACTCGCTCATTCCGGACTGTTCTTCATGCGGTTGATGATATTGGTGGAGGAAAAGCCCTCCAGGCGGGGAAGCTCAAGAGCCTGTCCCCCGTAAGATGTGACGTACTGCCCTTCCGGCCAGCGTTCCAGAGGATAGCCCTCCTTGGCGATCACGTCCGGGCGCAACTTCTCAATCAACGGCAGCGCCGTATCCTCGTCAAACGGCACCACGTAATCGATAAAATCCAGGGAGGCCAGCAGCAGGGAACGCATCTCCTCATTATTGATCGGCCTGTCCTCTCCCTTCAACCGCTTGATGGAGGCGTCCGTATTCAGCCCCACGAAAAGCACGTCGCACGCTTCCCGCGCCTTCATGAAGGAATGCAGGTGCCCCAGGTGCAGCAGGTCAAAACAACCGTTTGTAAACCCCACCACCTTCTTCTCCCGTCGGAAACGCTCCGCCAGCTCCGCCGCGGCTTCCGGCGTCAGAATATTGTTCCGGTGATGCCAGGAGGATGCCTTGAGGGCCTTCTCCTCCAGCGCCTTCTTCAGCTCCGCTCCGGTCACGCTGGCCGTTCCGAACTTGCCCACCACGATTCCGGCGGCCACGTTGGACACCACCAGGGCCTCCGGCACCGTAGCTCCGGCCGCCAGCGCCGCGCCCAGGCTGGCGAGGGAGGTATCCCCCGCTCCGGACACGTCAAAAACCTCACGGGCCTCCGTGGGAATGCAGACAAAATCGGAAGGATTGGAGGAAGGAATGAAAATCATGCCGTGCTCGCTCAGGGTGACGAGCAAATTCTCAATGCCGAACTCGGAAAACAGCCGTTGCGCCCCTGCGATGGCATCCCTTTCCCAGCCTGTCGCGGAAGGATTCAGCGTCACCCCGGTCGCCTCCTGGAACTCCTTCATATTGGGCTTCACCAGCGTGGCCCCCTTGTAACGGGAGTAATCCGAACCCTTCGGATCCACAATCACGGACTTGCCCGCCGCACAGCACCGGGCGATCACGTCAGGGGTTGTCTGCCCGTCAAACAGCCCTTTCCCGTAATCGGACAAAAGAACAAGGTCGGCCTCCGGCAGGCAGGCGTCCACCCGTTCCAGAAAACGGGAGGCCAGCTCCGGAACCATCCGCAGCGGCTGTTCCTGGTCCGCCCTCAGCAAATGGTGCTTCCCCGCCACAAAACGGACCTTCACGGTCGTCTCATACCCTTCGCACTCCACCAGCTCCGGAACGCAGCACGTCTCTTCCAGAAAACGCCTTACCTGCCGTCCATGGCCGTCATTCCCCACCACGCTGACGAAGGTGGTGCGGCATCCCAGTGCGCACAGGTTGGTCACCACGTTGCCCGCGCCGCCCAGCATGCGCGTCTCCCGGTCCATCTTCATGATGGGAACCGGAGCCTCCGGGGAAATCCGGCTGACGCTCCCGTACAGAAACTTGTCCAGCATTACGTCACCGATGCAGAGAATCCGCACGCGGGGAAATCCGTCAATCAATGTATGCAGCCGATTCATGGGAGACGTTCCTTTCTACCATGCCCCATACCGTAAGGCAAGGACAGTTGAAGCCCGTTCCGGAGCCGGAAAACGGCGCAAGACAGGCTGTCCCCTCCGCCCCGGGCACCGGAACCCTTCTTTCAGAGGCAAAAAATGGGTCAGCCATGATAAAAATCTTGACCTGTAAGCAGGAAAGCACTACGTATTGTCTCCCGTTCCCGGACGAATAGAAAAAGGAAAACAAATCATGCGTGAAGTTACCGTAAGAAAAGGTGAACCTATCGACCGCGCTCTTAAGCGCCTCAAAACAAAACTGGATGTTGAAGGCATTCTGGATGAAATGCGCCGCCGCCGCGCCTTTGAAACCCCGATGGACGAACGCCGCCGCAAGGCCCGTTCCGCCAGCAAGCGCAACAAGGTAAAATGGCGTTACAGCAACAAGAGCGAAGAAGCCGCTCCCGAAACCGCTGAAGCTCCCGCTTCCGCTCCTGAAGCTTAAATCAGTATTGGTTCGGGAATAGAACCCATTTCAATGAGGGCAACCCTTTCTCAAGGTTTGCCCTTTTTGCTTCCCTCAGCACATGAATCAATCCGCCCAGCTCTTCTCCCGCGCGCGCGCCGTCATCCCCGGCGGCGTCAACTCCCCCGTCAGAGCCTTCCGCAACGTGGACGGCGACCCTTTCTTTGTCCAATCCGCCAAGGGAGCCTACATCACTGACGCGGACGGACGCCAGCTCATTGACTACATCGGCACCTGGGGCCCGGCCATTCTGGGCCACGCTCCGCAGACCGTTCTGAACGCCGTCCATGCCGCCGTGGACAGGGGGCTGGGCTACGGCATCCCCGCGCCGGCGGAGGTGGACATGGCGGAAATGATTACGGGCATGGTGCCCTCCGTGGAAAAAGTGCGCATGGTCAACTCCGGAACGGAAGCGACCATGTCCGCCATCAGGCTGGCGCGCGGCTACACCGGACGCCGCAAAATCATCAAATTCATCGGCTGCTACCACGGCCATGTGGACTCCCTGCTGGTGGCGGCGGGCTCCGGGGCGCTCACCTTCGGAGAACCGGACAGCGCAGGCGTACCCAGGGAAATGACCCAGCTCACCATTACGGTGCCCTACAACGACCGGGAAGCGGTGAAAAAAGCCTTTGAACTCCATGGGAGCGACATCGCCGCCGTCATCCTGGAGCCCTTCCCGGCCAACGCAGGGCTTTACTTCCCGCAGAACGATTTTCTCCATTTTCTGCGGGAAATCACGCTCCGGCACGATTCCCTGCTCATCTTTGACGAAGTCATGACGGGCTTCCGCGTCGCGCCCGGCGGCGTGCAGCAGCTTCACGGCATCACTCCGGACCTCACCTGCATGGGAAAGGTCATCGGCGGCGGCCTCCCCGTGGGGGCCTTTGGAGGCCGTGCGGAAATCATGGACTGCCTCTCCCCGATCGGCCCCGTGTACCAGGCGGGCACCCTCTCCGGCAACCCCGTCGCCATGGCGGCGGGCCTTGCCCAGCTCCGGGAGCTCCTGGACGGAAACGCCTACGACCGCCTGGAACAGCTCGGCGCGCGTCTGGAAGAAGGCATCCGCGAGGCCATCCGGAAGCACGGCAGGAACTACACCTTCCACCGCGCAGGCTCCATGTTCTGCCTCTTCTTCACGGAGCAGGAAGTCTATGACCTGGACTCCGCGCAAAAAGCCTCCAAGGAACTCTTCAAACCCTTCTTCTGGAACATGCTGGAACAGGGCGTCTACTTTGCCCCCTCCCCGTATGAAACGGGCTTCATCTCTACGGCCCATACGGAAGAAGACATTGACCGTACGGTGGAAGCAGTCCATGTCAGCCTCTCCAAACTGGGATAATGCCCCTTATTTGAAGTGACAGGCCACTTTCCTTCCCCTATAAGGATGCCATGAGACAAATGACAGGGTCCATGCTGCTTCTGTCCGCAGCAGCCGTCGCAGCCGCCCCCCTGGCGGATGCGGAGGAAAGGACGATCCAGCTCACGGAAGCGGAAAAACAGGAAATCCAAGCGGCAAATGAAAAGCTGCTGGGACTTACCCTCCGCTTCCTGCACGACTCCTGGCCCCTGGAAATCATGTTCGCCGGAGAGGCTCAACAGGAATTCCACTCCATCCTCCAGTGCTACCGGATGCTGGAGCAATTCCGGGAGACTGGCAACCTCATGCTTCAGGCTCCGGACCGCAACACGCCCCTGCACCTCTGCATTGCCCTGGGATTGAATCAACTGGCCATCCGGATGATAGAAGCGGGCGCTCCCGTCAACGCCCAATCCATCTTCATGCATGACGGCACTAAGGAACCGGGAGACACCCCCCTCACCTGGGCCTGCCTCTCGGGCCTTTACATGAACTCCACGGCGGAAGACAGGCTGCCGCTGGTGCAGTCCCTGCTCAAGCACGGGGCCGACCCGGACCAGCCGGGACCGTGGGGCGTCACCCCGTTCATGTACTCCGCCGCCCTCAATGACTCTGATCCGGGACAGGAAAAAATAGCCCTGGCCCTGCTGGACGCCGGTTCTCCGGACCTCAAGCGCAGGTTAAACGCCCAGGCGCGCGGAGTCGGCTTCCTCAGCCTTTCCCCTGCCATTTACGAACGGCTCATCAAGGCAGGCTGCGACGTCAACGAACGCTTCTTTGAAAGCAAGCAGTCCCCCCTGCATCTGGTCTGCACCAAGGAAAAACCGGCGGAACGCCTCATCCCCCTCATTGAACTTCTCATCAAGGCGGGAGCGGACCCCAACCAGCCGGACGTGGACGGCCTGACGCCGCTGATGGCCTGCAACTCTCCGGAGATAGCCGTTTGCCTCATGGACAACGGCGCCAATCCCGCCCTTCGCAACGATGACGGCCAGACCGCCTATGACTTCCACATAAAAAACGGGTATCCCCCCATTGCGGAAGCCATTAAAGACTGGCAGGCCAAACAGAAAAAAGCACCGCGTACCGAGTAGCGCCATCTTCCTTTCCAGTGAAAGCGGAAAAAGGGGTCTGGCCGTTCCCGTCCGCCATGGGTCTTTCAAGCGAGCCGCAGCAGAGCCTTGGCCTGCTCGTTCCTGGATTCATCCCCGGACCTCTCCGGTACAAAAGAGACCTTACGCAAGCCGCCTCTTCCGGTCTTTAAACACGCCCGGCATGCTCCTTCCGGAAATGCCGGAAGCCCGGAACAGCCAGGTTTCCGGAGCCATGGAGCAAACATTTTCCTCTGGCGGAACATGAAAAAGCCGCCCCCCGGACGGGGAGGCGGCTTTGAAAACCACAGGAGGGAAGATTATTCTTCCGCTTCAATGCCTTCACCGATCATCTTGAGATCTTCCGGCATCTTGCCTGTTGTGAAGTAGCCTTCGATTTCCTCCAGGGAACGGCCCTTGGTTTCAGGCAGGAAGAAGGTCACCGTAATGAAGTACAGCACCGTAATGCCGCCCAGCGTAAAGAACACGCCGGAATAGCCGCAGCTTCCCACCCACGGAAGGAAGGAACCGGCAATGATCGTGGAAACAAGCTGGTTGATCAGCAGCGCAATCGCCATGCCGTTGGAACGGATGCGGGCGGGCATCAGTTCGGACAGGGCCAGCCAGACGCACACGCCGGGGCCAGTGGCATAAAACGCGATGAAGATGATGAAGAAGGCGGTCACGCCCCAGCCCATGGAGGTATCCGGCTTCTCGCCCAGTTCCGCCTTCAGGATGGAAACGGGCTTCATGGCATAGCCGTCCTTGCCGTTCACCACCATCTTGTTGGTGGAATCCGGAACGGCCTTGATCACGGCCAGGGAAGCCTTGTCCTCTTCCTTCTTGATATCCTTGGCATCCTTGGTCAGCTCGGAAAATTCCACCACGGAAAGCTGGGTGGAAGAACCCATCAGGAACTGGTACCAGGCGGGATTGGCTTCCGGCTGGTCATAGGTGATGATGAGCTGCATCCTGTTGATGTCCTTGTCGCCCATGCCGTTCTTGGCAAGCAGGTTCTTGACGAAGGGGGAATCGGGCGTGCGTTCCAGCTGCAGCGTGCGGATGGAGCCTACGTCCTTGCCCTGGTCAAACTCCTTCTGGACGGAAGGGCTCTGGGCGGCCAGCAGGGCGGCCACGTCCGTGGTCACGTCCTTGCGGGCTTTTTCCACATTATTGAACAGGAACCCGGTGCCGAGCAGACCCACCACAATGCCGGCAGTGCCGATCTTGAGCAGGAACTTGCGGCCCTTGCGGTCCACCAGGATCATGGCGACGATGGTCATCAAGCAGTTCACCACCTTGATGGTGAAGTCCGCCCAGTTGGCGGTGGTGCCTTCCAGGCCGGCCTGCTGGAACACCTTCACGGAGTAATTCAGCACGGAGTTGATACCCGTGGCCTGCGTAAACGCCAGGACGAGGACCGCCAGAACAAAGGGATACACATACTTGCGCTGAAGAAGGGATTCACCGGAAGAACTCTGCTTCTTGAGCTCTTCAGCCTTCTGCTTCTCTTCCTCTTCAATGTGGACCATTTCATCAAACACCTCCTTGGCGCGCACATCTCCATAACTGCGCACCAGCACGGCCATGGCTTCATCCTTGCGGCCGCGGCGGAACAGGTAGCGGGGGGATTCACTCAAACGGAAGGAACCGAAAAACAGGAAAAGGCCGGGAACGGCGCAAACCCAGAAAATGGCCTGCCACGCAAAAATCTTGGCGGAAGTCAGCGTTTCCTCGCTCGCGCCGGAATTTTCCACGCCGCCCACATAACTGGCGGCAAGCAGACCGACTACGGCGGCGAACACCAGGCCCACCGTCAGCAGGAACTGGAACATCCCCGTCCCTTTGCCACGGGATTCCGCGCTCAAACACTCAGCCAGGTACAGGGGAACCACCACGCCTACAATACCAGCGCTGGCGCCCTGGAGAATACGGCCCAGCAGCATGATGCCGAACACTTCCTGGGACAGGCAGATCACGGGAATACTCACCGTGAACAGGGCGGCGGCTACGGTAATCAGCGCCTTGCGTCCCAACTTGTCCGCCAGATACCCGGCAAACAGGGAAGAAAGCACGCTGCCGAACAGCACGGCCGCCACCACCTGGGAAAGCTGGGAGGGATTGAAACCAGCCGTCTGCTCAATGTAGGGGAGCGCCGCAGCAATCACGCCGACGTCCACACCGTAGAGCAGGCCGCCCAAACCGGCCATGATGAGGAGGTAGCGCATGTATCGCCTGGCCGCATCCGGAACGGCGGCCTTCATGTTTTCTTGGTCTGTCATGGTCGTTGCATTCTAGTAAATTGGCTTTTCTCCGCAACCAAAAAAGAGACGCTTCCGGGACAAAAACAACTTTCCTCCCCTCAAATGCGCCCAAATGGTAAAAATATCACAAAAGAAACAACTAGGAAGCCGTACAGGAAAGGAAGATCGTTTAAAATGACTCCAAAAACACCTCTTGCCATTTTCCCCGCATCTTCATGAAAAAACAGCCGCAAAAGAAAAAAACGCGGCCGCCTTCCCTCCGGCCCCGTGAACCATTCAGCTGAAAAAAGAGCGGTGCGACGCGTCCCAATCAGACCGGGCATAAAAAACCTCCCGCCCTCTTCCGGAAACGGATGCCGTCCCTACTGGGGGTTCTTCGCGGAAGAATCTATCCCCAGCCGCTTTTCAATCAGGTTTACGGACAGCTCCGCGCACAGGCGCAATTCGTTGTCGGCGTCATGGGTGAAAGCCTTTAGCGCGGACAGGGAAGCCTCCGAACCGATTTCCCCAAGAATACGGGCGGCGGAACGTTTCAGCACAAAATCGTCCGACTCGTTCATCAGCCGGATAATGTCGGCTTCCCCGGTGGGACCGACGGCCTTGCACTCGTCCTCCCACTTCTGGGGATCCTTTTTCCATTCATCCAGAAGCAGCGCAAAGCTCTTCTTCTCCGGACCGTGCAGCAAAAACCTGACCAGAGAGGCAGGAATCTCGCAGTCCGCCTTCTTCAACTCCGTAGCCACATAGTAAACCACGCGCTGCGCCTCCGTGTTATCCGGCTCCGCCCACACGACGAGGGCGGAAGCCAAAGCGGTCACATACTCCGCATCACGCCCCCACGGCTCCCGGAGAAGCTCCACCAGCTTGGCGGAAACTTCATGGCGCATCTTGTCCGGCTTCACGGAAGCCAGACGCTTTGCCGCGGCAATCACGCGCCGGATGTCCAGACAGGACAATTCCTTCAAATTGGCCAGTACGAAATACTGGTGGCGTTCATCCTGCAACGCGGCGGAAGCCGGGCGCGCTTCAAACTTGTCCCGGTTCAGAACCACTTCCACAAAGAAATGCTCCTTGTCCTGCAAAGTCACGTTCCCCATCTTGGCTACCACGTCCACAAACTCCTTAAACGTGATGGGAGTAGGAGTAATAACGAACAAGCCGCCGCCCGTGCCTTTGCGGTCATAAAAAATCGGCTCGTCTTCAGACTGGGCCATCCTCTTCAAATACGCCTTCACCATGTCCCGGTTGGCCGCATTCACCCCGACCACCCACACGCCCAGAACACCCTGGGCCTCTTTCCGGTCAATGGCGGCAAACAGGGGCTTCAAATCCCCTTCCCCGTAATTCTGAACGGAAGCGTTCTGTTCGGCCAGTTGTTCCAGGCTCATGCTGGTAAAGCCGGAGACGCCTTCCTCCTCCTCAGCCTGGGCGACCGCTTCCTTCCCGCCGAGCAGGGAGGGATTCATTTTGACCGGATACACGAAAGGCAGGGAGGCAATGCCCCCCGCCACCAGAAAGCCCAGCAAAATGAAAACAATCTTGTGCCTGCGTCCGGCGCAGGCCATCAAGCCCCCCGCAAGACAGGCGAAAAACAGGGCGAACGCCTTTTGCTGAGGCTGCTGCAGCATGGAAAGGAAAAAGGTCCCGTCCATCTCGGAAGAGGCATTGTAAAAAAGCCAGACGCAGCCGGCGGCGATGACCAGGGAGGCGCAAAGGCACATCAGTTGAATCAGCCCCGTTTCCATCAAGGCGCTCTGAATGGCCTCCCGGCGGTCTTTGGGGGTATGCACGGTAACGGCCTTCTTCGCCCTGGCAAAAGGCTTCTTGGGGATCAGCTTTTCCCTGTCGCAAAGAAACTCATGGCCGCATTTGCTGCAATTCACCATGGAACCCTCCGCAGCGGAAGGAACATTGATATGTCGTTTGCACTGTGGACAATTCAGATTCACCGGAGTTCAATATGCACGTTTTTGATTCTTTTGCAATACCTGTCTTTCAAACTTTCCTTTTGCCGGTTATTCTGCATAAATTTTCAAGGATGTCCCATTGAACTCCAGCTCAGCCGCTTTCCCGAACCATCCTGTTCCACCTCTTTTTTCCTGAACTTTAAATTTAACCTAGGTATCTTACATTTAAAATATTCTATAACTGACAACCATTCCTCAGAACCTTGAACACAAGGCGAAGCGGCCGACAACATTTTTTCCTAGTAAAAGACTGGGGATTTTTTAGCCAACCTTCATCAGAAATCCACATTCCCAAACATTCCTATATATAAATTATTTAAATTTTATAACCGGTGCCTTCCGGGAAAAGATAAAAAACTCTCTTTATCCGCCGTATTCCTCCCCATGTCATTCCGAGTGAACACGCTTGCAGAGAAGGAAATTTGGTAGTAGAATTTTCGCCATGTCATTGCAGCCTGCCGAACGCCGAGATTTCATCCGCGATATGATTTCTGATGACCTTGCCTCCGGCAAGCATCAGGCACCGGTAACCCGCTTTCCTCCGGAACCCAATGGTTACCTCCATATCGGACATGCCAAATCCATCTGCCTCAATTTCGGTATCGCCCAGGAATTTCCGGGCGCGCGCTGCCACCTGCGCTTTGACGACACCAACCCCAGCAAGGAAGACCAGGAATATGTGGACAGCATCCAGGAAGACATCCGCTGGCTGGGCTTCGACTGGGCGCTCGAACGCTATGCGTCGGACTATTTCGACCAGCTCTACGAATGGGCCGTCGTACTGATCAAGAAGGGGCTGGCCTACGTCTGTGAGCTGACGCCGGAGCAGTTCAAGGAGTACCGGGGCGACCTGAATACCCCTGCCGTTTCCCCTTACCGCGACC